>Ga0209742_10000800_pt1 | contig 15698 bp, 14 predicted proteins | sample DeeMarSeWOR38_10_FD_187462 | JGI IMG/M metagenome (GOLD analysis project Ga0209742, IMG submission 187462) | Marine sediment microbial communities from White Oak River estuary, North Carolina - WOR-3-8_10 (SPAdes) (version 2) | ecosystem: Environmental > Aquatic > Marine > Intertidal zone >... | reverse complement strand
GGAAAAGTCAGATATTACCCATGTTCTTGTAAGGCATGAACAGGCTGCGGTCCATGCTGCTGATGCTTATGGAAGAGTAATAGGCGATGTCGGGGTGGCCCTGGTTACTTCCGGTCCAGGTGCAACAAACACAGTAACCGGAATTGCTTCAGCCTATATGGATTCTATCCCGATAGTTGTCTTTACCGGGCAGGTACCTACGGCTCTTATTGGTAATGATGCTTTTCAGGAGGTGGATATAGTCGGTATCACCAGACCCTGCACCAAGCACAATTACCTGGTAAAAGACCCTAATGATCTTGTGCCGATTATCCGTGAGGCATTCTATATCGCCAGGACAGGCCGTCCAGGTCCGGTTCTTATTGATCTGCCCAAGGATGTGGTAAATGCTAAAATTAATTTTAGCGAACCAACACCTATTAAAATGCAGACCTACAGGCCTACGTATGAACCGCATCCCGGCCAGATTGCTAAGGCCTGCAAAGAGATTTTAAAGGCGAAAAGACCTGTTATATATGCCGGTGGTGGCGTCATTGCCTCAAACAGCAACGAGGAGTTGACTGAGCTTGCCACCAAATTGACTATACCAGTAACCATGACGCTCATGGGGTTGGGAGGTTTTCCCGGCACCCATAAACTCTCCATGGGAATGCTCGGTATGCATGGGACTTATTACTCCAATATGGCAGTATCAAAGTGTGATCTATTGATAGCCGTAGGGGCACGATTTGACGATCGGGTTACCGGCAGGATTGATGCCTTTGCACCCCATGCCAACATCATTCATATAGATATTGATCCAACATCGATCAGTAAGAATGTCAAAGTTGACATCCCCATCGTTGCTGATTGTAAATATGCTTTAACAGCAATGAACAGATGGTTTGATGTCCAGGAAGATTTCAAGGAAAAGGAGCAGGAAGAAAAAGTCGCTCCATGGATTGATGAGATAAATGACTGGAAGCGTAAGCATCCACTTGGATATGTTGAGGAAGGCGATATAATTAAACCACAATTTGTGGTTCAGAAACTGCACGAACTAACAAAGGGTGATGCCATAATTTCTACAGAGGTTGGACAGAACCAGATGTGGGCAGCGCAGTTTTATCATTTCAACAAGCCAAGACATTTTCTTACATCTGGAGGCTTGGGTGTCATGGGATATGGATTTCCTGCAGCGATAGGGGCACAGATGGCTGCCCCCGGCAGAACGGTTATTGATGTTGCAGGTGACGGTTCCCTGCAAATGAACATCCAGGAACTGGCAACGGCAAGGCAATATAAATGTCCGGTAAAGATCGCGATCCTTAACAATAACTTTCTTGGAATGGTCAGGCAGTGGCAGGAGCTTTTTTATGATAAGCGTTATGCCGCTACCGGCCTTGAGGTTGCGCCTGACTTTGTTGCACTGGCACAGGCATATGGAGCTGTTGGTTTGCGAGCTACCAAAGTAAGTGAAGTTGAACCTGTTATCAAGGAGGCTCTGGCAACTGATAACACAGTTATAATGGACTTTGTTATTGCCAGGGAGGAAGGCGTGTTCCCAATGGTGCCGGCTGGTAAGGCTACGACCGAGATGCTTTTGGTGTAATTTTTTTTATTTATAACCAAATTCCTGAATAAATAGTTCATATTATAAAAGGACAGTGAAATGAAACATACCATTTCAGTTTTATTGCAAAACAAGCCCGGTGTTCTGTCAAGAGTTACAGGTCTTTTCAGTGGTCGTGGTTTTAATATAGAAAGCCTTTCCGTTGCAGAAACACTTGACCCTGGTGTTTCTTGCCTGACCTTAGTCACACGTGGGCCGGATCCCATTATCGAGCAGATAACCAAGCAGCTGCATAAACTTATTGACGTTATCAAGGTTGTTGATATCAGCGAGTCAGACTACGTGGAACGGGAAATGGTGCTCATTCGAGTCAAGGCTGAATCCCATACCCGGGCAGAAGTCTTACGTGTAATTGATATTTTTCGCGGCAAGGTTGTTGATGTCAGTCCCAAAAGTTATGCAGTAGAAATTACCGGGCCGCAAAGCAAAATCAAGGCAGTCATTGATATACTTAAACCCATCGGTATACAGGAAATTGTCCGGACCGGAACCATTGCCATGGCAAGGGCCAAGAAATTTTAGGCAAATTTATTCTTTAATAAAACTGCTGTGGCCTGAATAAAATCTCTGGATCTGCGACCGTTACCGGAACTAAAATTTTTTTTCGGCAGGTGATTTGCCTTTTCAGTTTGCTCCTGATGTATAATGTGCACTCCGGTCAATAAGCCACTACTAAAATTTTCCCCAAACGAGATGAAATGTTATGAAAGAGCCTCAAATACCTGTGGCAAAGGAAGGATATCCATTTATTATATTTTCTGCCTTTGCGACGATTACGGCGGCATTGCTCGAGTATGAATTTTTTGCTGTATTATTGCTTTTTTTAACCGGTTTCGTTTTTTATTTTTTCCGTGATCCTGAACGAGTTGTGCCCGATGGTGAAGATGTCGTCGTATCGCCGGCGGACGGGAAGATAATTCTGGTTGAGAAGATGTTTGATGACAGGTTTGTTAATGAACATGTCTACAAGGTTTCTATTTTTATGTCGATCTTTGATGTTCATGTCAACCGGTTGCCATTTTCAGGAGAAGTGGAAAAAATACAATACAAAGCCGGTAGTTTTTACGCCGCAAATACAGATCAGGGCGGTCTGTCAAATGAACATTGTGCCCTTATACTTTCCACTCCTAAGAATTTTCATTATGCGGTTGTCCAGGTTGCGGGACTTGTTGCACGCAGGATAGTCTGTTGGGTCGAGAAAGGGGACACGGTTGCACGGGGAAGCCGTTTTGGTATTATCCGTTTTGGCTCACGTGTAGATATATATTTACCACAGCAGATGCAGCTTGAGGTGCGGTCCGGCCAGAGAGTAAGAGCAGGTGAAACGATTATCGGTTATATCCCGTAATTATTTTAGCGGATAAAATTCTATTTATGGTATAATATATACAGATTTTCAGATAGTTAATACCATAATATAGGGGATAAATTTATGGGCAATGCAAATAAGGATAATGACCGATACGAGGTAGACGTTCATAGTCAGCGAATGATTCATCCTCTGCCATGCCTTTTTACCACGGCAAGTCTTTTAAGTGGTTTTTATGCAATTATTTCAGCCATAAATGGTAATTTTTTCAATTCCGCCGTTGCAATAATCGTGGCTGGCATTTTTGACGGCTTAGACGGCAGAGTCGCAAGACTCACAAAAACAACCAGTATTTTTGGCATGGAGTTTGATTCCCTAAGTGACCTTGTCTCATTTGGAGTTGCACCGGCATTGCTTGCATATCTTTGGGCTCTGGAACCATATGGCCGTTATGGCTGGCTGGCCGCTTTTCTTTATGTAGCCACAACTGCCTTGCGGTTGGCACGCTTTAACTCTCTCGCTCTGGATAAGGCACCTAAGGATTTTGTTGGGCTGCCTTGTCCCGCTGCTGCCGGTATGATAGCGACGACGGTCCTTTTTTCGCGCTACCTTGGGGCCACTGAGACGGTAAAGCATGTATCCATTTTGATTCTTGTTTATCTGCTTTCCTATCTCATGGTAAGCAATATTCGCTACGTAAGCTTCAAGCACCCGGCAGCGAAAAAAAAGAAGACCTTCCAGGTAACAGTGGCTATGGTACTCTTGCTCATTCTTGTAGCTGCGGAACCACCTGTGACACTTTTTGTGATAGGTCTTGTCTATACCCTATCCGGCCCATTCAGTGCTGCATATAGGATTATGCATAAGACGGAAAAGGGTGTTGAAGAGCAGGAAGATACCATTTAAATTCGCTATTTTTTCATAAAAATAAACAGGACCTGATGCATAGATATGGCCAGGATGCAAGTCTATCCTGGCATTTCTAGTTTATTTGAAATGTGTCTTGATCTATAAGTATTCGGACGATTAGACCAGAAGTTACGTTTTTGTTGGCATTTTGCAATTAGAGGAAACAGTCATGTCAGAAAAAATATATATATTCGACACAACATTGCGCGATGGGGAGCAGTCTCCAGGCGCAAGTATGAACATGCAGGAGAAGTTCCGTTTAGCCCAACAGCTTGTTCTCCTGAATGTTGATGTTATTGAGGCAGGTTTCCCCATTGCATCTCAAGGCGATTTTGATTGTGTCAAGAATATTGCTGATAATATCAAGGGCGCGCAGATTGCAGGTTTGGCGCGATGTAGCAAACAGGATATCGACCGTGCCTGGGAGGCTCTGAAAAAAGGGGAAAACCCCAGAATTCATATTTTCCTGGCCACCTCTGATATTCATATGCGCTATAAACTCAAGATGGATCCGGAGCAGGTGCTTGCTCTGGCCGTTGAATCAGTAAAATATGCCGCCCAATATACATCCAATGTTGAGTTTTCAGCGGAAGATGCATCACGCAGTGATCTGGACTTTGTCTGTCAGGTTTTTGGTGCAGCAATTAACGCTGGGGCGACCACGCTTAATTTCCCCGACACTACTGGGTATGCCCTGCCGGATGAATTTGGTAACAAAATTGCTTACCTGATCGAAAATATACCAAATATTGACAAGGCAGTTTTAAGTGTCCATTGTCACAACGACCTTGGCCTGGCGGTGGCAAACTCTCTCGCTGCCATTAACAATGGTGCACGTCAGGTGGAATGCACCATCAATGGGCTGGGCGAAAGAGCCGGCAATACGGCAATGGAAGAACTTGTTATGGCAATTCGCACCCGTGCAGACCAGCTGACTGTCCACACTGATGTGGTTACAGAGTATATACACCCCAGCAGCCGCCTGGTAAGTACGATCACGGGTATGCCTGTCCAGCCTAACAAGGCCATTGTTGGGGCTAATGCCTTTGCCCATGAGTCAGGTATACACCAGGACGGTGTGCTGAAGGAAAGAACGACCTATGAAATCATGAATCCCTCTGATATAGGTTTGACCAAGGGCAACCTGGTATTGGGGAAACATTCAGGTCGTCACGCCTTGAAGGACCGTATCGAGGTCATGGGATACTCCTTGTCCAATGATGAACTGGACCGAGTATTTACCAGGTTCAAAACCCTGGCCGATCTTCGAAAGGAGATTTATGACGAAGATGTTGAGGCCATTATCATGGATGAAATTATCCGCATTCCTGAGGTTTTTGAACTCGTATCCCTGGGAGTTATGAGCGGCTCCATGAAACTTCCCACAGCCTCTGTCAGGCTCAAGATTGAAGGTGAGGAGAAGGAAGGCGCTGCAATCGGCGTCGGACCAATTGATGCAACCTATCGGGCCATCGCCCAACTTACAGGAACTAGCAGCAAACTTCTTTTCTTTTCAGTCAGTTCAATAACCGGCGGCACAGATGCCCAGGGTGATGTGCTTGTAAGGATAGAGGACAACGGCAGGGTGGTAATCGGATACGGACTTGATCCTGATATTATCACGGCAGCCGGTAAAGCGTACCTGAACGGCTTGAACAGGCTGGTATATCTGCAGAAAGAAGCAGGGAAGATGTAATGATAACTAGAAGACATTTTAACCGATAATAATAACTAACAGGACGAAGAAGATAATGGGTAAAACTTATAAAATCGCAGTTATGGGAGGTGACGGTACCGGCCCTGAGGTGGCCGCTGAAGGAGTAAAAGTTCTCAAGGCAGCGGCTGAAAAGTTTAATTTCAATCTGGATTTGACAGATTTTGATTATGGCGGCGATCGCTATCTTCGAACCGGTGAGGTTCTGCCGGATAATGCTGTAGAGGAATTAACGAAACATGATGCTATTTTCCTGGGAGCCATAGGTCATCCTGATGTAAAACCAGGCATTCTTGAAAAGGGGATTCTTTTAAGCCTCAGGTTCGCCCTTGACCAATATATCAATCTGCGCCCGGTTATTTTGTATCCCAATGTGGACACACCCCTTAAAGATAAAGGTCCGGATGATATTGACTTTATTGTGGTGCGTGAAAACACGGAAGGACTTTATGCCGGCGCAGGCGGGGTATTAAAAAAAGGCACAGCGGACGAAGTAGCAGTTCAGGAATCAATCAACACCAGGAAAGGTGTTGAGCGCTGCATCCGCTACGCCTTTGACTATGCCCGTAAACGTAACAAGAGAAAACAGGTAACTCTCTGCGGCAAAACAAACGTGCTGACCTATGCTTTTGATCTTTGGGAACGGGCGTTTTATGAGGTTGCCAAGGAGTATCCTGATATTAAAACAGATTATGCCCATGTTGATGCAACCTGTATGTGGATGGTGAAAAACCCTGAATGGTTCGATGTCATTGTTACGGATAACATGTTCGGTGATATTATTACAGATCTTGGTGCCATGATCCAGGGCGGTATGGGTATAGCGGCAGGCGGCAATATCAACCCTGAAGGTGTCAGCATGTTTGAGCCCATTGGTGGTTCTGCTCCCAAGTATACCGGCAAGAATGTCATAAACCCGCTGGCCGCAATCGGAGCTGCCCAGATGATGCTTGACCATCTTGGCGAGAGTGAAGCTGCGCAGGCTATTGAAAATGCTATCCGTTGGACAGTTGCAGAAAAATTGGACAGCTTGTCAGCTGGCAAGATGGGATACGGCACCAAAGAAGTGGGAGACCTGGTTGCCGGAGCAGTTTGATTAAATGAAGAATGCAGAATGAAAAGTTAAGAATGAAAAGATCTAGAGTTTAGCCATGAGTGAACAAGAAAGAAAATACAACGTAGCGGTGGCAGGCGCCACAGGTGCCGTTGGCGGGGCAATGTTGGATGTTCTGGAGCGCAGGGATTTTCCGATCAAGGAGTTGCGGCTTTTGGCCTCAGAGCGCTCTGTGGGAAAGAAACTCAAATTCAGGGGACTGGAGATACCGGTACAGTTATTATCAAAAGACGCATTTGAAGGTATTGATATAGCTCTTTTTTCAGCAGGCGCAGCTCGCTCGCTGGATTTTGCTCCGGCAGCAGCTGCAGCAGGAGCTGTAGTAATCGATAACTCCAGTGCCTATCGTATGGAGGACGACATTCCACTTGTAGTTCCTGAAGTTAATCCCCACGCCATTGCCCAGTACACGAATAGAGGAATTATTGCCAATCCTAACTGCTCCACAATCCAGATGCTTGTTGCTTTAAAACCTATTCATGACAAAGCTGAAATAAAGCGTATAGTCGTCTCAACATACCAGGCGGTTTCCGGTACGGGCGCAAAGGCCATCGCGGAACTCGAGGCACAGGTAAAGGCTTATGCAGCCGGTGGGCCATTACAGAAAAATGTCTATCCACACCAGATAGCCTTTAACTGTTTACCCCATATCGACTCTTTTCTTGATAACGGCTACACCAAGGAAGAGATGAAAATGGTGAATGAAACCCACAAGATTTTTGAGGATTCATCTATTGGGGTTACTGCAACAGCGGTAAGAGTTCCAGTATTTTTCGGCCATTCAGAATCAGTAAACATCGAGACTGCGAAAAAGATCTCTGCCGCAGGAGTAAAGGAACTTCTCGCGACTGCACCCGGAGTTAAAGTTGTAGACAATCCCAGTCTCGGAATCTATCCCCTGGCAATAGATTGTGCCGGCAAATTTGAAACACTGGTCGGCAGGATACGCGAGGATGAATCCATTGAAAATGGTATAAATCTCTGGGTTGTTGCCGACAATATCTTGAAGGGAGCTGCTTTGAATGCAGTGCAGATCGCTGAAATAGTTGCAAAGGATTATCTGTAATTGAGGATTATAGGGGGCAGGAGAAAAGGGCGACGCTTACAGACACCCTCCAAGGATAGAGCAAAATACTCCAGCCGACTCATCCGGCCAACGGCAGACAGAGCTCGCGAGGCACTTTTCAGCATCATGGGAAATGAAGTTGAAGGTGCAACTGTTCTCGACCTTTATGCCGGAACCGGGGCTCTAGGACTTGAAGCATTAAGCCGCAGTGCGGAACTGGCCGTATTTGTTGACAACAGTACAAAGGCTGTCCAGATAATAAGCAAAAATATTGAGCTGTGCGGCTTTTCTGACAGAACATTTGTTTTTAAGCGAGATTTGTTAAAAGGTCTTTCTTTTCTAACAAAGGGGTTGCCCGAGACAACTTTTTCTATTGTATTTGTTGATCCACCCTACAGGCAAGGTTTTTCTGCAATCATGCTGGAGAAGTTGGCTACATCATCTTTGCTTAGCCCACATGCACTTGTAGTTATTGAAGAGGATGCAACACTGACTGAGCTCCCACCACAGGTTGCTGATCTGGCCCTTGTCGACCAAAGAAGTTACGGCGAAACCGGTTTCTGGTTTTACAGGCGGAATTAATATACATAAGTTCATCACAAGGGAGAGAAACTCCATGAATGAGAACAATGAGAGAATGGTTGTTTATCCTGGAACTTTTGATCCAATAACCATGGGACATCTTGATATTATCAACCGGGCCTTTGAGTTATTTGATCGAGTAATTGTAGCCGTGGCCCGACATCCGAGTAAAACCCCGCTTTTTACCCTGGAAGAACGTTTGCAGATGATAAGGGATTGCTTTAAGAAGACTAATAAAAATATTGAAGTCGAAGCAGTTTCCGGCCTTCTCGTAGAATACGCCTTTCAGAAAGGTGCCACATCAATTATCAGAGGATTGCGGGCTGTTTCTGACTTTGAGTACGAGTTTCAGCTGGCCCTGATGAACAGACGGCTGGAACGTCACGTTGAAACTGTATTTCTTATGACTGGCTTTCGCTGGATATTCATCAGTTCAAGTATTATCAAGGATGCCGCCCAGCACGGCGGTGATGTAAGCGGTTTGGTCCCGGAACATGTGCAGCAGATGTTAAAGGAGAAATACGGATTAACCTAGTTTCATAATTGGGAACAACTTACTGGAACCGTTTGGAAAGAAAAAGGTTCTCGATCGGATACTAATTAAGAGCAAGCCATCATTAAGTGCTGGCTTATAGTATGTGATGGTTCGCGTTACAGATGCAATAGAGCTTGATGAAAGTGAAATCCGCTTCAAGTTTATACGTTCTCCGGGCCCTGGTGGCCAACATGTCAACAAGGCCGCCACTGCAGTGCAGCTGCGTTTTGATGTTAAGCATTCCACGTCCTTGCCTGAAAACGTCCGATCCCGGTTGCTGCAACTGGCTAAAAACCGCATCAACGCCAGAGGCATACTTATAATAAATGCAAATCGTTTCAGATCACAGGACCTGAACCGTAAAGATGGCCTGGAACGCCTTGCTGCCCTGATCGCAAAGTCAGCACAGAAGAGAAAGCCCCGCCGTAAAACTAAACCAACCATCGGATCACTCAAGAAGAGAAAAGAAGCCAAACAGCGGCGCGGTAAATTAAAGCGATCCAGGTCAACTGTTACCTGGAATGGTGAGTAAGTATCCGGGGGCAAAAGATCATAAAGAAGATATTTTTTACATCCGGAAGAACTCTTCAGGGATTTGGTGGATGCAGACCCGGTTGTTGCTTTTAAAGCAGTCTCTAGCTTGACTGAAAACACTAAATTGGTTATTAATTTAAGGTTAAGCGAGAGTGGCGGAACTGGTAGACGCACTGGACTTAGGATCCAGCGCACTTGCGTGCATGGGGGTTCAACTCCCCCCTCTCGCACCATAAAAAAACTGATGTCTGCAAAATATAGTTTATATCTATTACAGAAAATAATTCAGGATATTTAATTAATTTATTCGGAAAAGGAAGGTACTTGATGCAGGTTACTGTTAACGAGGTTGGAGGTCTGACCAAAAAATTGAAAATCGTTCTGCCGAAAGAGGAAGTGTCCAAAGAACTCGATGCCGGATTTCGGAAGATTAAGAATGAAGCTAATATTAAGGGTTTCAGGCGTGGCAAGGTTCCCCGTCATATTTTGGAACAAACCTATGGTCAGCAGATACGCGCCGAGGTCGCTGAAAAGCTGGTCCAGGCAACATATTTTGATGCGGTTGAGAAAGAAAAACTTGATGTTGTGGCACACCCCGAGATTAAAACCCCTGTCTTTGAAGAAGACGGAAGCTTTTCTTATGAGGCGGAAGTTGATACCCGACCTCAGTTTGAACTGCAGGATTATAAAGGGATAGAGATCGAAAAGGAAGAAGTTGCAGTCAGCGAAGAAGAGATAGATTCCGAGGTTGAAAAAATGCGCAAGGAAATGGCACCGCTGCGAAGTGTTGAAGACCGTGCGGCCAAGGAAAGCGATATAGTCATTGTCGATTTTGACGGCTTCCACGAGGGGGAGCAGATAAAACAGGTGCATGGAGAAAATGTCAATGTTGACGTCGGCACAGGGCGGCATGGACAGGAATTTGAAAATAAACTCATCGGTATGAAAAAAGGGGAGGCTTCATCAGTTGATGTCGATTTTTCAGTTGATACTCCCAACCCTGTGTTAGCAGGCAAGAAAGTTGAGTTCAAAATTAAGGTAAATGATATTAAGGAACGTGTCCTGCCAGAACTTGACGATGAATTTGCAAAGGATGTCGGTGAAGAATTTGATTCACTCGAAACATTGCGCACCCATATCCGGGAAAAAATACTGGCTGAAAAAGAACAGTCCATTGAGGGTAATATCTCCGACAGCATAATGACCAAACTGATAGAGGCAAATCAATTTGAAGTGCCTTCACGTCTTGTGCAGTATGAAATTAATGAATACATTAAACAAACAGAGGAAACGCTTAAACGAGGCGGCTTGTCTCTTGAAGCAGCCGGTATCAATCGAGGAGAAGCTGAAGAACGTTACCGGGAGACCGCAGCAAAAAGAGTTCGCGGCGACTTTATTCTGAAAAAGATTGCAGAACTGGAAGATATTAAAGTTTTGGATGAGGATTTAAATAACGGTTTTGCCAGGATTGCAAAACAATACAACATGACAGTTCCTGAAGTTAAAGGATATTTCAAGAACCGCGATGATATGCTGCCTTTTATCAACGAACTCTTGAACGAGAAAATTTTAAAGTTTCTGCGTGATGGGGCAAATTATATCCCGGTAGCTGCTGCAACGGAATCTGACGATAAAGAAACGACTGAAGCTAAATTAGCAGAAGCTGAGGAAACAACTGATAACAAAGAAACATCAGGAGAATAGGCATGAACCTTATTCCCATGGTAGTTGAACAGAGTCCTCGTGGTGAGAGGGCCTATGATATATATTCACGCCTTTTGAAGGAACGAATCATTTTTTTGGGTACGCCGGTTACAGATGAGATTGCGAGTCTTATAATCGCTCAGATGCTTTTCCTTGAAGCAGAAGATCCTGATAAGGATATAACATTTTATGTAAATTCTCCCGGTGGCGTTGTAACGGCAGGTCTGGCGATCTATGACACAATGCGCTATGTACGCTGCGATATTGCTACGCTCTGCATGGGCCAGGCTGCCAGCATGGGAGCTCTTCTGCTGGCTGCCGGCACCAATGGCAAACGTTATGCCCTGCCAAATTCGAGGATCCTTATCCACCAGCCCATGGGAGGCTTTCAGGGACAGGCAACTGATATTGATATCCATGCCCAGGAAATATTGCGAATGCGCAATGATTTAAACAAGATACTCGCATTGCATACGGGCCAGAATATCCGCAAGATCAAGAAAGATACCGAGCGGGATTATTTTATGAGTGCTGAAGAAGCAAAAAAATATGGTATAATAGACAAGGTACTTGAAAAACGGGCTAAATCAGATGAGGAGAGTGAATAGTGACAAAGAAGCACAGTGATAGTGATACTACCTGTTATTGTTCCTTTTGCGGAAAAAGTCAGGAGGATGTTGCCAAGCTGATTGCAGGCCCTGCTGTATACATCTGTGATGAATGTATTGAATTGTGCAATGAGATCGTTCTGGAAGGCATTAATCCTGATGAAAGCGGCATGCAGGACAAACCTGCTGTAATAAAGCCTATCGAGATCAAAAAACATCTTGATGATTATGTGATTGGTCAGGAATATGCCAAGAGGGTCCTTGCCGTAGCAGTTCATAATCATTATAAACGTATAGATGCCCTGAGCCGTGGCGATGAAAATCAGGTAGAACTTCAGAAAAGCAATATTATTCTCATCGGTCCGACAGGCAGCGGTAAAACCCTGATGGCCCAGACTCTGGCCAAGATTCTCAATGTCCCCTTTACCATGGCTGATGCAACTACCCTGACGGAAGCTGGCTATGTTGGTGAGGATGTAGAGAATATTCTGGTAAGTCTCCTGCAGGCTTCCGATTACGACGTCAAAAGGGCAAGCCGCGGCATAATTTATATTGATGAGATTGATAAAATTGCCCGTAAAACAGATAGTCCTTCGATTACCAGGGATGTCTCGGGAGAAGGCGTGCAGCAGGCGCTGCTCAAAATTATTGAGGGTACAATAGCGAGCGTCCCTCCAAAAGGCGGGCGTAAGCATCCTCAGCAGGAACTGGTAAAAATTGATACCAGCAATATTCTTTTTATTTGTGGTGGTGCTTTTGTCGGGCTCGAGAGAGTTATCAAAAAGCGAACAGGTACCAAATCCATGGGATTCGGTGCCAGGGTTGTCAGTTCAGAACAGAAGAAAGATAGTGATTATCTGGCCCTGGTACAATCCGAAGACTTGCTGCACTTCGGATTAATCCCGGAACTGATGGGCCGACTGCCGGTTATCGCCACCATGAAGGAACTCAATGAAGATGATCTTGTCCGCATACTTCGTGAACCCAAAAACGCTTTGACCAAGCAATATGAAAAACTCTTTGAGTTTGACAATATCAGGTTACGATTTACTGAAGGTGCTTTGAGGGCAATTGCCCGTGAAGCATTAAAGCGGCAGGCAGGTGCCCGTGGACTGCGATCTGTAATGGAAACCGCCATGCTCGATGTAATGTATGAACTGCCTTCTGAACCTTCTGCGCGTGAATGTGTTATCAGCGAACAGGTCATCGTAAGTGGGGACTATCCGGTAGTCCTCTTTGAAAACTCGGAAAAAAAGAAAAGCGCTTAAAGCAATAGAAGTAATTATGAATGATTCAGAAAACAAAATATATCCGTTAATGCCATTGCGGGACATTGTTGTATTTCCCCATATGGTAGCACCGTTGGTTGTTGGACGTCAGAAGTCCATTAAAGCTCTTGAAAATGCTATGGCCAAGAAAACAGAGATTTTCCTGGTAACCCAGAAGGATGCCAACGAAGATGAACCGCAGCCGGAAGCACTGCATACTGTTGGGACCATTGCGGTTGTTATGCAATTGCTGCGTTTACCGGATGGCACCATAAAGGCGCTTGTAGAAGGCAAGAAACGCGGCAGGATAATTTCCTTTCAGCCTCAGTTGCACTTCATGGCTGCAGAGATAGAGGAAACACCTGAAACAGACGATGTGGGACCAGAAATTATTGCCTACATGCGGGAGATACGGGCGGCTTTTGAAGAATACATCAAAACAAATAAAAAAGTTCCTAAAGAAGTATTGAAATCTCTTGGTGCAATAACTGATCCAGCCCGTTTTGTCGATGTCTCGGTCTCTCATCTGCCTCTTCAGACAAATGAAAAACAGGAAATTCTGGAAGTTTTTTCCGTCTTGGATCGTTTGCAGATAACCCTGGAATTTATCCAGCGCGAAATTGAGATTGCTAAACTTGAGCATAATATCCGCTCACGGGTTAAAAAGAAGATGGAAAAAACCCAGAAGGATTATTATCTCAATGAGCAGATACGTATTATACAGCAGGAGATGGGTGGCGGTGAAGATGACGGCACCGGGCTTGCTGAGCTTGAAAGAGCCATTAAGGACAAAAAACTGCCCAAGCATGTCTCAGCCAAGGTTACGCAGGAATTCAAGAAGCTGAAATTTATGCAACCCATGTCTGCTGAAGCCACTGTTGTCAGAAATTACATTGATACTATTCTCAGTTTGCCATGGTATGAAAGAACCAAGTCAAAAATTGATATAAATGAAGCCGAGACAATCCTTGAGGAAGACCATTACGGTTTGAAAAAGCCCAAGGAAAGGATCATTGAATATCTTGCCGTGCAGGCCCAGGTTGAAAAGATTAAGGGGCCGATCCTCTGCCTGGTTGGTCCTCCTGGTGTCGGTAAAACATCACTTTGTAAGTCAATTGCCCGGGCAATGGACCGGAAATATATCCGGCTTTCTCTCGGTGGTGTCCGCGATGAAGCTGAAATAAGAGGCCATCGTCGTACCTATATAGGGGCACTGCCCGGTAAGATTCTGCAGTCTATGCAAAAGGCCAAAGTAATAAATCCGCTTTTCTGCCTTGATGAGGTTGACAAGATGAGCATGGATTTCCGGGGTGATCCGGCGTCCGCACTTCTTGAGGTCCTTGATCCGGAACAGAATCATTCCTTTAATGATCATTATCTTGATCTTGATTATGACCTTTCAGACATCTTTTTTGTAACAACGGCTAATAACCTTCATGCCATTCCACCACCGTTGCAGGATCGTATGGAGATTATCAAGCTCGACGGGTACACCGAAGAGGACAAACTCAGAATAGCCCAGGGTTTTCTTATTCCCAAGCAGCTTGAGGCAAACGGGTTTAAATCCGATGATATCACCTTTAACGAAAGGAGCATCCAGGAGATTATTAGAAGGTATACAAGGGAGGCGGGTGTGCGTAACCTTGAACGCAACATTGCCTCTGTGTGCCGTAAAGTTGCCAGGGATAAGTTGAAAAAACAGGAGGTTGAGAAAAAGTACAGGATAACCGCAAAAACAATCCATCGGCATCTTGGTATCCCCAGGTTTCGTTTTGGTCTGGCAGAAGAAAAGGATGAGATTGGCCTGTCAACCGGTCTTGCCTGGACAGAGGTCGGCGGTGAATTGCTGCAAATCGAGACGACCCTGATGCCGGGTAAGGGCAAATTGACTATTACGGGCAAACTTGGAGAAGTCATGCAGGAGTCTGCTCAGGCAGCTTTGAGTTACGTTCGTTCCCGGGCTCTGCGTTTGGGATTGCTGCCTGATTTCTACCAAAAACTTGATATCCATGTCCACGTGCCGGAAGGGGCTATTCCCAAGGATGGCCCTTCAGCAGGCATCACCATGGCGACATCAATGGTTTCAGCCCTGTTAAAGATCCCTGTTCGGCGTGATATTGCCATGACCGGGGAAATAACTCTGCGGGGAAGAGTGCTGCCTATCGGTGGCTTAACGGAAAAATTGCTTGCAGCCCGTCGGGGTAATATAAAACATGTTCTGGTACCCAAGGAAAATGAGCGCAATCTGAAAGAAGTACCGGTCCGGGTGCGCAAGTTATTAAAGATAGAACTGGTAGAACATATGGATGAAGTGTTGCAGAAAGCATTGGTGCTCAAGAAGGGGACATCGCTTTTTACAGAAGTGCCGATTGACTCCGTAACTGCTGATATTACTGCATCGGTTCATAATGTTCCGCATTAGAAAATAAAGAATTTTTTGAAAGTTTTTTACTTGACTTAATTAAGGTCTAACTGTTATTAGAAACCCTTCTATCTGCGGAGGGCGGGTAGCTCAGTTGGGAGAGCATCGGCCTTACAAGCCGGGGGTCACAGGTTCAAGCCCTGTTCCGCCCACCACGTAAAAATGAAAATTGTAGACTGAAGATTTTTTTGGTATTCAATCTTCAAATACTCAGTTTTCAATAATATTGCGGGGTCGTAGTTCAGTTTGGTTAGAACGCCGGCCTGTCACGCCGGAGGTCGCGAGTTCGAGTCTCGTCGGCCCCGCCAGCAATAGGGAAAA
>Ga0209742_10000799_pt1 | contig 15703 bp, 6 predicted proteins | sample DeeMarSeWOR38_10_FD_187462 | JGI IMG/M metagenome (GOLD analysis project Ga0209742, IMG submission 187462) | Marine sediment microbial communities from White Oak River estuary, North Carolina - WOR-3-8_10 (SPAdes) (version 2) | ecosystem: Environmental > Aquatic > Marine > Intertidal zone >... | reverse complement strand
CCCTAAACCCCACACGCGAAGCGGTCGCCCAGCGACATCCCCAATCCCCAACCCCTAGCCCCCAGCCCCCATCCACCCTTGACCGCTTCATTCCCCGAGAGTTAGCCACCAAATTGGAAGCTGCCCGAAACAGCCGCGCCATGGAAGGCGAGCGGCGAGTGGTCACCATGCTCTTCTGTGATGTGGTTGGCTCCACGGCTACTGCCCAACAACTGGACCCCGAAGAGTGGACCGAGATCATCAACGGCGCCTTCGAGCACATGATCCGGCCGGTCTATACTTATGAAGGTACTGTCGGCCGCTTGATGGGCGACGCTATCTTAGCATTTTTCGGGGCGCCTATCGCCCATGAAGATGATCCCCAACGGGCGGTATTGGCCGGGTTGGGCATCGTGGATAATATCAAGCAATACCGGCAACAAGTGAAGGACCAATGGGGCGTCGATTTTGATGTGCGCGTGGGTATCAACACTGGACTGGTTGTCGTCGGCGCCGTGGGTTCCGATCTGCGCATGGAATATACAGCCATGGGCGACGCCATAAACATCGCCGCTCGCATGGAGCAAACTGCCCAACCTGGCACAGTGCAAATCGCCGAAAATACCCAAAAGCAAGTTTACCCCTTCTTCAATTTGGAGGATCTCGGCGCCATCACGGTGAAAGGCCAAAATAAGCCGATTCGAACCTATCAAGTATTGGAGCGTAAGGCAGCGCCGGGCCGGCTGCGGGGCATCAAAGGCTTAGACGCGCCACTGATCGGCCGGGCTATGGAAAGTCAACAACTCGACCAGGCTGTTGCCAACCTGGGCAAAGGCGTTGGCAGCGTGGTCTGCCTGATCGGGGAAGCCGGTCTGGGCAAAAGCCGGCTCATTCGAGAGCTTCACTCAGGGATCAGGGACCAGGGACCAGGGATTGAGTACCGGGAAAAGAACTCTGACCCCCATACGCAAAGCGGTCGCCCAGCGACATTCCCAGTCCCTAATCCCCAATGGCTCGACACCTCCAGCCTCTCTTATGAAACCGAACAACCTTACGGCCTCTTTCAACGCCTCATTAGGCGGGTGATTAGCGCCACCCAGAGCGATTCGCCTGAAATCCTGCGGGAGAAGATCGGCCTGGTAGCCGAAGACATGCCGCCTGAGGAGCGCCGCCGCTTGAAGCGGGTCTTCGAATCCCTCTTTGGATTAACCAACAACGGTGGGGAACCTCCCTTGGAAGGGGAAGCTTTTAAAGGCCAACTGTACAACGTGATGGCCCTTTATTGGCGTCATCGGGCCAGCCAGCAGCCGGTGATATTAGTCTATGATGATATCCATTGGTCAGATCCGGCCTCGGTGGATCTGCTTTTACACCTGTTTCCGTTGACCGAGCGACTGCCACTGCTATTCTTGTGCGCCATGCGGCCGGACCGGCAGGTTCCCGGTTGGCAGGTGAAAATAGCAGCAGAGACCAACTATCCCCACCGGTATAGGGAAATCCTCCTCAAACCGCTGAGTCCAAGGGACAGCGACGAACTGGTGAATCATTTGCTGACCGTTTCCGATTTGCCACCTGGCTTACGAGCCCGCATTTTGGAGAAGTCTGAAGGCAACCCATTTTTCGTCGAAGAGGTGATTCGGACCTTGATCGAACAAGGCGTCGTGATCCGCGATGAAAGCGGAACTCGTTGGCAGGCCACCAGCGATGGTCAAGAGATCGACATTCCCGGTAATCTACAGACCCTGTTGATGGCCCGCATCGACCGGCTTGAAGAGGACGCCCGGCAAACGCTGCAACTGGCCTCGGTGGTCGGCCGTTCCTTCTATTTCCGGGTCTTGGATCGCATCACCAACATGGGCGAAGAATTGGACGCCCAACTCCTGACCTTACAACGCACTGAACTGATTCAAGAAGCATCTCGCATCCCTGAATTAGAGTATATTTTCCGGCACAACCTGACCCAGGAAGCAGCCTACAACACGATTCTTTTAAGGCAAAGGCGCGTCTTTCACCAACGGGTGGGCGAAGCCATCGAGATGCTTTTTCCCGACCAGGTGGATGAGATGGCCGCCACCCTGGCTCATCACTTTTTCCAGGCCCGAGATCATGAACAAGCACTGAAATATTACACTCAAGCTGGGGACGGTGCCTTTCGTCTTTACGCGCTATCCGAGGCCATCGATCACTACGGCCGGGCAATTGATTGTGCTGAAAAAGGTGAGGCTAGCAGCGAGCAATGGATATATCTGTTCACCCGGCGCGGGCGGGCTCAAGAGTTAAGCGATCAGTTCGACCAGGCCCGTGCCAACTACGAAGAGATGGCTGCCCTGGCTGAACGCCGAGATGACCAGGAGATGAAACTGGCCTATCTCATCGCCCTCGGTACGGTTTTTTCAACCCATACGCCCTTGTTCGATGTCGACCAGGGACGTGCCGTTTCCGAACAGGCTCTATCACTGGCCCAAGAGCTTGGGGATCGTCGCGGTGAAGCCAAGGCTTTGTGGAACTTGATGCTCAATACTATCTACGGCCCGAGTGATACCGCAGATGCCGTGCGGTATGGCGAAGCTTCTCTTGCCATCGCCCGCGAGCTAGGTTGGAATGAACAACTGGCTTTTACGCTGAACGATTTGGCTTTTGTTTATGGTTCGCTTGGTCAGCCCCGTCGCTCTCTGGAGGTGCTGGCGGAAGCCCAAACCCTGTGGCGGGAAATGGGCAACCTGCCCATGCTGACTGATAACCTGAACGTATCTTCCCTCATGCTGTTCCTGACCGGGGACACGGCCAGTGCCATAGAAGCGGCTGAAGAAGGATACGAGATCGCTCTTTCCGTCGGCAATGTCTGGAACCAGATGGCCATCAAGTCCAACAATTCTCTGGCCTACCGTGAGCGAGGCGACTTTGACCGGGCCATCCAGGATCTCGAGAACATTATCCACATGAGCGAAGAGCTCGATGTCCCCGATAGAGCCTTAATGGCACTCTTATATCTTCCACTATACCATGCCGATTTGGGCCAGATTAAAGCCGGATTCGATCATTTCCGCCGGACAGCGGCCGCTCTGGATAAAATCCCGGCCGCCACTCGGGACACCTTTCAAATAGATGATATATTTTTCGCCTTTCAAGCACGACTATACCTTCTGGATGGCGATCTACCTGCTGCTCAGGAGGCGATCCAACGAATTCAATTTGGTGTAGCCCCGGTTATCGTCTTTCCCTTCGCCGACATACATATTTTCCCCATTGTCAATGAAATAACTTTGAAGTCGAACCAGGTTGATCGGGCCTTGGAGATGGGAGATGCTTATATCAGAACACTAGAAAACGCAGGGTTGTATGCCACCCTGCCTGACGCTTATTACCTACGGGGTCTGGCCTTTCTGGCTAAGGGTGAGATCGAATTGGCTAAACAAGCCTTGACGACCGCACGGATTGAAGCAGAAGCCATGGTTTCTCGCCGCACCCTGTGGCGGATCCTGGCTGAACTGGCCCGTTTAGAAGTACAGCTAGGCAATGCGGCCAAGGCGGAGAGGCTACGCCACCAGGCCCAGGAGATAGTCCAATACATTGCCGACCATACCGGCAGCCCAGAGCGACACGACTCGTTCCTGGCCTCACCTGGTGTTCAAGAGATATTTGACTTGAAAGTTCATTGAGTGAAATAAGGAATGTCAGTAAAAATGAAACGATTACTTGCGATATTCGCCCACCCTGACGACGAAGGCGCTGTTGCCGGCACCTTGGCCTATTACGCGCGTCAAGGCGTCCACGTGGCCCTGATTTGTGCCACCAAAGGCGAAGCCGGGGAGATCAGTGACCCTTCTCTGGCTACTCCTGAAAATCTGGGAGAGGTACGCGAAGCCGAACTGCGCTGCGCCTGCCAGGTGATCGGCATCGCCGAGCTCCACCTGCTTGGATATTGCGATTCTGGCATGGATGGCACACCAGAAAATGAAAAGATAACCGCTTTCATCCAAGCCGATCCAGAGGAAATCAGATTCAAACTGGTGAAATTGATCCGAGAAATCAAACCCCATGTCGTCATTACCTTCGAGCCGAATGGTTGGTATGGTCATCCAGATCACATCGCCACCGGCCGCTATGCCAGTGAAGCTTACTACTTGGCCAGCGATCCAGAAGCTTTTCCCGAGGCTGGACCAATCTGGCAACTGGATCGCCTGTTTCATTCCGCTTTTCCCCTCTCCCGCTTCAAGGTGATGGTCGATTATGCCCGAGAGCATGGTATAGACATCAGCACCTTTGACTCGGTCCCAATGGAGGGCCCTGACCCCATCGAGGAGCAAATCACTCATAACGTGGACGTCAGGGCTTACCTTGACGCTAAGTTGGCCTCGACCCGCTGCCACCAGACGCAATTCGGAGAAGACAGCCTCTTCCGCCAAATTCCACCTGAGATACACCAGGCTTCTATGGGTGACGAGACTTTTATCCAGGTTGATCCACAACCTGAGCTGAGTAGCTCTCCTGTCACCGATCTTTTCTCCGGGATCGAGGGATGATCGGCCTGGGCTGCTTAACATGTTAGGTAAACTCCAAGAAGTATTAATACAAAAATGGCGCTCAATGTTGGAGTTTACTCGAGTGAAACCGGGCTTCTGTGCCAATATTAATTTCGAGAACTTTCCCGGTTTCACCTAGGCATCATAGTATAAATAAAACTCATAAGGATGCGGCCGCAGGCGGATGGGATCCACCTCTCGCTCTCGCTTCAAGCGTATCCAGGTCTCGATTAAATCGGGGGTAAAGACGCCTCCTTTTAATAGGAAATCATGGTCGTATTCCAATGCGACCAGGGCTTCCGCCAGCGATCCAGGCACCTGTTTGATCTTGGCCGCCTCGGCCGGTTCTAATTCATATAGATCGTAGTCAGCCGGCTCGCCCGGATGGATCCGGTTCTGGATGCCATCGATCCCGGCCATCAAAATGGCGCTGAAGGCCAAATATGGATTGGCCGTCGGGTCGGGGCAGCGATACTCGATGCGTTTGGCTTTGGGTGTATCTGAATACCGGGGAATGCGAATGCTGGCCGACCGGTTCCGCTGTGAATAAACCAGGTTCACCGGTGCCTCGTAGCCAGGAGTCAGGCGACGGTATGAGTTGCTCGTCGGCGCACAGAAGGCCAGCAGGGCGGCTGAATGTTTGAGAAGGCCGCCGATGTAAAACAAGGCTGTCTCTGAGAGCATGGCGTAGCCTTCCTCATCATAGAAGAGTGCCTCCCCTTTATCCCAGAGGCTATTATGCACGTGCATCCCAGAGCCGTTATCACCAAAGACCGGTTTGGGCATGAAGGTCGCCGTATAGCCATAACTTCGAGCCACGTTTTTGACGATGTACTTGTACATCATCTGCCAATCACTCATGAGGGTCAGGGTGTTAAAGCGTAAGTCGATCTCCTGCTGGCTACCAGCCACTTCCGCGTGGTGCATTTCTACCGGCACGCCCGCCTGGCGCATGAGCAAGGTCATTCGGGACCGCAAATCCTGCATCGTATCGATCGGCGGCTGTTGGAAATAATGTTCCTTGTGACGAGCCCGGTGCCCCAAATTGGGCCGACTCCCGTTCCGGCCGTTGTTCCAAACCGATTCATCCGAATCGAGAAAATAGTAAGCGGCTTGAGGTGTGTTATCGTAACGCACATCGTCAAATACAAAAAACTCGGCTTCGGGTCCCCAGTAGCTGGTGTCGGCGATACCCGTCTGAATGAGATAGCGTTCGGCCGCTTGAGCAACACGTCGGGCGTCACGCGAATAAGGCGTGCGCGTGACCGGGTCATATACGTTACAGATCAGACTTAAAGTTGGCACCTCCAGCATGGGATCCTTGATCGCAGTCGTGGCATCCGGAAGAAGGATGAGATCGCTTTCTTCTATGCCCTGAAAACCGATGATGGAGGATCCGTCATATCCAATTCCCTCCTCGAAACTGCCCTCATCGATCGTTTCGAGTGGCACGCTGACATGTCGCCATAGGCCTAAAAGGTCGGTAAATTTGAGATCCACGATGTTCAGATCAAGATGTCTGGCATAAGCCAACACCTCTTTTGGGGATGTGATCTTACTTGGCGCCTTGCCATTCTTGCTGAGAATTGTCGAAGTCGAAGTCATCTCTTTGGTTTTATTGAACATATCTTTTCCTTATTACCTACTGCTCTTCCTTATTCGTCTCGACCAGCGTGCCATTTGACAGGGCCGGCACCTTGTTCATCAGTTCTTCGAGCTTTATGCCGCTGAGTGATTCCACGACGGTGGGCAACTGAGCAATGATTTCGGCGACATCGGCCGTGATTTTGGATACACCTGACCCACCATGCCCGTTCCCGTTGCCGACGACGACGATCTTTTCGGTTCGTGAAAGAGGTTCGGAGACCGCTGAGGCCAATTCGGGTAAGATGCTGATAAAACGATCCGTCACCGCCGCCTCGTTATACTCTTTCCAGGAGACGGCTTTCTGGCCCATCGCCTCGGCTTCGGCAATGCCCTGCGCTTTGAGGACTTCGGCCTCGGCCGAGCCCGTGGCCCGAATGGCCGCCGCACGACCAACTCCTTCTGACTCAAGTTGGAACTTTTCGGCCTCGGCCAGGGTCATAATCCGGGCTTTTTCGGCGTCGGCTGGTTTTTGAACTTCGGCCTCTAATTCATGTTGCTTGCGTTCAATTTCTTTCATCTGGAGGGTGATTTGCTCTTGTTTAACCAGTTGTTCGGTCTTATACCGTTGCAGGTCATAAGAAAGATCGGCTTCTGCCTTAACCTTCTGTAGTTCGAACCGTTTCGCCTCGACTTTCTCCTCGGCTTCCAATCTGGCGATGGCCGAGATTCGCTCTGCTTCTGCCTCGGCAACGGCTGCCTCGCGCTTGACCTGGGCGATGCGTGGCTTGCCTACAGCCTCCAAATATCCCTGCTCATCTGCCACATGTCGAACCGTTAATGAGATGATGTCGAGGCCCATTGCCTCAAGATCCAGTCGGGTTGCCTCTTTGACGGTACTGGCAAACTCGGCCCGTTTTAAGTACACATCTTCTACAGACAAGGTGCCCAGGACAGCACGCAAATGACCCTCGATCACCTGGAGCGCCACCCGTCGTATGGTATCTGGACCCGTCGATAGAAATTGTTCAGCCGCTCGAACGATGGATTGATCGTCACTCTTCACTTTAACCTGGGCGACGGCATCGATCATCACCTTGACGCCTTGAGCCGTGTAGGCCTCTGGCGTGCGCACCTCGACTGTCAACAGCTCCAGGGAGAGCCGTTGCACACGCTCCCGGGCAGGCCAGACGAAGGTCCCACCGCCACGTACCATGCGGTAGCCAGTGGTATGTTTCCTACCTTCGGCATCCTTGTAGGTGCGCTTACGGCCGGAGACGATCAGAACTTCGTTTGGTCCTGCCTTGGTGAAACGCCAGGCCCAAATGGCAATAAGCGCAACAATGATTATCAAAAAGATGGAAACGATCAGAGCAATTGGCATCATTCTTCTCCTTATTGGAAATATTGAGTCATAAAGAAATGGGCATATCTGCCTGTGTAACGGTTACATAATCGGGGCTGGATAGTTTTCCCCTTGAATAGAGTTCTTGGCCAAGTTGGCCTTGTAAATGCCAAATATCTGGGGCTAAGTACAAGGTCGTTCTTTTCAGGTGGTTGGTTCTTCCGGCAACCAGATGTTTACCATTGGCAAAAACCGGTACAACTCGCCGCACCAGCCGCCCATCTTCATCATCATGATATGTTAAAACCCGGTCGTAAGGTTTTATTGCGGCTTGTACGCTCTGCCAGGTTAGGGACGATAATTTTCGAATGGTGAGATCTGAAGGTCGATCTATCTTTCCTTTTTGAATCAAGTAATCGCCGACTGCTCCATGCAGATCCAATATGCACTGACCATCATTGCAGGAAACATCAATCGAGGTTGTATTAACCGGAGCGCTGAGAGCCATGCCCCGATCTTTTTGGATAGGAAATATGGGGATGTCGGCGATGTCTTTCGCTCGAAAAGAACATACTGGTGGATATAAATTCAGGTCATGGCGGGAAAGCAATAAAATCTCGATCTCTTTCCGATTTTGGATCAGGCCCGCTATCTTGAAATAATCGGCCAGAGCCACCCGAAGCTCGCCAATGGTCGATGCGCCGAGCACGGGATTACCTGGATATCGGGTTACTAATTGATCCGGCAGTCGATAAATCGGCCAGGCCTTATTCCCAACCCTGAAGAAGTACTCTGGCAAGCGGCCGAAGTGGATGAGCGCACCCATATACAGGTCGAGCGTTTTTTCCAGGCTGCCAAGATTCCCTTTTTCCAGATAAAGCCCGGCTATGCTGGTGCTATAGGTCTCTAATACAGAACCAATTGGCTGGTCTAGCTTACTGTAGTAAATGGGCAACTCGCTGATCTTCTCCTCGACGCCAAAGTGGGACAGATCAAACGAGGCACATAGTCGGGGTTCTCGCCCGTTGCCATTAGAAAAAGCTTCGTTGGGACGATAGGTGATTTTCAACCGGGTCATGTTATTTTCTCTGGTACAGTGGATTTGCCGTTAACGCCTCTTTCTGAGCGCCATTCTTTCACCTGGATTCCATGCAGTTCAATGCCGTCGAATTCGGGATAGGATTCGATGCCATGGTAGGTCAGGTCCAGGCCGCTTGTTTCGACTTCAGGTTTGACTCGTAAGCCAACGGTTTTGTCGATGACGTAAAACATCAAAAATGCTAAGGGCAACGCCCATAATGTGCAGGCCAGAAGGCCTAAGGCCTGGATGCCCAACTGGTTAAAGCCACCTCCATGTAACAAACCAACACCATCGGTGGCCCATATGCCAACTGCCAGGACGCCAAAAATGCCATTTAGCCCGTGCACGGGAAACGCGCCAACGGGATCGTCAATTCGCAATTTTTCCATCAGCTCTACGCCGTAGTAAGTGATCAAACCGGCAATAACGCCGATTAATAACGACGCCTGGGGTGTGACAAACGCTGTGGAGGCAGTAATCGCCACTAGGCCTCCCAACGCGCCGTTAAAGGCCATGCTGACATCCCATTTTCGGGTATGGAAATAAGAAAGAAACATAGCTGTGATGGCGCCGGTGGTGGCTGCAAAGTCAGTAGTAACCACGATTTTTGAGATCGGAAAGGGATCGGCCGCCAACTGGCTCCCTGGATTAAAGCCAAACCAGCCAAGCCACAGGATGAATGTGCCTAATGCTGCCAGGGGGATGTTATGCCCACGAATATTTTTACCGAAGACCTTATCACGTCGTTTGCCCAACATGATGGTCCCGGCTAAGCCGATGAAGGCGCCAACCAGATGCACGACGGACGATCCGGCAAAATCGAGATAACCCAACTCTGCCAGCCAGCCACCACCCCAAACCCAATGGCCGAAAATTGGATAGATGATCAAGCCAGCGAAAAAGCTATAAGCCAAATCGGCTTTAAAATCCGTGCGTTCGGCCATGAGGCCAGAAGCGATAGTGGACGCCGCAGCGCAAAATGCAAACTGGAAGAAGAAAAAGGCTAGCGTAGGGATGGTCAACCCCGGATAAACGGCTGGAATATCGTTAAGAAAAAACCACTCCGTGCCGAAGAAGGAATTGCCTGAGCCAAACATGAGGCCAAATCCAGCAATGATGAAAGCCACGGTCGTCATCGTCGTATCCATCAGATTCTCGGCCATGATATTCACCACATTCTTTGACCTGACAAAGCCAGCTTCGAGAAAACCGAACCCAGCTTGCATGAAGAATACGAGAAAGGCGGCGATCAGAACCCAGACCGTATCGACAGCGCTAACCATCTCGCTGTCACCATCCTGAGCAAAGGCAGTTTTGGCGAAAACCATCAAGCCTACGACGATGGCGATATTGGCGAAACGCCTAATCGTTCGAAATTTATGTTCCATAATTGCTCCTGAATGCGAAAACGCCCCCATGCACGACAATTGTCGGCATTGGGGGCGTCCTGGCCCAAATTGAATATCTTTTTGTAGCTTTCTATGACTCTAAACGTTGACCCGCGATCCGTCAATATACCAGAATGTCCAAAAAAAGATGTTGATAATTGTGCAAAATCAATGAATGGCTTTGATCGCCGTTGCGGTTGATCCGCAGGTTTCGTGAAACTTTAACAAAGATTGCCATCCAGTTTTCATTCATCTTGCACATAGACATGTTGGCGATTCTGTTTCATACTGGAAACATGATAGATAAGCGGATTTGACAGCGGCACAGTAGCATGCGATTAATGCGAATTTTCTCTACCCGTACCCGACGCCAAATAACTAATACCAAACCCATGGAACGACACTTCTAACTGGGTAGATTTTGCCAACGCCGTTTAAGCAAGACCACAATTCAACCGCCCAGCAGGGCGGTTTTTTGCAATAAGGTCTTTTTCTAGAAGTCACTATCGTTTGCTATTGTGCTTTCAGGAGGAGAGTGACGGATGCTTGACTGCGACAATCAATTCAACAGGAAAAGTGAACGGAAACAGGCTGGGGAAAAGAATTATCGCCAGACCCGGTTAGGAAGAAGGCCAGCCAGGCAAGGCCTATACGATCCTGGCTTTGAACACGACGCCTGTGGTATCGGCTTTGTGGTCGACGTCAAGGGCAAGACGTCGAACGAGATAACCCGACAAGCCTTGACCGTGCTGCAGAACCTGGCCCATCGAGGCGCCACTGGCAGTGAGCCCAACACCGGAGATGGAGCCGGGATTCTCTTGCAAGTGCCCGATGCCTTTTTTCGAAAAGTCACCCGATCGACGGGCATCAAGCTGCCGGCCCCAGGCCATTATGCGGTAGGCGTGCTCTTTTTGCCAAAAGCGACGGACCAGAGACAGGTCTACGAACGTCACTTTGCCGCCATCCTGCAGCGAGAAGGGGGGCGTTTACTCGGCTGGCGTGATGTGCCTACTGATAATACCTCTCTCGGGGAAACGGCCAAGGCCGGCGAGCCCTTCATTCGCCAGGTATTCATCGGCCGAGATCCTGATCTGATGGACGACGAATTCGAGCGCAAACTATATATGATCCGCAAGCGAGCGGAAAACAGCATCCCCCTCGAGGGTGAAGAAGGTGCCGCCTTTTACATCGCCAGCCTGTCCAGCAGAACCGTCGTTTACAAGGGGATGCTGATGGCTACCCAACTGGTGCGCTATTACCCCGATCTTTCGGATCCGTCGATGCAAACGGCCATCGCCCTGGTTCATTCTCGCTTCAGCACCAACACCTTCCCCAGTTGGGAGCGGGCCCATCCCAACCGCTATCTGGTGCATAATGGGGAGATCAACACCCTGCGGGGCAACGTCAATTGGATGCGCGCTCGCCAAGCCCTGTTCGCTTCCCCTTTGTTTGGCGACGATTTGGAGGATCTGTTGCCCATCATCGACGAGGAAGGCAGCGATTCGGCCATGTTTGATAACTGCCTGGAATTCCTCTATCTATCGGGCCGTTCTCTACCCCACGCGGTCATGATGATGATCCCCGAGCCGTGGTCCAAACACGAAAGCATGATGGTGGAAAAGCGGGCCTTCTACGAATATCACAGTTGCCTGATGGAACCATGGGATGGCCCGGCCTCCATCGCCTTCAGCGACGGCGTTCAGGTAGGGGCAGTCCTGGATCGTAATGGCTTGCGCCCTTCGAGATATGTTGTTACCAAGGATGGGTTGGTGGTCATGGCCTCGGAAGCAGGGGTGCTGGATATTGGGCCAGATCGGGTATTACACAAAGGGCGTCTCCAACCTGGGAGAATGCTTCTCGTCGATACGGCCGCCGGTCGCATCATCTCCGATGATGAGTTAAAAGGCAGGATGGCCAGGGCCTACCCTTACCAGGAATGGTTGGACCAACACCTGGTGTCTCTGGATGAGTTAGATTCGACGCCCATCCGTCTTCCGGTAACCCCAGGGGAACGGCGAGTTTCACCCGATCTGGCACAGCGCCAACAGGCTTTTGGTTATACTTTCGAAGATCTCCGAATCATCATTACACCTATGGCCAAGAATGGCGTCGAACCCCTCGGTTCGATGGGCGACGACACGCCGCTAGCCGTGCTCTCTGAAAGGCCACAACTGCTCTATACTTATTTCAAACAGCTCTTTGCCCAGGTTACTAACCCGCCCATTGACGCCATTCGCGAAGAATTGATTACAGCCACGGAGGTTATGCTCGGCTCCGAAGGCAACCTGTTGTCCCCCCGGGCATCAGATTGCCAGCGCATCAAGCTAAAGACGCCCATATTGACCGACGAGGAATTGGGCCGGCTGCGATTTGTTAACCGGCCGGGATTCCAGGTGGCAACGCTTTGCCTGTTACTCCCGTTAGATCGCGGGCAGGTGATATTGGAACAGGCCATGGACCAGCTCTGCCAGTCGGCGACCGAGGCCATTGAAGGAGGTGCTAACCTGTTGATATTGTCGGATCGGGGCGTCGACCGGCATCAGGCCGCTATTCCGGCCCTGTTAGCCACGTCCGGTTTGCACCATTACTTGATTCGTCAAGGATTACGGACCCAGGTGAGCCTGATCGTCGAGTCTGGCGAACCACGGGAAGTCCACCACTTTGCCACCCTCCTTGGCTATGGGGCTGATGCCATCAACCCTTATCTGGCCTATGAAACGATAGCCGACATCCTCGAAAAACAGATGGTGACTGGGACCACTTATCATGATGCGACAACAAAATACGTCAAGGCTGTCGTCAAAGGTGTGGTTAAGATCATCTCCAAGATGGGCATCTCCACCATCCAGAGTTACCAGGGCGCTCAGATATTTGAAGCCATTGGCCTTCATCCTGAGGTGGTGGATCGATACTTCTGTGGCACCCCCTCCCGAGTCGGCGGCATCGAAATGGACGTTCTCAACCGGGAAGTAGCGGCCCGACATCGACAGGCATTCCCGGAATGGCCGTCCAACGGTCACGTGCTTGATCCTGGTGGTCGGTATCAATGGCGGCGCGATGGCGAAACGCATCTCTTAAACCCCAAAACGATCCACCTTCTGCAGGAAGCCGTGCGAACTGGGGATTATGAAAGCTATAAACGTTATGCGGCGGCAATGGATGACCACACCAGGCAGCTTTGCACGCTGCGCGGTCTTATGGATTTCAAGAAGCCGCCACTGCCAATCCCATTGGACGAAGTGGAATCCGTCGAATCCATCTTGAGCCGTTTCAAAACGGGCGCCATGTCTTACGGTTCCATCAGCCAGGAAGCGCATGAGGCACTGGCCATCGCCATGAACCGCATCGGCGGCAAAAGCAACACCGGCGAAGGAGGGGAGGATCCGGGACGTTATCTACCCGGTCCCAACGGGGATTCGCGAAACAGCGCTATCAAACAGGTGGCTTCCGGCCGCTTTGGAGTAACCAGCGAGTATCTGGTGCAGGCCCGGGAAATTCAGATCAAGATGGCTCAAGGCGCCAAGCCGGGCGAAGGCGGCCAACTGCCGGGTCAGAAAGTTTATCCCTGGATCGCTAAGGTCCGCTTCTCGACGCCGGGAGTAGGGCTCATCTCTCCTCCGCCCCATCACGACATTTACTCGATCGAAGATCTGGCCCAACTGATCTATGATTTGAAAAACGCCAACCAGTGTGCCCGGATCAGCGTAAAGCTTGTCTCAGAAGTGGGGGTAGGCACCATTGCCGCTGGTGTGGCTAAAGGGCACGCCGACGTCATCCTCATCAGCGGGCACGACGGCGGCACCGGGGCTTCGCCACAGACGAGCATCAAAAACGCCGGCCTGCCCTGGGAGTTGGGGCTGGCGGAGACTCACCAAACCCTGGTCTTAAATAACTTGCGCAGCCGGGTTGTCCTGGAAACGGACGGCCAACTCAGGACCGGCCGGGATGTAGCCGTGGCTGCCCTTCTGGGCGCCGAGGAGTATGGCTTTGCCACTGCGCCATTGGTAGCCCTGGGTTGTATCATGATGCGGGTGTGCCACCTGGACACCTGTCCGGTGGGGGTGGCCACTCAAAATCCCGAGTTGCGTAAAAATTTCACCGGTGATCCGCAACACGTGGTCAACTTCATGACATTTGTGGCTCAAGATCTGCGGGAGTGGATGGCTGAATTGGGCTTCCGGCATGTTGACGAAATGATCGGCCGTTGCGATAGACTCGAGCACCGGGATGCTTTCGCCCATTGGAAGGCCAAAGGTCTGGATTTCGAAAAGGTCTTGTACCGGCCGGACGTGCCGGAGAACGTGGGTCGCTTCTGTCAAATCCCGCAAGATCATGGGCTGGAAAAGGCTCTCGACAATCAACACCTGTTAGACCTATGCCAACCGGCCCTGGAAAATGGCCAGCCTGTTCAGGCTACACTCCCCATTCGCAATATTCATCGGGCGGTGGGCACGATCCTGGGTAGTGAAGTAACCCGGCGATATGGCGCGGCTGGTTTGCCGGAGGATACCATCTCCTTATCCTTCAACGGATCGGCCGGGCAAAGTTTCGGCGCTTTTATCCCCAGTGGCGTGACCTTGGTTCTGGCTGGAGAGGCCAACGATTACGCCGGTAAGGGCTTATCTGGCGGCAAAATCGTCATTTATCCGCCGGAAGGAGTGACTTTCAAACCCGAAGACAACATCATCGTCGGCAACGTTGCCTTTTATGGCGCCACGGCCGGACAGGCCTACATCTATGGCATGGCGGGAGAGCGTTTTTGTGTGCGCAATAGCGGCCTGAAGGCTGTCATCGAAGCCGTGGGTGATCATGGCTGCGAGTACATGACCGGCGGCCGGGTGGTAGTCTTGGGGCCGACCGGCCGCAACTTCGCCGCTGGGATGTCGGGCGGCATCGCCTACGTGTTGGATGAAATTGGCGACTTTCCAGGTCATTGTAACCAGGATATGGTATCTCTGCGGGGCCTGGAGGAAGTGGACGAGATCGCATCCGTGAAAGACATGATCTGGCGGCACGCCCTGCATACCGGCAGCCGCCGGGCCTGGAAGATACTTTCTAACTGGGATGAAATGTGGCCTTTATTCGTCAAGGTCCTGCCCAGGGATTATGAGCGCATGTTGCAGGCTATCGCACAGGCAGAGCTTGACGGACTGAGTGGGGAAGAGGCGATTTTGGTGGCTTTTGAATCCAATAAGCGCGATCTGGCTCGTATCACCGGCAATTGAGCTGACTAAAGATTGGGCCAGTTTCCAAAACCGGACCAATCTAGGGGCGAAAATATGGGTAAAGCAACAGGCTTCATGCAATATTCGAGAGAAACCCCGGATTCCCGGCCGATAATAGAGAGGCTGGGGGACTGGCACTCTTTCCATGTACCAATGGTCGAGTCCCGGTTGCAGCAGCAGGCTGCACGGTGTATGGATTGTGGCATTCCCTTCTGCCACACGGGGTCCATCCTCAACGGGATGACTACCGGATGCCCGCTACATAACTTGATTCCCGAATGGAATGACCTGGTTTATCGTGGACTATGGCGCGAAGCTTACGAACGATTGGCCAAAACCAACAATTTTCCCGAATTTACGGGCCTGGTTTGCCCAGCACCCTGCGAGGCAGGCTGCACATTGGGCATTTACGATCCACCGGTGACCATCAAAAGCATCGAGTATGCTATAGTCGAAAAAGCCTTTCATGAAGGCTGGGTCAAACCTGAATTGCCCCGCCGGCGAACGGGCAAAAAAGTGGCCGTCGTCGGCTCTGGCCCGGCCGGCCTGGCTTGTGCCGATCAACTCAACCGGGTTGG
>Ga0209742_10000792_pt1 | contig 15759 bp, 18 predicted proteins | sample DeeMarSeWOR38_10_FD_187462 | JGI IMG/M metagenome (GOLD analysis project Ga0209742, IMG submission 187462) | Marine sediment microbial communities from White Oak River estuary, North Carolina - WOR-3-8_10 (SPAdes) (version 2) | ecosystem: Environmental > Aquatic > Marine > Intertidal zone >... | reverse complement strand
GGAGTTGATCGTGCCGGTGGCGCTGGAGCAGGGCTCCAAGTTCGCCATTCGCGAAGGCGGTCTGACCGTTGGCGCAGGTGTGATCACCGAGATTATTGAGTAAAGGATTGGCGCCAACCAATTTATGGGATGGTGCCTGGTAGAATAAGATGGCAAAGAAAGATGTCCGACCTGTGATAACATTGGCTTGTACTGAGTGTAAGGAACGGAATTACACTACGGAGAAGAATCGACGTAACGATCCGGGTCGTTTGGAACTGAACAAGTATTGCCCTCGGTGTAGAACGCATAATTTACACCGGGAGACGAAGTAGTTACCTTGTCAGGTGGCTGATTTATCTCCCTCGAGAGTATTGAGACGAGCCACCAGACAACAACGAAGGCCAGTAGCTCAATTGGAAGAGCACTCGTCTCCAAAACGAGCGGTTGTGGGTTCAAGTCCTACCTGGCCTGTCTGTTCTTAGGGCAACGCCGTCCCCAGAGGCGGCGTTTTGCCCGTAACTATTCATCGAAACGATATGCTTAGCCGGAGTAGGATCGCAGAAGGAGTATTCTGTGGCTAAAGTTGATAAAAAGGCTTCCCGAAAACAACAGAATCGCATTACGCGGTTTTTCCGCGAGACGGTTGGAGAACTGCGTAAGGTGACATGGCCGACTCGAAAGGAAGCAATAAATTTAACCATCGTTGTATTGATCGTGATCGCGCTCATGAGCGCCTTTCTGGGTGTTTTGGACTTTATTTATTCTCAATTCTTCGTCCTCATCCTTGGTTCTTGATCATCTAAGGAACGATTGATACTGGGAACTGGTATATAACCGTTTATTATGATGTGCAGGATTAGAAGTTATGGTATTTTCCGACCAGGAAGGTAAAACCTTGAACACTTCAGAAGCTCCCGAGTCAGGAGACTCTGGATCCTCTGTGGCAACCGATTCACAACACGATGAGGCTGAAGCCTCTAGTGCAGCCTTGGACGCTTCGGTTGATGAACAAGGGGTCCCTGAAATAAACGAGAGTACTGAGCCTATTGTCGCTGAGAGCGAGAAACTGGAGCCAGAGGAGACAATCTCCGAAGAAGCTTCAATGGAACCAGAATCAGCACTTGATCAACCTGAAATCTTGGATTTGACTGCGGAGATCGCGGGTGAAGAGCACATCGAAGAAGAAGTGACACAGGTAGCGGAACCTGATCTCACTGCAGATATATCTGCTGAACCGAGCACAGAGATTTCCAGTGAGGTGGATGAGACGGATATAGAATCCCCTGAAATGGATCAAGAAGAAGAATTTGTAGAGGATGATGATGGCCGCGCCTGGTTCGTCGTACACTGCTACTCCGGTTACGAGAATAAGGTTCGGCATAACCTCGAACAACGCATTGAGACTATGGGGATGAAGGACATGATATTCGACATCGTCGTCCCTACCGAAGAGGAGATCGAAGTTAGGGAAGGCAAACGCCGTACGGTGGAGCGCCGGGTTTTTCCAGGTTATATCCTTGTCAATATGGTTATGACAGAAGAGTCGTGGTACGTTGTACGCAATACCCCGGGCGTAACAGGCTTTGTCGGCATGGGCAACACCCCCACACCCTTGAGACCCGAAGAAGTCTCTCAGATCATCAAGCGTATGGAGGCAGAAGCCCCACGCATCAAGGTCACTTTCAAGTCTGGAGAACGAGTACGAATTGTCGACGGACCTTTCAATGACTTTCGTGGCACAGTCGCTGAGATCGATATGGAGCGCGCTAAAGTGCGGGTGATGGTCAACTTCTTCGGTCGTGAAACCCCGGTGGAATTAGATTTTTTGCAGGTTGAAAAGACCTGATACCCCTGAACTGAATTAAGTGGGAGGGTGATTTGTTATCATCCGCTATCACCACAAAGGAGATTTATAATGGCAAAGCAAATACAAGCAGTTGTTCGATTACAGATAGAAGCTGGAAAAGCCAACCCGGCTCCACCAATTGGTCCAGCCCTTGCCGGTCACGGCATCAATTTAATGGCCTTTTGCAAGGAATACAATGCACGTACCTCCAGTCGCCCGGGTGAGATAATCCCAGCCGAAATCAGCGTTTACACAGATGGTTCATTCTCTTTTGTATTGAAAACTCCGCCAGCTTCCGTCTTGCTGAAGAAAGCTGCTGGGGTCGAAAAGGGATCTTCCAACCCACCACGGGAGAAAGTTGGTTCCGTTACACGCAGCCAGCTGAAAGAGATCGCTGAGATAAAGATGAAGGACTTGAACGCAATTGATATCGAAGGTGCAATGCGTCAGATTGAAGGCACTGCCCGGAATATGGGCTTGAATGTTGTAGATTAATAACCCGTGGGAGGGCATCCATTCCCCCAGAGGACAGGATTTGAATTTCTTACTCTGGTGAATCGCCCGCTAGAACCACCGAGGAGATAAAATGGCAAATCATGGAAAGAAATATCTGGCTGCGGTAGAGAAAGTAGATCGCAACCGCAACTACGACCCAGGAGAGGCGATCACCCTGGCCAAGGAGACTTCAACCACCAACTTTGATGCGACGGTGGAGTTGCATATCCGTCTGGGTGTTGATCCCAGACATGCAGATCAGCAGGTGCGCGATGTCGTTGTCTTGCCACATGGGTTGGGAAAGTCGGTGCGCGTGATGGTTTTCGCCCAGGGTGAAGGAGCGACTCTAGCGCGTAATGCTGGCGCCGATTATGTCGCCGATGATGATGAAACGATGAAAAAAATTCAGGATGGCTGGACTGATTTTGACGTTGCTGTCGCTACCCCTGATATGATGGGCAAGGTAGGTCGACTGGGACGTGTCCTGGGTCCGCGCGGTTTAATGCCGAATCCAAAAGCTGGGACAGTAGTCCCCGAAGAGGATATACCCCGTGTGGTAGAGGAATCTAAAGCCGGCCGTGTAGAATTCCGAGTCGACAAAACGGCTAACCTGCATATTCCAATCGGCAAAGTTTCATTTGCAGACGAAAAATTGTACGACAACATGGCCGTTTTAATGGATGCGATCAAGAAATCTAGACCATCGGCATCGAAAGGCACTTACATCCGCCGGGTTACATTGACCACAACCATGGGACCTGGGATCAAAGTTGATCCCAATCAAGCTCAGGAGATGGAGGAGAACGAGTAAAGAGGTTATAATTTTCCTGCTCCCGGCATTGTCCGGATAACTATTAGCTTCGCCAGAGACAGCAGGTGCAATGGGCGTAATTGCCCGGCGCTTAATTCCCTGCCGAGGTGAAGACAGCTCCTATGGATTGCTCAAAATGAGAGGAGAGTCTTTGCCCGGCACGTTTGCGAGGCAAAGACTTTTTATTGAAAGGAGGTAAGAGACCATTGGCTGTTTCGAAGGAACGTAAACAAGAGATTGTAGCGTCCTATCAAGAATGGTTAGGAAATAGCCAGGGAGTATTCCTGGCTGAATACATCGGGCTTACAGTCAAAGATGTGGACGAACTGCGGGAAAGGGTCCGTGAAGTTGGTGGTGAATTCCACATCATCAAGAACACCCTGGGAAAGCTGGCTTTCGAAGGCGCCGGATATGATGTGCCTAAAGATTTGTTTGTAGGCAGCACAGCTGCCGGGTTTGCCTTTCAAGATGCTCCTGCTATGGCCAAGGTAATGCAGGATTTCTCCAAATCGGTAGATTTCCTTAAGATTAAGGGCGGTTACTTTGAGTCGAATCTGATCAGCAAAGAAGAAATTATAGCACTGGCAGAACTACCGCCTCTGCCCGTTGTTCAAGCGCACCTGCTTGGTACGCTCATGGCGCCTGCTTCCCAGCTTGCCCAAATCCTGGCTGCACCTGCCCGCCAGATTGCCTCGGTTTTGAAGGCATTTGCTGAGACAGAGCCTTCCCCCGCGGAGAGTTAACCATCAAAAACAAATAAAATCAAATTTAAATTTACAGGAGAAAGAATAATGGCTGACGTTAAAAAATTAGTTGACCAACTTAGCAAACTTTCCGTATTGGAAGCTGCTGAATTGGTTAAAGAGTTGGAAGAAGTATGGGGTGTTTCCGCTGCTGCACCTGTTGCAGTAGCAGCCGGTGCGATGGCTGCCCCGGCCGGTGCAGGTGAAGCCGAAGCCGCTGAAGAGAAGACCGAATTCGATGTTGTCATCAAAGAAGCCGGCCCCAAAAAGATTGAAGTCATCAAGGCCATCCGCCAAATGACCAGCCTTGGGTTGAAAGAGGCCAAAGAATTGGCTGAGACCCCAGATGCCAAAGTTCTCGAAGGAGTTGGCAAGGAAGCCGCTAACGACGCTAAATCGAAGCTCGAGGCTGCCGGAGCAACTGTAGATGTTGCGTAAATTCTCTACGCGCCAAACAAGGTCGCCTGCTTTCAGGCGGCCTTTTTACTTTGCCCAGGCTGTGGTATATTCATGGGAACTCGAATCAATAAACTCATTAAATAGAGATTATGGGTAGGCTGTTTCTGATAAACAAGTCGCTTAATCTGTTATCTACTCAAAACTCTATGACCACTTTGAACGAGGAGGGCGTATGAGCGCACGCATATTGGTGATCGAAGACGATGAGGCGATCCTAAAATTTCTTCGCCGCGGATTAGCATATGAAGGCTATCAGGTAGATATCGCTACCGATGGACAGATGGGATTGGGGTTGGCCAGAGATAACCCGCCTGATTTGGTTGTGTTGGATTTAATGTTGCCTGGAATTGATGGTCTCGAAGTATGTCGACGGTTGCGGACTGGAGGTCCAGTACCGATCTTGATCTTGACCGCCAAAGATTCAGTCAATGACCGGGTTCTCGGCCTCGATATGGGCGCGGACGATTATATGGTAAAGCCATTCAATTTGGATGAACTTTTGGCCCGCATTCGCGCTCTTCTACGCCGTGCTCAACCTAGTCGCCCGCAGGTTTTGCGTTTTGCCGATCTGTCACTAGACACAGGTACCCGTCAGGCGTACCGCGGAGATCGCACAATCTCGCTCACTGCAAAAGAATACGAGCTACTGGAGCTTTTCATGCGACACCCGCGCCAGGTTTTGACCCGGGATATGATCTTCGACCGGGTTTGGGGATATGACTTTGGTGGCGAAAGCAATATTATTGAAGTATATGTCCGTTATTTACGACAAAAATTAGAAGTCGACGAAGAACCTCGCTTAATTCACACAGTTCGCGGAATGGGTTACGTACTTCGAGAACCAGCCTAATCTGCTAGCATGTCCCTGCGCGCCCGTCTAACCCTGCTCTATACAACGCTGCTGGGTGGTATCTTGCTGCTATTTGGGTTAGCGGTTTATTTAATTATCAGTTTTCTGCTGATCGCCCAGGTGGATAGAGAGCTGGCTGGCACATTCGAGGAAATCCGCGCTGATACCAGAGTTGAGTCGGTCGGAAATATGGAGGTCATCAGATTGCCCCCCCTGGATTTGACCGAAAATGTTTACGCTCAAGCCTGGGATCGACAAGGCCAATTACAATCTACTAACTTGGAAGGATTCAACAGTTCATTCGACCAGCTTGGGTTGCAGTCTTCCATCCCTGTTTTCCGCAGCACATTTATTGAAGAGGTTCACTTACGGGTGCTCAGTGTTCCAGTTGTGATCGGCAATCGACCTATTGGAACACTTCAGCTGGCAACCAGCTTGGTGGTTGTCGATGCTACCTTGAGGGGTTTGGTGACAGTCCTATTATTGGGTTCAGTGATAGCCCTGGCTATTGCAGGTGTTGTCGGTTGGTTGACTACTCGGAGGGCATTGGCACCCCTTGAAGCTGTCACTCAGACTGCTTTACAGATCACTCGCGCCGATGACCTCTCCCGCCGAATTTCCTACCAGGGGCCTCCTGATGATGAAGTTGGTCAGTTAATCCTCGCTTTCAATCAAACCCTTGCTCGCCTTGAGAATCTTTTCGATTCCCAGAAGCGTTTTATCGCTGATGTTGGTCATGAGCTACGTACACCGTTGACAGTGATTAAGGGTAATGTGGATTTGATGCGCCGATTTGGTGAATCTGATGATGAGTTCTTAATTGGCATCGAGAATGAGGTCGAATGGTTAACTCGCTTAGTAGGCGATCTTCTCTTATTGGCTCAGGCAGAATCCGGAAAACTTCCCCTGGACATCAGATTGATCGAGCTCGATACCCTTGTCTTGGAAGCGCTCAACCAAATGCGTGTTTTAGCCCGAGATAAATTGGAATTGAAGTTAGGGGAAATCGATCAGGTGCTAGTCTGTGGGGATCAAGACCGCTTGAAACAAGTGCTTGTCAACTTGATTGGCAATGCCATTAACTACACTCCGAGTGGGGGAGTAGTCACGATTGGATTGGGGAAAACTAGTGATCAAGCAAATCTGACCATCCACGATACTGGTCCTGGCATACCCAGTGAGGATTTACCACACATCTTCGAAAGATTCTATCAAGGTGAAAAATCTCGTACTCGGTCACGGAACGGCAAAGGCTTTGGATTAGGATTGTCAATCGCTTATTGGATAGTTCGCAACCATGACGGCATGATAGAAGTCGAATCGAATGAGGGTCAGGGAACTACGTTTCGTGTGCAGCTCCCGCTGGCATTGAATGACTGCCAGTCGAAAGGTTGATGAATTTATACATACAACACAAATCCCCAGCGGGAATGCTGGGGATTTGTGATTCAGGAGTGGTCAGTAGCAAGACGACCATTGAGGAGAGATCAAGAACGAGTATTCGAACCCCTGTTTCTTCCAGATGCACTCATCGAAAGAGGGTGGTAAGTTGGTTCAGGACGTGAGTAAGCATTTCCCGTCTGCTGCTGTTTTGGTTTATAGGATGACCGTGTAACAGGTTCTTTGGCTTGGACTGGAGTTGTTACGTGGCGAGTGGTGCGTCGACGATTGACACTTCTTTGCGGTTGATAGCGTTCGGCCTGGCTGAATAAGCGGTCCCCAGCGACAGAAAAAGTCCCGATGATCAACACCCTTATCAACCAGACTAAGATAGCGACAAAGATCGGTACAACTCGTAGAAGTGTCGCTCGTTCGACAACTGCGTTGCCCAGACTTTCATGATTGAGTAGAGCGATCGAAACTCCCCACCATGTCAGCATGGCATTCATCGTGGCAGCCAGCAACCAAGCGCCAAAAAGATACCAAACCTCGCTGGGCTCATTTTCACCATCTTCCGGAGTAAACAGCCTGGCGATACCAGCGAAATCAATTCCACAGAAGGCAAGTGCCAGGATTGTCGCCCAGCTTATACCTGCAAAGGATAGATCCCCCAGTAAATCAGATAGCGCGAATTCCGTGGTGCTGTAATTAAATATTTCAAATGCCAGCAGTGCGGAAACGATGATCACTCCGAACGCTAGACCGCGGCGAATGCCAACTCTATTCATGGCGGCGTTTATTTTTGGATTACCTGCAATTGAAAGGTTCATTTTTTACCTCCTCCCGAGGTTTTCCGGATAAGATGAAAGTTCGCCAACGCTAATCAAATTTGGTTCCTAAATGCCGATCGGGTAACGGGCGGTTATTTTGATCGGATGAGTTATTTCATGTATAATATAGAACAATTGTTCTAATTTGTCAAGAGGCAATTTCGAATTTTAATGATCTTGACAATATAGAACATATGTGCTATTTTAGATTTGATATCAAATTTTGTCAATAGGATTCTTATCACCCACTGGAGACATACATGCACAATGTGACACAATTTATCTTCCCAGGTGCAGTTTTAGGTAGTTTAATCTTAGCTTCGTTTGGATATACTGTCATGGCGAGTGCAACCAATATTTCAGTCAATAGTGAAACTGAGCAAATTCTCCAACAGAAGAATACAAGTAACGATGATCTTGCAGATACGAGCTCTGATGCAGGAGTATCAAACACCGGGGAAAATTCGAATTGCAAAGTCAGTGATAGGTATCCGGAGAATATTCGCCAATGGTGTGAGATGATCACTAAGCATTCCATCAGGAATAACCTTGATCCTAACCTTATTGCAGCTCTAATTTGGCAGGAAAGCGGTGGCAATCCAACCGCCTACTCCAAGAGTGGTGCGGTCGGGTTAATGCAGGTCATGCCGCGTGATGGGATCGCAAAATCTTTTATGTGTGCGAATGGTCCCTGCTTTGTAAACCGTCCATCAATCGCAGAACTTCAAAAACCAAATTTTAATGTGAAGTACGGGACAAATATGTTAGCTGGGTTGATGAATAAATATGGGGACACGCGGGAAGCATTAAAGTATTATGGTCCGATGGATGTCGGATACTATTATGCAGATAAGGTATTGGGGATATTTAATAGCAACAACCAGTGATCTCAATTTTCCGAAATTAAGTGGAAATGCAGCTGTGGAAACTCCTGGTATTCTCCTCCATTGACGACAAGCCGGTAACCCTTTTCTTCCAATTTAAATTCTTGGATCAATGAGCGCACAGTTGCGAACAAATCCAATAGAAATTCACTCTGCTCTTGATCGAGTTGAGTCAGACTTTGAATGTCTTTTTTCGGCATCAATAATATGTGAAGTGCATAAGATGGATTAGGATGGTGAAAGCACAACAATGTTTGGGTCTCGCTGATCTTATTTACAGGCAGATAATCGCTCATATTCGTCAACCACCAACTGAATATTGCCCGCACGATCGGAAATCGAAACCAAAACTGTAATAATGGATATCCATATTGGCCGACCCCGTTCCACAGCATGGTGATTACCGTTTAGACCAATGACCTTCGTGCAAAGTGAGGATCTATTCGTAATGTTATTCGAATTCCTTTCCCTCATCAAATTGGTTTCCGTAAAACACAACGCTGTGGTTCTTTAGTTGTCTATCCTGGTAAATGAATTTTCCGGAGAAGAATCCCGGGCGCTCCAACCAGGGCAGAAAAATTAGATCGCCTTCCCATAAATCTAGAGACAACAATTCCTCATCATTGATCCAACGTAAGACCCCTTCTTTTGAATCGATCAAATGCCCCTTAAATTTTCTAGCGAGGTAAACAAATGCATACCAGTCTTCATCATTGGCAAATCCTGGAAAGGTTAGAAAACCCTTCAGAAGCGGATCTACAATTGTCAATCCAGATTCTTCTCGCACTTCGCGGATGACGCACTCTTCCGGCGTTTCTCCGGGATCAAGTTTCCCTCCCAGGCCATTCCACTTTCCCTGGTGCATATCATTTTCTTTCTTGATGCGGTGGATCATCAAAGTCTTGCCACCATTTTTTAGGTAACACAACGTCGCCAGTTTCATCTATAAATCTCTGAGGTAGAAAGAATTGATTTTAACCAATCATCTCGGGGGAAACAGGAACTCTAATCCTCGCCACAGGTCATTTCGCCAGGAGGTGTAATTATGCCCTCCTGGGTATTCCCTATATTGGACTTGGTAGCCACGCTCGGAGAGTAATTTGTGCATGCGTTGATTTGAGGATAACAAAGATTCGAATTTGCCCACATCCATCCAAATTTTTATGGGTAGAGGTGGGATATAGCGCACCAGGTCCATTACCACAAAATCATGACCAAGGAAACTGAATGCGCCGGATTGACTCAAAACATGCCCGAATAAATCCGGCATTCGCATCCCAGCATACATGGCCATCAATCCGCCCATCGATGCTCCCATAATCCCAAATGCACCAGGCTGATTACCTGGATCAAGCAGATTGAGCTCCTGGCGTGCCAGCGGGATGACTTGTTCATAGATGAAGGCAAGGGTTGCTTCACTGCACAGGTATTCGACCACTCGCGCTGCCCCCCCATGAGCGACCATAGCCAGGGCGACCGGCTGGATACGATTTAAGGCGATCAGGTTGTCCAGTATATTGGGCAGCTTTCCCTGGCGAAGATAATCATTACCATCCAGGACTATTACCAAAGGGCTGGGCAATTGGGTAGCAGGTTGGTAAAACCAGACTCGACGTTTTTTACCAATAGCCAGATGTTCAGTAGGCACAAAACAGCCAGATATTTTTCCTTTGGCGATGCCTCTCTTGCGGCGATCGATTGAGGTGAGCTTGGCACCAGGCATATAGAAGAAATGGTTTATCTCCCCTAAACCATTTGGCACCGACCGTGAATTGAAAGGATCAGGCACACGAATATCTTTTTCTTGATCGAGGTAGGCATATTCAATATAGGCCTCATTAGGCAGCTGCTCAACATGAATCCAGACCTGATCTTTGACTTTGTTAAGCTTGATCGGGTTCTCCTCCCAATCTGCAAAATCAGCGATTAAATCTGGTGCACGCTCCCCCTCCCAGACGAAAATAACCCTCTCTTCCTGGATGATTGGCGCACCTATTCCTCGTGCTTGTTCAAGCACTCCATTCACATCCATATGCATCTCAGGTCCATGGATTTTCCATGGTCTGGATCAAGATTGGCGTGCCGATCTTGATGTTTTGGCGTCTGGTCAGGAGCCAGACTACCAGGTCAGCGATGTCCTCTGGATAAAGACATTTGCTGTGGTCCAGACCTTTGGAATCTTTGCTCATCTCGGTGATCACCATCCCAGGGCAGATCGTATCGACGCGCACACCAAAGTCCTGGTTTTCGCGTTGGATGAACTCGCCCAAGGCGTTTAAAGCATGCTTTGAGACTCCGTATGCCCCGTCGCCTTGATAATATTCAAGGCCGGATTCAGAGCTGATATTGATGATATGCCCCTGACCCTTGGCACGCATCCCAGGCAGGACAGCCCGGGAGGTCAGGAATGGACCCCGTAAATTCACTGCCATGACCTCGTCCCAGGTCTGGATATCATGGTTATGGATAGCTCCACCCCCGCCAATGCCAGCATTATTGATCAGGATATCTATGTCCCCGTATGCTTGTTGAGTTTTTCTGACCAACCGATCGACGTCCTCTGCATCAGATACATCAGCCTGGTAAGCCAAACCTTCACCACCCTGGTCTCGGATCGCTCCAAGCACCTCCTCCAGGCGAGACTCCCGCCTCCCGCAGATTACTACTTTCGTGCCTTCTGAAGCTAACTGCAGGGCAACACCCTGCCCGATACCCGTACCCCCACCGGTGATAATGGCTGTTTTTTTACTCAACTCTTCCATTTTTCGCCTCGTAGTCTGCAATTAATATCCTACCGCGGCATGCACATGCGCAACCTGCGGCAGAATCCGCTCCCAGGTGATGATACCCAGGGAGGTTAGCCACAATTCGCCGTTTGAAAGAACAGCAAACAACTCATCACCCAACTGAAGGAAGCGCTCCACCATGTGATGTTGCCAGGGGAGATCCAACCCAGCTGAGGCCTCGCTCCAGGTGAGTCCCCCGTCGCGAGTCTGTTCGATACGTCCATTGCGATCCACCCCATCTGCGACCCCTAAGATCATATGCTCTTTATCAGTCGGGTCCCACCACACAGCCCTACAATAGCTTCCCCTATATCGGTTTCGCCAGGTAAGACCTCCATCAGCCGAGAGGTAAAACCCTCCACCTGTCGGAGCCGCTATCAGGTTTGGTGAGGATGGATGGACAGCGATCGAGTGCACGTCCGCATGAAGGCTCTCATCAGGCGACTGGTTCCCGGGGGCTGGATGCCATGAATCGCCAAAATCTTTCGAGATCAGCAGCCCACCAACCTCCACTGCTGCGTAACCATGTTCTTCCAGGAAGGCGAAACCACGCACACATCCAGCTTCTGGAGAGTACGGCAGGTACCAGCGATTTCGATCCCGCAGCTCAAATACTTCTGGGCGCGCCTGCCAGGTTAATCCTCCATTAAAGGATGCGAAAATTCCTGCCGGTTCACTCCCTGCGAAAATCCGCTGGGCATCCTGGGGATGAATGCTCAGCCAACGGATGTGACGATGGGTTAGGCCGCTGTTGGCTGGCTGCCAGGAATGCCCTTGGTCACCAGAACGGTAGATGCCATCTTGCGATCCAACCAGGATCAGCTCTCCCTGGGCGGCAACGCTGGTGGTATACACCTCTGGCAAGGTGCGGCTGACCTCCTGCCAGCCAGCTGATCTGCGCTCACACATAACCACTCCGTTAGAAGTGGCTAACACTAAGTTCTTTCTTCTCGCCATTTAAAACCCTAGTTCCTCTATGATATCTTCCTCGTCTCGTTCACCGGTATTCTCACCCTGTAATTCCTGCCAGAATTTCTTATCATAGCGGCGCGAGCGAACCGGCAGCGGCATGGGCATTCCCCAACCCAATAACAACACTTCTTCCTTCGGTTGTAAGTGAGCCAGCATGCCGCGCAGCGCCTCCCGACCAGCCAGGCCGGATAGGACGGCGCGGATATCGTCATCATCCCCCAACCAGCCCGAAATGCGTGTCCCCAGCTGCGACATGACCTCATCATAAATCTGTGATGGGCGCTGATCGACGATCAGCAGCGTAACGTAATACTTGCGCATCTCGCGGGCGATGGTGCTGAAAGTGGTCTGGCGGGCCATCTCCCGGTTAAGCAGTTTGTGCGCCTCCTCCAGGACGATCACCAGCGGTCGTGGCTCGCTTTCACCTTTGGTACGGAACTGGTTGGTGCGCCTCTCCCAGACCTGGCGGATGCGCCGGGTGAGCAGGTTGCTGACCAATAAATAGTCCAAGTCGGATTCATGTTTTCCAAACGACAAGACAATGTGCTGCCCTGCTTCTAATGATTTCGTAATCTCTTTTATGGTATCGGCAGCAGGTGATTCGACCACATAAGGCAGGTTGAAAACCCGTCTTAGTTTATTGTGCAACCCTTCAGCAGCCAGAACATTTACCCCCAACGAGTTCGCCCAGGCTGCCACGCTGTCAGGAGCAGGGGCTTTCCTGCCCTCCTCGTCGATCAAGATCGCGCCGACTTTCATTTGACGAAATTCTTTAAACCAACCTTCTTGACCAAAATCTGTTATCAAGGCGTCCAATGTAGTCGGTGTAGTTTCCTTTAAATCAAGTTCGCGTGTCAACAGCTCGATATCCTCAGGCTGGATATCCTTCATGGCGATCTCAAGGTTGAAATCTGGTGTCTGCCCCCGGATTTGAGCCCCCTTTCCCAATCCGACCACACGCAATCGGCTGTGAAACCTGGATTTTAGACCGATAACCTTTTCACCGGTATCAGAGGCGGTATCATCAAAACCATATTCATTATGCATATCGTATACCAGCACCGAGGCGCGATTGTGTTTGATCAATCCGGCCAGAATGAGTCGGGTTAGAAAAGACTTTCCGGTACCCGTAGCGCCAAATACCCCGGATGAGCGCTGCACGAACTTATCCAGGTTCAGGCAGACCGGATGTTCTTGCTCGCGGGTGTACCCGATCACAAAATTGGCCTCATCCTCTGCTTTGCCGAATATCTCGGCGATATCACCCGGGCTCGCCAAACGTACGAGTGCATGGTGCGGCGGAATCGTCTTCACCGGCAAGGGCCGCGGCTGGGCGCGTTCGCCAGAGTCGATCTCAGCCTGCCAATCTTGGTATTCCGCCGTTCCCGGTTCAGGGCCGCGTTCGAGCATCAAAGCCGGTAATACTTCTAGATTGGTGAACAGGGTTTGACCGTGAAGCAGATTGGCCAGCGCCGGCGGGAAGCGTTCACCGCTCTGTTCGTCGGCGAAGCGCGGGTCTGTAGCCCCCAATCGCAGATCCGTTACCAGACCATAAAACTGCCAACTGCCGCTCTCAATTACTGCAAAAGCACCCTCATGTATCTCGTTGGATGGGACGGTCAGGCGCACATTGAGGTTCTCTTTCAAACCACCTCCGACAAGATAACCAATGAATTGATTCATGGGTTCACCCCGCTCCAGGTCTCGGGAATCGCATCGCTCAGGGTGCCGATCACACTCATCAATGATGGATAATCATCGCGCAAGAGCACGATTAACTCCTTGGTTGCCTCCACCGCCCAGGCCTCATTACCCGCCCTGCGCTGCGCGGCCTGGACCTGGCGCAGGTGTGCCCCAAGCAGATCGCCAACCGGCAATTCGGCGGCGCGCAGCACATGGCGGAAGTATCCAAACCGCCCGGCATCAGTAAAAGCACACATTTCTGCATCTTCACATAGATAGATCACGTCCAGGCTGAGGGCAGGTCGCGGCGGTAGCAGATGGTAAATAGCCCCGTCTGCCTGGTAGCCAACCGCCAGAACGCTCATCTCAACCGGGACATTTCGGTTGAGGCGGTTATCGGCAATGACTGCCTCGTCGATCCCCTCTGCGGTGACCAGCTGCCGTACCAGACCATCGTCATCGATGTGGATATCGTAGATCAACCCATAGACCTGGTAGTTGTCACCAATTGGCACACGCACCAGCGTACCAAAAGATGGAGCCTCTATTTGTGATACCCGGCATCCCACCACGAATCCCGTCGTGCTGGCTCGCAGCAAGCGCCCAATTTCAATTGACGTCATCCTTCATACCTCGTTCTTCCTTCACTTTGTTTGGCGAATTGTTTTGCAGAGACCTGCTCGACCTCGATCCCCTGTTTGCGCAGCTCCAAGGATATCATCTGCGTGACCTGCTCTTTCTCTTGGAGCTTGACCAGCGCGGTCTCATGCGCGCGCTGGAGTAAATAAGGGTAAGGTCGTACCCCCATCATTTTGGCTTGGTCGACCAGCGTCGCGTGCAGGTTATCCAGCATCGCTTCGTTTTCGGCAACCCAGGCGGGTATCTCTACTCTCGCCAGATAGGGGTGGCCGGCTCGACCGACATTGAGATAAAAGAAATGCAGCGCCAATAGCCCTTGGTAGCTTTTCGCCGATTGAGATTGCAATGCAAAAACAGGTGAGCGCTCTTCCTCCTTTAAAATCTGTCCATATAAGGCAACATCCGTCACACCACGTAAAGGGCGAAAATCCTTCATATCAGCAAGCTTGGATAAATCAGCTATCGCCACTTCGAGAGTGCGCACGATCAGGTTGGCACCAGGCCTATCCACATAACCTGCGGTTGCCACCTCCAAGCTATGCAGCTTGTTCAATGCCTCGATGTATGCATCAAGAATATCTTTAGTTTCTTTGTTCGCCCTGCCACCTCCAGGCATCCCAATCCATAATTCCATGGGACCATCCGTGAAAGTCACTAATGGAGGTGGAATTTGTTCAGCTAGTTTTGCCAGGATAGCACGTTCTTTGAGGTCACGCATCAGTGCCAACCTTGCATCTGTGATCGTACCGGTGGAAGTGTACAGATCCTCATCGTACAGCAATTCGCTGATTGTGGTTGTGCTTGGTGCTAAGGACGATCCTAGACTCATCTGGATAGCGCCAACATTGATCAAGGCATAATTGACTCCTGCATTGCGATCGGGAGTGATTTGTGACCCATCCGCAGCCAGGATAGTCACCTCAGTTGGAAGTGCTGGTAGAGGGTATCCTTCGGTCAAGGAATCGTCTATCGGCAGAGCGCAGCGTAATGTGGGATCATAATTTTGAGCAACATCTTGCACCTTTTGGCGCAGAGCTTTTAAGTCTTGAGCCTCCCCCTCTAAGAGTTCGCGCGCCAATTCCCATTTATCGCGCAGTTCTCGCTGGCGTATGACAGCAGTCTCGCCCATCTGTTTGACCTGTTCGCGGATAGATTGAAAATCCAGGCTCATCTTATGCTTGCACTCGCTTGCTAATCCCTTTCTATGTTTATTAATACCAGAACAATTGTTTGAGTAATTGTAAAGCCTCAATTCTTCGAGCGCAAGGGAAAACACGAATCACTTCTGCGCTTAGTCGCTAGGATGGTGTAAAATGAATTGATTCAATAGGATTATGAGCACAATCACCCGTTCCCTCGATCAAGCGCCCAGTCAATTGCGACCATTCGACGTGAGCAA
>Ga0209742_10000787_pt1 | contig 15868 bp, 12 predicted proteins | sample DeeMarSeWOR38_10_FD_187462 | JGI IMG/M metagenome (GOLD analysis project Ga0209742, IMG submission 187462) | Marine sediment microbial communities from White Oak River estuary, North Carolina - WOR-3-8_10 (SPAdes) (version 2) | ecosystem: Environmental > Aquatic > Marine > Intertidal zone >... | reverse complement strand
TGAAAAAAATGCTGAAACCGTCACGCTGACGAAGCCCCTAACTGCAGAAAATGTCGACCATATCGTTGCCGGTCTCAGCGACGAGCAGGTCCGACGGTTGTTGATCAACGAGCTTAAGGCGCAGGCCCAGCAGGAAACACCCGTTGAGGCAAAACCGGAAGGCGTGGCCGGTTTAATCCATAAGATAAGAAACCTGACCGCTTTGCTGCAAAGCCGCATTGAATTTATACGCTCCGGCGGACGCGCTGCTCCACAACAGCTGGAGGGCATATATGCCTTTCTCGGCAGGGGAGAACGCGGGACCAAAACCGTGACCCAGGTCATTTTGAGTGTTGCTGCCGTGCTGGCCGGTGGTTTGCTGATCGAATGGCTGTTTGTGCTCTACACCGCGGCGGCGCGGCGCCGCATCACATCGAGCATGCCTTCCGGCTGGATCGCCAAAATCGGATCCCTGGCTTCGCGGGCTCTGCTGGATTTGACGGCCATCATCATCTTCATTGTCGCGGCCGTGATCCTTTTTTTCCTTTTCCTGGACCGCACCGCCGGCCAGCGCGTTCTTTTGGCCGCTTACCTGGCGGGCCTGGCATTTTTCCAGGTTGCCTACCTGGCATTGCGGTTTTTCCTGGCCCCGCGCACCCCGGCAATGCGGTTTCTGCCGTTCAGCGACGAAACGGCCTTATATCTGCACTACTGGCTCCTGGCGCTGACCTTTGTGATCTGCTTCGGCAAAGTGACCAAGGGTGTGATTGGCCTGGCGGGCGCCACCGAGCTGACGCAGCTCAAGTTCGGCACGCTGTATGGTTTGATCGCGGCCGGGATGATCATCTGGATGATTCTACAGAAACGCAGGTCAGCAGCGGCCGCATTCAGCCGGGGTCTGCCCGAATCCAGCCTGCGTTACCGACTGGCTCAGAAGTGGTATCACTTTGCCGTCTTTGCTGTTTTGGTGTTGTTGGCGGCGTCGATCGGCGCCGGGATTTTGGGAACGGCCTCAAACCAGGCGGTCCTGACCCTGCTGATGATACCGCTTTACTTTATGCTCGACTGGATCCTGCGCCTGATGCTGAAGGCGGCTTTCGGCATCGTGGAGCAGCCCGAAGAGCAGGCGGTGCCGGCCGAAGCGACGTCCGAAGCGCCGGAAGAGGATATTGAGACTGAAGACACCGGGACACCGGCCGGCGAAATCGCAGAGGGCAAATCGGCCCCCGGCGGGCGTCTGGACCTCGAGCGCATGAAAAGCCCGCTGCGCGCCGCCCTGCGCATCGCCCTGGCGGTGCTGCTGTTTTTCTGGATCCTGGATATCTGGAATCTTGATCTCCCGATCGGGGAGGCGGTGGTCGGGACCTTGATAAAGATTTTAGTGGTCGTTCTGATCTGCTACGTTGGTTGGGGCCTGATTAACGCTGCGATCATGCGCCGCATGCGCGAGGAAATGCCGGAAGAAGATGATGAGGAACAGGAAGAGGGCGGCGCCGGCGGCTCGCGCATCGCCACCCTGCTGCTGCTGCTGCGCAAGTTTATGCTGGTGGTCATCATCGTGATGGCCAGCCTGATCGTTTTATCGGCCCTGGGCGTGAACATCGGTCCCCTGATTGCCGGCGCCGGCGTTTTCGGCCTGGCGATCGGCTTCGGCGCCCAGACCCTGGTCAGGGACATTATCTCAGGGGTGTTCTTCCTTATGGACGATGCCTTCCGGGTCGGCGACTATCTGGAGTGTTCCGGCACCAAGGGAACGGTGGAGCACATCTCACTGCGCTCCCTCAGACTGCGTAACCCCCGGGGCATGGTCTATTTCATTCCTTTCGGTGATCTCAAGCTGGTGACCAATCTCAGCCGCGACTACGTCATCATGAAGCTCGACTTCCGGGTGCGCTACGACGCCGACGTGGAAAAGATTCGCAAGGTTATCAAAAAGAAAGTGTATGCAAAAATTTCCGAAGACCCCGAGCTCGGACCCAAACTGCTGGAACCGATCAAATCCCAGGGCGTGCGGGAAATGGATGATTCGGCCATGATCATGCGGGTGAAATACAAAACCAAGCCGGGCGATCAGTTTGCCATCCGCAAAGAAGTTTACCGGCTCATGCAGGAAGCTTTCAAGGAAGAAGGCATCGAGTTTGCGCATCGCAATGTCACCGTGTACATGCCGCCGGAGCCCGGCAGCAAGGCCGGCGCGCAGGCGGCGGGTGAAGGTTCGCAGGACGATGCGGAGGCAAACAGCGAAATTCAGCGCCAGGCCGCTGCAGCGGCGGCCTTGGCAGCCATTCAGGCCGAGGAGGAAAAGGAGGCAGAGAAAGCAAAGCAGAAATCAAAAAAGTAGGTCGTCTTTTACGGAGCGCTTGAATATACCCGGACCACCCGAACGCTGCAACTTTTCTTGCACCGTAAACCTTAGCTCATATCGCCTAATTGTCTGCAATTGTTCAGTTCTATTTATAAATTATAAAGCCTTGTCAATCTAAGTTGCATCCTTCATCCAATTGCCCTTCTGACACTTGTCGCCTCAAATTGAAGATTTTCAAATCTTTCTTTCACCCTTGATTCTGCATTGAAAAATATAACCTATTAAAATTGCTATGAATTATTTCATAACGGCCTCATCCTTTAATTTCCAAATACAGCGCTAATTATCAAATCCCCAGGCCAGCGGTAGTGGTACGACAGTTGCTATATCTCTGGGATAGCAAGAAATGCTGGTTTCGAAGATATCATGTACCGTTTTCCCAGGGAGGTAAATATGAGACTTTCAGCAAAAGTGCGCAGATTAGCGGCAATCGCGGCCATTTTACCATTTACCGGATGCATGAGCGCGCATCAGCACTACCAGCAGACCCACGGCGCCCAGGAGCGCCAGATGACCGTTGGCATCGTGCAGAAAGAAATAAGAAAAGGGATGTCGGCGGCTGACGTGGCCGAGGTGCTGGGATCACCCAATATTGTGACAACCGACTCGGAAGGCCGCGAGGTCTGGGTCTACGATAAAATTTCAACCGATGTGACGTACTCAACGGATGCCGGCGGCGGCGGTGTTCTTCTCTTGCTCGGCGCCGCCGGTGGTGATGCGCTCGGCGGCGGACTGGGTTCTGGCAGCTACAGCCGCTCGGCAGGCGCACAATCTAAGACCCAGCGGACCCTGACGGTGGTCATCAAATATGATGAGCAAAAAAACGTGCGCGACTTCGCCTACCACTCGAGCCGATTTTAATCCGGAGGAATTAAAATGAAGTTGCACCGGATTTTAAAAACCTGCGCAATTTCAATCTCTGCGGCTTCGCTACTGGTTGCCTGTCAGCAAAACAATATCCTCAAAGAAGCGCTGACCTGTTCGCCGGATTTGTTCAAAAACCGCCAGTTGCAGACCAGAGTATTTGAGGCGATTGATGAGCAGAAGCTGCTGACGGCATCGGCCGCCGTGCTGCAGGATTTAGGCTATACCATCGACGAGACGGATGTCCGCAGCGGTGTGATCGTCTGCTCGCGCGATAGAGACGTCACTGAAACTGCTGAGGTGATTTTATCGGTGACACTTGAAATCCTTAGCATTTTAGTCGGTGCGCCGACCTCGGTTCCCTATGACAAAACACAAAAAGTTCTATCATCATTGGTAACCACGCCCGTCGATAGCCAAAGAACCGCTGTTCGGATTACTTTTCAGCACATGATATGGGATTCAGATGGCAATATTCGCAAAAAAGAACAGCTCAACGAGCCTGAAATCTATCAGGAATTTTTTTCAAAGCTTTCAAAGTCCATCTTCCTGGTGGCACACGAAATATAGGAGAAACGGTTATGCGAAAGCATGTCATGCCCCTATTGATTTTAATGGTTGTACTGGCGGTCGCCGCCTGTGCGGGAAAACAAAAAAACATCCTTGAAACGCATGAGCCTCAGGTCAAGCTGCGGAGCATGCAAAGCCGCGTGTTTGATATCAGCGACCACAATCACCTGCTGCGAATTATCATCGCGACTTTTCAGGATTTGGGATTTGTCATTGATGACGCCGAAGAATCTCTGGGAACCGTTTCGGGCACCAAACTCTCAGGATACGCCTTGCGGATGACGGTATCGATTCGGCCCAGGGGGAGCAATCAAATGATCGTGAGAAGCAGTTTGCAGTTTAATTTGCAGACCATCGAAGACCCGGAACCCTATCAATATTTTTTTTCGACCTTATCCAAGGCACTTTTTTTGGAGGCTCAGCCCATTGATTAAATCCGGGTATATCGCCAAGCGCCAGACAAAAAATGCAGGGCATTTTAATTGACAGACTCGGGACGGTATAATATTGTTTTTAAAGAGAATTCGCTATTGAGCGCCCATTGTCAACTTTCAAGTGTCTTCCACCGGGGATGACACCATCTCCTTCTGACCCGGGCCCGAGCGCGCCGGTTCCTGTAATTTTGCATTTGCGATAGCCCTTTTATCCGTTCGTGTTCTGAAAAATTATTTTATTTCAATGCCACAGTTAAAGAGCCGACATAATCTGACCATCATCGCACTGCCGTTTATCATTGCGTATCTGATATTTTTCAGCGCCTGCCTCAATGATTCCCCCCGACGGATTCCGCCCAGAGCAGTCAACGGGGTTCTCGACCTCAGCGATTGGGATTTTCAGAAAGATGGACCGGTTGATCTCAACGGTGAATGGGAATTTTACTGGATGCAACACCTGACACCTGAGGATTTTACACAAACACCCCCGACTCGTAAAACCGCATTGATAGAGGTGCCCGGATATTGGAAAGGTTATGAATTAGAAGGAAAGCCGCTTCCCGGATACGGATATGTGACCTACCGGCTGAACATTTTGCTGAATCAACCCAAGGGATCCTTTGCCCTGCGAACCGTTGAGATTTCGAATGCATACACCATCTATGTCGATGGGCAAAAGATCGACTCTCTGGGACAGGCCGGCATCAACCGCGAAACAACCGTTCCACAGCAATTCCCAAAGATTTTTGATTTTGAGCCGCATTCAAACCGGATGGAGCTCATTATTCAGGTTTCCAATTTTCACCACCGGCGCGGTGGCGTCTGGGAGGTGATTCAGCTGGGAAGAGAAATAGATATACGGATGGCCCAGGAAAAAAGACTTAGTTTTGATCTGTTTTTGTTCGGCAGTATTTTCCTGATGGCCCTGTACCACTTGGGACTTTTTATTGTCAGAAGAAAAGACCGATCACCGCTTTATTTCAGTGTCTTCTGTTTTCTGATTGCACTGAGGCTATTGACCACCGGTGGAAGATATCTGATTCTTCTTTTCCCTGGCGTGAGCTGGGAGCTGATGCTCAAGCTCGAATATCTTTCTTTTTACCTGGCCGTTCCCGCTTTCGGGATGTTTATGCAATCGATTTTCCAAAAATTTTCAGAACGATTTCTGCGTTTCTTGGAGATCCTTGCAGTTGCTTTTTCATGTGCCGTGGTCTTTTTGCCGGCGAGATTCTTCACCCATACCCTCAACATATATGAGATCTTCACGCTGATGACCGTGGTATACGGGCTCTACGTGATCTTTGCGTCTCTGACCCACAAGCGAATGGAGGCGTTTGTTTTTCTGCTGGGGTTTGCCATCTTATGTCTTTCGATAATCAATGACATGCTGCACGTTGAAGGCATCATTCACACCGGCTTTTTTGCACAGTTTGGCTTTTTTTTCTTTATCCTTTCCCAGGCTTTTTTGCTTTCCTATCGCTTCTCAACGGCACTGACAACCGTCGAAACCCAGCGAAAGGAATTAAGGGATACGCTCGAATCCTATAAAACGGAGATCAAGGAGCGGGTGCGGGCAGAAGAAGCCATGCGGGAGAGCGAAGAAAAATACAGAACCATTTTGAACAGCATCGAAGAAGGCTATTACGAGGTCAACCTGGCCGGTAACCTGACCTTCTTCAACGATACGTTTTACCGACAGCTGGGCTATTCAAGAGAAGAGCTGATGGGAATGAACAACCGGCAGTTTATGAGTGCCGAAACCGCCAAGCGTGTATATGAAACATTTAACCGCGTCTATGAAACCGGCATGCCGGCCAAAGCAATTGACTGGGAGATGATCGCCAAAGATGGCTCCAGAAAAATTGTCGAGCTCTCGGTATCTTTGATGCGGGATTCAGAAGGCCGGCCGGCCGGGTTTCGGGGAGTGGCCCGCGATGTTAGCGAGCGTAAAAAAGTTGAGGAGCAGGCCAAACTGCATCAACAGCAGCTGATGCATGCCAGCAAGATGGTGGCATTGGGCACCCTGGTTTCCGGTGTGGCCCACGAAATCAACAACCCCAACAATTTTATCATGTTGAACTCACCGATATTACAGGAAGCCTGGGAAAATGCCATGCCGATTTTGGAAAAATATTATGCGGAGAATGGGGATTTCATTGTGGGAGGCATGAAATTCACAGAAATGCGCCGGAACATTCCCTCCTTATTTTCCGGTATCTCCGATGGAGCCAAACGGATTAAACAAATCGTTGATGACCTCAGAAATTATGTCAGAGACGACACCGCCGATCTAAGCCAGTCGGTCGATATCAACGCGGTCATAAAATCCGCCGTCGGCCTGCTTTCCAATATGATTAAAAATTCCACCGATCAATTTTCAATCACTTATGGCAAAGATTTGCCGCTGCTAAGGGGAAATTTTCAGCGCCTCGAGCAGGTCTTGATCAATTTAATTCAAAATGCCTGCCAGGCTCTGCCGGATTCGCAAAAAGGGATCTTTGTATCTGTTGACCGGGTTGTGGAAAAATCCATAATCGTGGTTAAAGTTCGCGATGAGGGCGTGGGAATTGCCACTGAGAAGATCCAGCACATCACCGATCCGTTTTTTACGACCAAAAAAGATTCAGGTGGTGTCGGACTGGGTCTGTCTATTTCTGCAAAGATCGTTGAAGAGCATGGCGGCACCCTGCACTTCGAGTCAGAAATCGGCGCAGGCACCCTTGCAACGATCACCCTGCCGGTTGATCGTCAAAATCAAAAGGCGAAAGGGAAACCGAATGACTGAGTCAACCTATCCGCATTTTCCCGTCATGATGGTGGATGACGAGGCCCAGGCCTTGACCAGCTTTGAAATGACGTTGCGCTCGGCCAATATGAATAACTTCATTCGCTGTCATGACAGCCGTGATGTCATGTCGCTGCTTGCCAGCCAGGAAATTGAAGTCATGCTGCTGGACCTGAGAATGCCGCATATATCGGGCGAAGAGCTGCTGCCGATGATCACCGCTGACTACCCGGAAATACCGGTGGTCGTGGTCACCGGATCAAACGATGTGGATACGGCTGTCAAGTGCATGCAGCACGGTGCATTTGACTACATCCTGAAGCCTGTAGAGAAGAGCCGTTTGATCGGCGGGGTCAAGCGGGCGGTCGAACTGCGGGAGTTGCAGCGCGAAAATCAATTGCTCAAAGCCCATGTCCTGTCCGACAAATTGGAAAGACCCGAAGCGTTTTCCGAAATTGTTACGGTCAGCACCAGCATGCGCGCCATTTTTCAGTATATCGAGGCCGTCGCCAGCAGCCCTCGGCCGGTGCTGATAACGGGAGAAACCGGTGTGGGCAAGGAATTGATTGCCAGGGCGGTCCATAATTTGAGCCGTCGCAAAGGCGGCTTTGTGCCGGTGAACGTGGCCGGCCTGGACGATCACGTTTTTGCCGATACCCTCTTTGGCCACAAAAAAGGCGCTTTTACGGACGCCCGCGAAGCCCGCGGAGGCCTTATCGAGCAGGCGGCCGGGGGCACGCTGTTTCTGGATGAAATCGGAGACCTGAGCACGACATCCCAGGTTAAGCTTTTGCGTCTTTTACAGGAGGGGGAATTTTTCCCGCTGGGATCGGACGTGGCCAAACGTTCCGATGCCCGCATCGTGGTGGCCACCAATCAAGATATCGATGGTTTGCAGTCATCCGGGCAGTTCCGCAAGGATTTGTATTATCGGCTTTGTGATCATCAAATCCACATACCACCGCTGCGCAGTCGTCAGGAGGATTTGCCGGTCCTGGTGGAACATTTTCTGGAAAAGGCGTCGAAGACCCTGGCTAAAAAAAAGCCGACCCCGCCGGCAGAGCTGATTACACTGCTGTCCACCTATCATTTCCCCGGAAACGTCAGAGAACTCAAATCCATGATCTTTGATGCGGTCAGCAGTCATGCATCTGGCAAGCTTTCCATGGACCTGTTTAAGGCCCATATCTCTAAAAAGCACCCCCTCCTTCCGGCCGATGCGGCGGATTCAACCCCCGAAAAAGGCGCTCTGATCAGTTTCTCGCATCAGTTACCCACGCTCAAGCAAATCGAGCAACTTTTAGTCGAAGAGGCCCTGAAACGAGCCGAGGGCAATCAATCCATTGCGGCTTTGAGCCTCGGAATTTCGCGTCAGGCATTGAACAAGCGCCTGAAAAAGGCCGAGCAGCAGGGTTCCGCCTGATCCTGCCATCTGGGCCCGGCCCACTCGGTTCATATGGGGTTGTTTGTTCTTGCTTCCCGAAAAATACGGATGCGAATAAAAGACGAAATTTTCTTATTTATCGTTGCGCCGGTTTCCGTTATAACGAATTCAGAGGATACCATCTGAATAAGCCATCGAGGTTAAGTTGCCATGCCTGAAATCCGAATCCATGCCATAATATTTGAAGAATTCCCCACCTTCCGGCGAGGGATTGTCATCGCCACAAATATGGACAACCGGGGTCACTCAAGGGAACTTGAAGACACCCTGAAACTCGCAATCACCGAGGCTGCTCAGCAACCCATTGATATTAAATCGGACCCGCGCACGGTGATCTGGAGTGAGGCGCACCGACGATTTGGTTCAAATCCGAATAAATTTCCCCCGGCGCATTGCGCCCTTTTAAAACGTGTTCAAAAGCCGGGTGCCGGGATTCCTTTCATCAACAAAGTGGTGGCGATCATGAACATCAATTCGATAAAGGCTGTGACACCGGTCGGCGGAGATGATGTCCGCCGGGCCAATGGCAGCCTGGAGCTGCGACATGCAGACGGCAGCGAGAACTTTACTCCGCTGGGCAGTCCCGACAACAGAGAGCATCCCGATCCCGGGGAAGTTATCTATCTGGTGCCTGAATCAAACGAAGTGATGTGCCGACGCTGGAACTGGCGCAATGGACATCAAACGCGAATCGATGAAGATACCCGTGTCATCGTCATGAATATCGACAGCCTCGGCGAGGACAGTCAAAGCCGGGCAATTTCCACCCGCGACCGGGTAGCGCAGATGCTTGAAACATACTGTCAGGCTGAAGTTTCCACGACATTGCTATCGCCGGCACAGCCCACCTATCCTCTAAATGATTATTTATATTAAGTTTTTAGAAAAAAAGCCGATAGTTTTATGGTATGCTTTCTACGGGATACAAACACTCAAATCTTAACCCAATTAGCGTACGCTTGTTTCACGGCATATGAAAAATGAATGACAATCCGGAAAATAGAAACAACGCGCGAATCCAGCACAAATCGCCGGTGACAATCGAAAATTTGAAAGCCGGCATCATCTATCAGGCCAGAATGCTCAATTTCAGCAAATATGGCCTGTATTTTGAAACTGACAGTTTGCTGCGTCTTGGCGATGAGGTGTTTATCGGTATCGAATATTCGCCATACACGGATAATCGAGATACTTATGAGTGTTTGCGGGCAAAAATCATGTGGCGCCGTGAATTGCCGACTTCTTTTTTTAAATTCGGCTATGGTGTTAAATTCAGCATCGACTACGATAAGCAAAAATCGCGAAACGGCAACTTAAAAATCGTAGAGGATCAAAGAAGACACAGCCGCAAGCGTTATTCCAGGTCCATCATCTTTTCCACCCAGAATAAAATTCTCAGCGGAATAACCAAAGACATCAGCCCCTCCGGCGTTTTTATCGAAACCCAACACCGTTTGAAAGTGGGACAGAGCGTCACGCTCATTGTCCCATTAAAGACTGCCAAAAATGCCAAAATAAAAGGCGAGGTCATCTGGGCCGGACCAGAAGGTTTCGGAGTAAAATTTTTACATATTAAAAAATAACCGCCCAGCATTCGCAACCCGCCCAAGACAATTCCTTCCGCTCTATTTAAGGGCCTGCATTAAAACTCACCGACCGCTGATTTACTTAATCTTTCATTTATTGTAGGATACCCGCAGTAATCCTGCTTTTTTTGTGCATGCATTGATCGACCCTAAGATAAGGAGGATAAAATGACCGCAGTAACAATTATCGGGGGCATCATTCTTTTGGCAATAATAGTGGTGGCTGCGATTTACAACAGCCTGGTTACACTGAGAAACCGCTATAAAAATTCATTTTCACAGATTGATGTTCAGCTCAAACGCCGCTATGATCTGATCCCCAATCTGGTTGAAACGGCCAAAGGGTATATGAAGCATGAGCGCGAAACCCTGGAAGCGGTCATCAACGCCAGAAACAGGGCTTTAAATGCCAGTCAGAAAGCATCCGGAAATCCCGGCGATCCGGCTGCCATGAAGGATCTGGCCAGTGCCGAGACCTTACTGACAGGGACATTGGGCCGCCTGTTTGCGCTGGCTGAAAATTATCCTGATTTGAAAGCCAATCAAAACATGCTGCAGCTGCAGGAAGAGTTGACGTCCACTGAAAACCGGGTGGCCTTCGCCCGTCAGGCCTTTAATGATGCAGTTACCGCATACAATATCGGCTGTGAGAAATTTCCCCATACGATTATCGCGGGTCTGTTTAACTTTTCCCCGGCTCAGTTGCTGGAGTCCACCGAGGCTCCTGAAGAGAGAAAAGCGCCCAGAGTATCCTTTTAGCGGTTATAAAAGCATTTAACGCTCGCTTGCAGAGTTCTATTCCTAATATAATTGCCCACAAAAACAAGTGCCTAAAGTTGGGAGTGAACTAAAGTGCCTAAATTTTAGGAATTCTATCATTTAAATTTAGAAAAGGTAGAGCAAAGCGACACCCGAACTTTAGGCACTTCTAAAATTATGGACTTCTTTAAAGAACAGGATAAAGCCCGAACCAAAACCACCCGGTTGATCGTTTTGTTTATCCTGGCCGTTACGGCGGTCGCGCTGGCAATTTACCTGATTGTGGTAATCGTTATGTATTTTTACAGCGCCCGACATCCGGATTTGAGCCCGGTCGGCTTCGACTGGATCCAGCCCCGTTTGGGATTCTGGGTAGTCAGCGTCACCCTGCTGGTTATTTTTATCGGCAGCTTAACCAAAATTATCGCGCTGGCAAAAGGTGGAAGCGCTGTCGCTGAAAACCTGGGCGGAAGACTCATCCATGCATCCACCACCAATGGTGATGAGCGCAGACTGATAAACGTTGTCGAAGAGATGTCGATTGCTTCCGGTGTGCCCGTTCCCCAGGTTTACATCCTTGACCGCGAAAAAGGTATTAATGCGTTTGCAGCCGGTTATTCACCCAGCGATGCCGTAGTGGCTGTTACCCCCAACTGTCTGAAGTTGCTGAGACGCGATGAGCTTCAAGGAGTCATTGCTCATGAATTCAGCCATATTTTAAACGGGGATATGCGTTTAAATATTCGCCTGATCGGATTCCTCAGCGGTATCATGGTCATTGCCAATATCGGCTATCTCGTATTGCGATCCCGATCCGGCAGCCGCAAAAGCGGAGCCCAGATCGTTCTGATCGGTTTGGGTTTGGTGATCATCGGATTTGTCGGGCAATTATTCGGCCGGATGATTCAGGCGGCTGTATCGCGTCAGCGAGAATATTTCGCAGACGCCTCATCGGTGCAATTCACGCGCAATCCCGGGGGGATTGCCGGGGCGCTGAAGAAAATAGGCGGTTTGACGCAGGGCTCCAGGATCCAATCGCCCTATGCCGGCGAAATCTGTCATATGTTCTTCAGCAAGGCCATACGCACGCTATTTGCCACCCACCCGCCACTGGCCGACAGAATTTATCGTCTGCAGCCCGATTTCGACGGCCAATTCGTCCCACCTGTAATCTTGGAAGAAGAACCTGAACCGACGGCGCCCGGGCTAAAGAGGCCTGAAACAGATGCAGTTATACCGCCGGTGGCGGCTTTTACCGTCGAAGCAGATTCGGTTGTCGAACGTCCGGGAAGTACAACTTCGCAGGATATCCGCCACAGCCGGCAACTTCTGGCCGCCATCCCGCAAGCGGTGAGAAACGAACTCGGCGACATCCTGGGAGCGATCTGCGTCACCTGCGCCCTATTATTGGAAAGGGCCCCGGCAGTAAAAACCGTCCAGCTCAAAAGCCTGCAAAAAGTTGTGCCCACGGCTATAATCCAGCAAATTTTGCGGCTCGAAAACCAATTGAAAGATATCAACCCCCGGCTGCGGCTTCCCATTTTAGATCTGGCCCTGCCGTCCTTGCGGCAGATGTCCGCCCGACAGTATGCAAAATTCAAGGAACTGATCCAGATCCTGGTCGAAGCCGACGCCAGGCTTTCGCTTTTTGAATTTGCTCTACAGGAAATCATCACCTCCCGGCTGGGAGCTGCTTTCCGGCGCCATAAAAAGGAAATTATTTATAAAAACATCGAGTCGCTGGCCCCAGATGCCGTCAATATTCTCTCAATGCTGGCCCGCGTGGGGCATCCCACCGAGGCAGCGGCACAGGCGGCGTTTAATTCCGGATGGGCAAAATTGCATATCAGCGGTTCAAAATGGGGCAGCAACATGCAGGCGGCCGAAAGGGTGTCTTTCAGCGCATTACGGGCGGCCCTGAAACGATTTTTGCACGCCAGCCCGGGTGTTAAAAAAGCCATGCTGGATGCCTGTGCCCACTGCGTATTGTTTGACAAAAGGGTGTCTGTGGAAGAGGCGGAACTATTGCGCGCTGTTGCCTATACGCTGGACATACCGCTGCCCCCATTTCTAGAAGCCTTTAACGCTGAAGGTATATAAAGGGTTCAGGTGTCAGGTGTCTGCAAACAGAGAACCGCAGAACACCGATCAAAGAATAATGAATGTCGAAGGAAAAAAAAGCTTCATTATTCGAAATTCCTTGTTCGATATTCGATATTCAAAATAAAAAAATAACTGGTTTAAGGTTTCTTGTTTCAAGTCTCTGTCCTATGCCCGCTAACGCCTGACACCTAAAAGCTAACCATATTTTGCAAATTATTTGCGGGATGGCAGGCTAAAAACGACTACCGGCGGTGCTTACTAGTTTTATTGTTCAGGGTTGTTCAGCAGACGATAAGATGCGGCGCGCGGTCCAGTAGTATTTTCCCCAGTAGGTTGCATCGATTTTCGATAGGGTCACGCCTTTGTTTTTAGAGGCGTGCACAAATTCGGAACCGCCTAAATAAATCCCCACATGACGGGGATAGGTTGGCGGTTGAAAAAACACCAGGTCGCCGGCTTGCAGTTCCTTGAAGGGTATCGGCCGGCCCCTTTTTACCTGCGCCTTGGTTGTCCGCGGCAAATCAACATTAAACACATCTTTATAGACCGCTTTCACAAAACCGGAACAATCAATGCCCCGGCTGCCGGTTCCCCCCAGGCGATGGCGGGTTCCCTGCCATTTTATATATTCATTGCGCAGCCGTTGTTCGATTTCGGCATCATTTAAATATGATTTAGCGCTTTGGGGATGTGCAGACTTGAGGGTCGCAGGTGCCGATATTTTGGGGGCCGACGAGCACGCACTGACCATAAAGACCAGGGCCAGCACAAACAGGTTCAGATCATACACCGGTCTGCAAATCTTATAATTTTTACCCGCAAGCGATATGTTCGTTTTTTTCGTGTCCATAGATCGATAGCGGCCACCCGGCGCCTGTCGGATAGTCACTAAAACTAACCATCGGTCAAAATCCGGTTTTCTTGAATGATCGGAACCGCCGATTTAGTATTTTTTGTTTTGAAAACACTGCTGATCATTTGTTTCAGGAATTTTAGACGGTGAAAGTCGCAGGAAAGTCTACAGATTCATGCTGTTCGAATGTAGAAAGATCAACTCATCTCAAAGCCACACGATAGATCCCAATTGTGCGTCATTTCAGAGCGCAACTTGCCACCTGACTTTTAATCATTATTTTCAGTTAGGTGCTATCTAGTTTAGGACCGCTGAAAAAGAATAAATTGGAGATCTTTATGATGCAAACAGAACCAATGAAAAACGAAGTTGATCCGGTGTGCGGCATGTCGGTGAATCCCGCAACCACACAAATTACGGCCGATGTCGAGGGACATCACTATTATTTCTGCGCCGAGGGCTGCCGCGAGGCTTTTGTGGAAAATCCCCAGAAGTTTCTCGAGCCGCAATGTGACCGGCCCAAAGGGTGGTGGGGGCGCTATATGCAGCGACTGAAAAAAGCGACCGGTGGAAAGGCGATGAAATGTCATTGATCCATATTTTCAGCGGACGAGGTGGCAAAAAACCGGCTCTGGGCAACCGAAGCGCCTGCTGCCGGTTGAAGCATGGTTAGCGGGCATCGCCGGGATGGGGTTGGCTGAGGAATTTCTGGACCCCTCTGAAATACGGCAGGTGCGGACGCATGTATTTGAACAGGATACGGCAAAAGATGTATATGGGAATAAATGTGAAAATATATCCGACCGACTTTCCGAAAATCAGTGACAGCGGGAATGCCAGGTCAAATTGCACCTCGGAAAAGCGCGTCTGCATCCACCCCAGTGCAAAAGGGATAGGCCACAGGATCCCGGCTGAATAGGCAACCATGGTAAAGAAGTGCTTTCCCCAGGCGTCGGTTGCTTCCTTGTTTAGCGCCTTGTAGCCGGTTTTGTCCCCTGCCCGGTAAGCTTTGAGCGCAAGCGTTTCTTTTTCGGTCATCTCCCGGGACATGGAATCCAAATAACGCTTGTTGAACCGGATGGCCAGGGAGATGCTCAGTTCGCCGATGACAATGCAAAGAAACGCAAGGACAGTGGTTCCGATGAAATAGTCGATAAGGCTATAACCCGTGATTCTGTAAAAGGTGATCAGAAAGCCGTCCGCCTGCAAGGCAAACGTATCCAAGAATCCGTAGATATCCATTCCATGAATGTCATTTGGTTAGAGTTGTTGCCCTTCTTCGCCCCAATGCCCCCCGTTTGCAAAAGAGCGCTTGAGCTTAGCGCTTCAGCGGATGTGGGGCTTAACCTGCGGCTGATCGGGGCCGAACCCAATTCGGTTTTCGGCCCCGATCACGCCCAGGGCGCCCGAAGGCCCGCTATAGCATCTGAATGCCGAAAAAGCCTCGCAGGGTGTATCTCAAGCCGATGTACAGCGCCAAAACGATGAATATCCCCTTCAAGACTTTTGCGGGGATGTACTTGCCGGTCCTCGGTCCGATCATGGAACCGATGAAAATGCCGATCAGCTCCGCTCCGATCAGGGTCCAATGGACCACGACTCCCTTCAAGACCATGAAATTGAAGATGGCAAAAATCATACCGATCAACACCGAAAGTGCCGAGGTCCCCGCCACCACGAACATCGGCAGCCCGACCACGCTGGTCAGGAAGGGCACGTAGAGAAATCCGCCGCCAACACCCAAAAATGAGGCAATGCAGGAAATAAAAAACCCGCCGACGAAGGCCCATATGGGACTGAAGGTGAATTTTTGTCCGAAAAAGGAAAATTCGGTTTTGACTAAACTCCATTTCAGCGTTTTGATGCCCTGCTCGGTGATGTCCTTTTTTTCTTTGATGCTTGCTTCAAATGCCTTGGCAGCCTCCTGGGAAGATTTCTTTTTGGCCTGCCCCTTGGGGGTCATCTCGTAGATCATGAACCCGCCGATGACAAAAACGCACAGCCCGAACCAGCCCTGATATTGCGAGAAACTGATCTTGCCCGCCGTGGTAAAAACCACCAGCAACGTGGCAAAAAGGGCTCCGATCCCCATGAAAAAACCCAGGGCCGTGACCAGCCGTTTTTGC
>Ga0209742_10000786_pt1 | contig 15879 bp, 12 predicted proteins | sample DeeMarSeWOR38_10_FD_187462 | JGI IMG/M metagenome (GOLD analysis project Ga0209742, IMG submission 187462) | Marine sediment microbial communities from White Oak River estuary, North Carolina - WOR-3-8_10 (SPAdes) (version 2) | ecosystem: Environmental > Aquatic > Marine > Intertidal zone >... | reverse complement strand
GCCAAATTTCTACATCATTGCCGGCGACCGGCATTATAAATATCATAGCACCATCAATAGTGAAAATTTTCCCCAGCTGAGCCACATCCATGAATTCGGTCCAGGGGCTGCCGCTAGTCCTCCCCATGCTGTCGGTGGGGGTGGCATCAAGGATTCGGATCTGGCCATACGGATATTCCAGGATGGTTTGGAGGGAACTGGGGCGAGTGCTGGCTATCTGCGGGTAGAGATTAGCGAGGATTCCATTTCGACGAAAATAATGTTCTCACTCATCCAGGTCACAGAGGAGACCTCGAATCGCGAAATCCATAGCGCGACGTTTGAAATTAAACATACCCAAATGCAGTATTTACCGGTAATTAATTCATAAAATGCTCAGACAATCGGAGCAGGTAATGATAACTAAAATAGTGGGTGAGTACCGCTAAAACCCCATTCTCGACAAAATTTGATAGCAAAGGTATCAATTCACGTGGATCCAAGTATCTCTATGCAGAAGACATTCTTGGCGCAGTGCTCATCGTGATCCCGCTTTCTCCATAGCTCTGCTATCCAGGCATAAATTCCCACCTGTGTGTAAAAAAGTGAAAACCACTTAACAGTACGATGCAACTGGCATGCTATAATTTGGGGTCATGATCTAAAGATTTTAGAAGACATCACGACATTTCCCACCTCAAGTAGTTTTCAGGTATTTTCTCAATAAAGGTTATGAACGCCCAACCATCCAGTCTTAAAGAACTCTCTCGCCTGGCATTTTCGCAGCCTTTCACTTGGCTTTCAGCGGAGCCGGTGCAAGATGATCAGGTTAAATGGTTCGAGATATCGTTGAACGAAGTCGATGTCGGCGAGGTAGTGCTGCTCCGAACTGACGAAGCGAGCGATGAAAAACTAGCTGCAGCACAAGAGAAAAAAGTCTCCGCAGTGCTCTTACTTGGTGAGAATCTACCTGCGGATATCACCCTTCCGGAAAACCTGCCTGTGGCGGTGGTTGCGGGTGAACATGACCTGAAACAAGCCCAAAGGTTGCTGCTGACAATTTTAATCAACCAAAGTGCGGCGCTGCATGAGCGCAGGGCGCGGATATATGCCCAGCTCTCCCAACTTGAAGCTGAAGGTAAGGGTCTAAGAGGTTTGGTAAAAGCCATGGCCGATATTTCTGGCAAAGGGCTTCTCGTCCAGGACAAGCGCGGACGTATCCTGGAAGAGTGCACCTCTTCGGCACTGGCAATGATTTGGGAAGATATCCTCAAGCAGCTTGTCTCGCTGAATTCACTTCCAGAATCGCTCAAGGATCGAAAAAAGGCTGGGAGCCAACCGGTGATCATCACCCAAGACATTCCGGGTGGATTGACTCGCCTGGTGTTACCCATCACCGTCGGTGAAGTCGCGCGCGGGTATCTGTCGATGATGGGAGTAGTCGGTGAGCTGGATATGCTCGATCACCTGGTGGCAGAACAGGGGGCGCGCGTTTGTGCAGTAGAAATGTCCCGCGCCAAAGCCATCCGCGAGGCTGAGAAACGGATTAAGGGAGACCTGTTGACCGTCTTACTTCAAGAAAATCTATCCCCTCGTGATTCACAGCTGTGGGCCCAGGCAGTTGGCCTGGATCTGAGTCAGGAGCACACTGCCCTGCGCTTCTCCTGGGATTCAGCTTCACCCCCATCCCGCCGGCGTTTGGAAACCATCGTCAATGGAGAGATCAGCCGCCTGGATATAAAAGCCATTATCAGCCCGATGGGTATGGAGATCGTCTGTTTTTGCGAGATACCTCCTGGTGTGCCAAGACCAGAACTAGCTCTTCAATTTGGTCAGGCAGTTGTCGATCAGGGCTACTCGGAATACCCTGAAGCACAAATCCGTTGTGGTGTGGGAAAACCAGCTCCCGATCTGACTGCCTGGAGGGATTCTTTCAGCCAGGCTGGACAAGCTCTTGAAATGGCTCGCCGCTTCCACGAACGCAAACTGCTTTATTTTCCTGATCTCTCCGTTTACCGATTGCTATTTCAATTCGAACACAATCCGGAACTGATCGCCTTTCAGGAGGAAATCTTGGGTCCCTTGCTGGCTTATGAGGGTGGCTTGGAACTTCTACAGACTCTGGAAGTCTTCTTCGAACATAACGGAAGCATAACCCAGGCCGCGGATGCGCTCTTCATCCACCGAAATACATTGATTTACCGCCTGGAGCGGATCTCCGAGATCGCAGGATTAGATCTGGATAAACCTGAAACCCGGTTGGCTGTCGAACTTGCACTACACATCTACCGCATGCGGGGAGGAACGCGGGGGATAACTGGCTAAGATGAGGCGTTTGAGTAATATGGCGCTCATTCTGTGCCAAAGAACAAAATTTCTCATTCATCGATTTTTTTAATCCCCAATTTACCAGCTGCAAACAAAGAACACGCGCTGGCGTCCAGGATAAGCGCGCAGGAGAACTTCTATTTGGTCAAAGTTCACAAAAATACGGGACGATTTTTGTTAAGTTTTCCAATAGACAAGGATAAAAAAAATGTGTAAACTACGCAAACTCAGCAAGGAAATTTACTAAAAATGATATTTTCAGCGCTCGCTCTTATTCTGGTTGCCATTATATTGGTTCTCATTATTGGGATTGAGAACCCATTACCCCTTAGGGCAGCCAGTGTCTTTATCAGAGAGTAGGCGAAGCACAGATTTATCCCCATCACTCACCCAGGACTGCCCAAACGGACAGTCCTTTTTCTTTATTAGGTGAAAGATATGCGGTCAGACCAGATAAAAAAAGGATTTGAGCGAGCCCCACACCGTGCGCTTCTAAAAGCGACTGGGTTGAAAGATGAGGATTTTTCCAAACCCTTCATCGCCATTGTCAACTCGTATGTGGATATCGTCCCCGGCCATATTCACCTGCAAGAATTCGGTCAGCGAATCAAGCAAGCTGTCCGATCTGCGGGCGGAGTACCTTTTGAGTTCAACACAATCGGTGTGGATGATGGTATCGCGATGGGTCACGAGGGCATGAAGTTCAGCCTGCCATCAAGAGAGTTGATCGCTGACAGTGTTGAGACCATGATTCAAGCCCACCAGTTCGATGGGATGATCTGCATACCCAACTGCGACAAAATTGTGCCTGGGATGATCATGGCTGCACTGCGGGTGGATATCCCGGCGATCTTTATCTCCGGAGGTCCAATGGCCGCGGGTAAAACTCCCACAGGAGAGGTAGTAGATCTGATCTCAGTATTTGAAGGAGTGGGAGCTTATAAAGCCGGCACAATCGACGCTGAACGCCTTAAAGTCCTGGAAGATTATGCCTGCCCATCTTGTGGCTCGTGTTCGGGGCTTTTTACTGCCAACTCGATGAATTGTTTGCTGGAGGTCTTGGGTCTGGCGCTGCCCTTCAACGGTTCCGCGCTGGCTTTAAGCCAGGAACGAGATGTCCTGGCCGACCGGGCGGCAAAACAGATCATGACCCTGGTAGAGCGCGACCTGACTCCCCGCCAGATTGTCAACGCGCAGGCGATCGATGACGCTTTTGCCCTGGATATGGCTATGGGAGGCAGCACGAACACCGTACTGCATACCCTGGCGCTGGCGCATGAAGCCGGAGTTGAATACCCCCTGGAGCGGATCAACGCGGTAGCAGATCGGGTACCGTACCTGTGTAAGGTCAGCCCATCCGGGAGATGGCACATGGAAGATGTCCACCGGGCTGGCGGCATACCAGCTATCTTGAACGAAATCGCTCGCTCAGGAAACACATTACACATGGATCGCCCAACCGTGACCGGCATGAAACTTGGCGAATCGATCGCTGGCGCGAAAATCAGCGATCACGAGGTTATTCGCTCTCTGGAGAACCCACACGATCAGGTAGGAGGCCTGGCGATTTTATTCGGAAATCTGGCTCCGCAAGGCGCGGTGATCAAGACCGGCGGTGTGGCTGCCCACATCCGCCAGCACAGTGGTCCCGCGCGTATCTATGAGAACCAGGATCAGGCTATGGCCGGGATTCTCAACAGCCAAGTTCAACCCGGTGAGGTGGTGGTAATTCGCTATGAGGGGCCACAGGGTGGGCCGGGAATGCAGGAAATGCTCTCGCCGACCTCGGCGATCATGGGTATGGGATTGGGCGAGAAGGTAGCTCTGATCACAGACGGGCGCTTCTCAGGGGGCACCCGCGGGGTTTGTATTGGGCACATCAGCCCGGAAGCCGCTGCCCGGGGACCCATTGCTGCTCTTCAAAATGGAGATGTGGTTGATATTGACCTTGAGGCACGCAGTCTCAATGTACAACTCAGCGATACAGCTATCCAGGAGCGCTTGGCCGCCTTACCACCTTTTGAAACGCGCACCAACAGCTCCTGGTTGCGTCGCTACTCCCGCATGGTCACCAGCGCGAGCACTGGAGCAGTATTAATTTAGCTGATGAAAGAAAGGTGCAGACCTGACAGATGAAATCCATGCCGTACCCGATTATTTTTAAAAAAAAGACAATTTGCACATTGTGAGGTAGATATGACAAAAAAAACTGGCGCAGAAATTTTATGGGAATGTTTGGTCCGAGAAGGTGTGGAGGTGGTATTTGGGTTGCCTGGGGGAGCGATCATGCCGGTCTACGATGCCATGCTTTACTACCCAGTGCATCATGTCCTGGTGCGCCATGAACAGGGAGCTGCGCATATGGCCGATGGGTATGCCCGGGCTTCCGGCAAGGTTGGCGTCGCCATGACGACCTCTGGCCCTGGGGCAACCAACCTTGTGACCGGGATCGCCACCGCCATGATGGATTCATCACCGATCGTGTGCATTACCGGGCAGGTACACGCCCACTTGATCGGCGGAGATGCCTTTCAGGAAACTGATGTAACCGGCATCACCTTACCCATCACCAAGCACAATTTCCTGGTAACCAGCGCAGATGAGATCGCCGAAGTGGTGCGGGAAGCATTCTACATCGCCCGCTCCGGTCGTCCGGGCCCGGTGCTGATCGATTTCTGCAAGAATGCCCAGGTTGAAGAGGCAGAATTTTCCTATCCGGAAGAGATTTCCCTTCCTGGCTATAAACCTCCCGACCATGCACCATTGGAGGATTTAGAGAGTGCTGTTGAGCTGATCGAAGGATCCGAGCGCCCGGTAATCCTGGCTGGTCACGGGGTTCTGATGTCCAATGCAACTGATGCCCTGCGGATCTTCGCAACCAAGACCCAGACTCCCGTGGCGATGACCCTGTTAGGTTTGGGTTCTTTACCGGCCTCCGACCCACTGAGTTTGGGGATGATGGGTATGCATGGGGAAGCATACTGCAACCTGGCGATCCAAAACGCAGACCTGCTGTTGGCTTTTGGGATGCGCTTTGACGACCGGGTAACCGCCAACCTGCGTACCTATGCGCCACGCGCCCGCAAAATCCATGTCGAGATCGATCCCTCTGAAGTGCACAAGAATGTGGAGGTCGATGTTCCACTGGTTGGAGATTTGAATACTGTGCTCACCGATTTGATCCCCCTGGTGGATGAATACGATCATGAAGAATGGCTGGGGGAAATCGAAGAGTGGCGCGCAGAGAGTCAAGCTCGCGATATTTTGACCTGGCCGGATGACGGCAAACTTTACACCGCCCATGTGATTCGAAACATTTGGCAAGCAACCAACGGCGAGGCCATTCTCACCACCGGGGTTGGGCAGCACCAGATGTGGTCTGCACAGTATTACTGCTTAGAAAAACCCAATCGGCTGATCACCTCCGGAGGAGCGGGCACAATGGGCTTTGGTTTACCCGCCACGATCGGAGCCTGGTTCGCTCAGCCGGATCAAGAGGTCTGGCTGGTCGATGGCGATGGCAGCTTCCAGATGACCCAGGCCGAGCTGTCCACTGCCCTGCAGGAAGGTGCCAATATCAAAATCGCCATCATGAATAATCGCTTCTTGGGAATGGTGCGACAATGGCAGGAATTCTTTTTCGAGAGTCGCTACTCTGGCACTCCGCTGAGCTGCCCGGATTTTGTCAAGATCGGTGAAGCCCACGGCATTCCCGGCAGACGGGTAACCGAGACAAACGAGGTTGTCCCTGCCATTGAATTCGCTCGCCAAACAGATGGACCAGTGCTGCTTGAATTCTTGGTGGAAAAAGAAGAAGCAGTATATCCCATGGTCCCCACTGGAGCTGACCTGGACAAAATGATCCGTCGCCCAATCCGTAAACAACCAACGGCTGCTGATTGAAAGGACAATGACATGCAAATCACTTTAATCGCTCTGGTAGAGAATAAGCCCGGTGTGCTCAACCGGGTAGCCTCACTTTTCCGCCGACGTAATTTTAATATCGAATCCCTCAACGTTGGACGCACTGAAAGACCTGACGTTTCACGCATGACCATCGTCCTGGACAACGGAACCGTCGATGCTCGCAAAGTGGAAGCCAACCTCTACAAGCTGGTCAACGTAATTGATGTGCAGGATGTGACCAACCAGCCCGCCGTGACCCGCGACCTGGCATTAATCAAGGTCTCGGCCACCTCAGACCAGCGCGCTGAGATCGCCAATCTGGTTTCGATCTTCCGAGCCAGGATTGTTGACATGGCGCCGGATTCGGTCATCGTGGAGATCACCGGGACCGAGGACAAGATTGAAGGTCTGGTGGAGCTGTTGCGCCCGTTGGGCATCTTGGAAATGGTGCGCACCGGACAAGTGGCGATGATGCGCGGCACTGCCTCCGGTGTACGTTACGCGCCGGGTGCAAATGGCAATCAAGTATTTGAAAAAGTTGTGGGTTGATCGATCAGATCAACTCCTTTGGGCATATACAGGTCATAACTATAAAAGGATGAGAAATGGCAAATATTTTCTACGATAAAGATGCAGATCCAAACCTAATTAAAAGCAAAAAAGTTGCCGTGATTGGATATGGCTCACAGGGTCATGCGCACGCATTAAACCTGCGGGACAGCGGTGTTGAGGTTGTTGTGGGATTACGCCCAGGGAGCAAGTCATGGTCCCAAGCTGAAGCAGAGAACCTGACCCCAAAACCGATGGGTATGGCTGCAGAATGGGCCGACACGATCATGCTGCTAACCCCAGACACCACCCAACCAGCTATCTACTCCGCTGCTATCGCTCCCCATCTTGAGCCAGGAAAAACCTTGATGTTCGCTCATGGCTTCAACATCCGCTACGAAACGATAACTCCCCCTGCTGATGTGGACGTGAGCATGGTGGCGCCAAAAGCGCCGGGTCATCGCGTCCGGGAGCTTTACCAGGAGGGCGAAGGAACCCCATCTCTGTTAGCTGTACACCAGGACACCAGTGGCATGGCGAAAGCTAATGCGCTTTCCTATGCCTTCGCACTGGGTTCCACCAGGGCAGGCGTCGTGGAGACAACCTTCACAGAGGAAACCGAGACCGATCTTTTCGGAGAGCAAGCCGTGCTGTGCGGTGGGGTGTCTGGATTGGTCAAAGCTGGTTTTGAAGTTTTAGTCGAAGCTGGCTACCAACCAGAACTGGCTTATTTTGAATGTCTCCACGAGTTGAAGCTGATCGTCGATCTGATGTATCGCGGTGGGCTGAACTATATGCGCTACTCGGTATCAGATACTGCCGAACATGGAGATTACACTGGCAGCCCGAAGATTGTGACCGAAGAGACCAAGTACGTCATGCACCAGATGTTGCAAGCCATCCAGGATGGCACTTACGCCGAATCCTGGATAGAAGAGAACCAGAATGGTCGTTCCTGGTTCAACGAGCAACGCAAGGTAGAGCAAGACCATCTCATTGAAGAGGTAGGTGCCGATCTGCGCCAGATGATGCCGTTTATCGATCCGGTCACCGTAAAACCAGGCGATTAGATTACGCTCAGCACAATTTTTACTGGGCAGGCAGCAAACGCTTTATCGCTGATGGAATGGGAACCACCCATGAAGTGTTTTGAGAGGTAGCCATGAATCCGAATTACGTGCGTATATTTGACACTACGTTGCGAGACGGCGAGCAATCTCCGGGCGCGACGCTCACCTCTGCTGAGAAAGTAGAGATCGCTCGTGGGCTGACTCGCTTGGGGGTGGATGTGATCGAGGCCGGGTTTCCTGCCGCTTCTCCGGATGACTTAGAGGGTGTCCGGCGGATTGCCATCGAAGTTGGCAACCCGCTGGAAGGTGAAGGTGAACTGCAGCGGACGGTACCCATCATCTGCGGGCTTGCCCGGGCTTCGCAGATGGATATTGATGCTGCCTGGGAGGCAGTCCGCCATGCCGCCCATCCAAGGATCCATACCTTCCTGGCCACCTCCCCAATCCATATGCGCTACAAATTGCGCATGGAAGCGGAAGAGGTGGTCGACCAGGTGCGCGAGATGGTGGCTTATGCCAAATCTTATTGCGCGGATGTTGAATTCTCTCCCGAAGACGCCGGACGCAGCGATCCTGATTTTCTTTACCTGGTGTTAGGAGAAGCGATCAAAGCCGGCGCCACCACACTTAACATCCCAGATACGGTTGGCTATACCACTCCTGAAGAATTCGGGAAATTGATCCACGGCATCATCGCCAACACCCCCGGCATCGAAAAAGTGGTCGTCTCTATCCATTGCCACGACGATCTGGGTCTGGCAACCGCCAACACACTGGCTGGCATCCAGGCTGGGGCTCGCCAGGCAGAGGTCACAGTCAACGGTATCGGAGAAAGGGCGGGAAACACCTCGCTTGAAGAGGTGGTGATGGCTTTACAGACCCGTCGCGGGGTATACGGTCTTGAAATGGGTATCGATACCACCCAAATCGCCCGCATCAGCCGCATGGTCTCCAATTACACCGGTATCCCGGTACAACCAAACAAAGCCATTGTCGGCGCGAACGCCTTCGCCCACGAAGCTGGTATTCACCAGGATGGGATGCTCAAGCACAACGAAACTTATGAGATCATGCAGCCGGAAACGGTTGGATTGTACCGCTCGAAGCTCGTCCTTGGGAAGCATTCCGGTCGGCATGCCCTCAAAACTCACCTTCAGGAGATGGGTTATGAGCTGAGTCAGGAAGAGCTGAACAGCGCTTTCGAGCGTTATAAGGAAATAGCGGATAAAAAGAAAACCATCACCGATGCCGATCTGGAAGCGTTAATCGAAGACCAGACTTACCTCTCGCAGGAAATCTATTCCCTGGACGGTTTGCAGGTCGCCTGTGGCACGATGGGGATGCCGACTGCAACCGTTCGCCTGCTTGGCCCTGATGGTCAACTTCATATTCATGCTGCGGTTGGCACCGGGCCGGTTCACTCCGTCTACCAGGCAGTTGATGCGATCATTGGCGTCCCGAACACCTTAGTCGAGTTCAATGTCCACGCGGTGACCGAAGGGATTGACGCCATCGGTGAGGTGACAGTCCGCTTGCAGGCCGATAATGGATCGATCCCCCACCGTACCTCCCCACAGAATGGACAGGTGCGCCTGCGCACATTTGGCGGTTACGGCGCCGATACAGACATAATCGTCGCAGCTGCAAAAGCATATCTGGCGGCATTAAACAAATTGTTGATCACCTCCGAAAAATACAGCCCTGAAGTGACAATTCCCACACAATCAACTCTCACTCTCACCCCGGAAAGGAGCAAAACATGACCTCAAAATTTGATATGTCTGCGGATCACGATCCCAATCCGACGCCCGACTCTTTCACCGAGCCGAGAACGATTCCAAAGCAGTGGGATGTATCTACATTTAATACCCCTTCGACTCCAGTTCAAAATGGATCCACCGATCAACCAGCAGAGTCAACTCACCGGGCCTCCAGTAATCCGCTGGGGGACGGCGAAACGGATTCGACCTTCGACCCATTCCCCAAACCAAGGACGATCCCGGGCAATTGGGATGTTTCTGACTTGGTTTGAGTAGGCAGGGATATTCGCGTTTACGCCCAGGCACCTGTTCCCTGCAAATTTAAGCGCTTATGATGATTTCTTTGCAAAGGTGAGTGATCGAACAATAATGCGACCACCAAAAACACTCTTCCAAAAGATATGGGATAAGCACGTGGTGACTCAAGATCCTCAGTCGCCGGCGATCCTCTATATTGATTTACACCTGGTCCACGAAGTCACCTCCCCACAAGCCTTCTCCGCATTACAGGAGAGGGGCTTGCGGGTTCGCCGGCCCGATCGAACTGTTGCAACGATGGATCATTCCATCCCAACCACCAGCCTGTCCATGTCCTTCGGAGATGATTTAGCCACGAAGCAGCTGCAGCAGCTGCAAGCCAACTGCCAGGAATTTGATATCCCCATCTATGATCTCCACAATCCAAAACGCGGTATTGTCCATGTCATTGGACCCGAACTAGGGATCACACAACCCGGGATGACGATCGTCTGCGGTGACAGCCATACGGCCACGCATGGCGCTTTTGGGGCACTGGCCTTTGGCATCGGCACCAGCGAGGTGGCTCATGTGCTGGCTACGCAGTGTCTATTACAAAACCAGCCCAAGACTTACCAGGTGAACTTCGAGGGTCGTTTATCTGATGGTGTCACCGCCAAGGATATGATCCTGGCCTTGATCGCAGAAATCGGCATTGCTGGTGGTACGGGACATGTCTTCGAATACAGCGGACCCGCAGTCCAGGCGCTTAACATGGAAGAGCGCATGACATTATGCAACATGTCGATCGAGGCCGGCGCGCGAGCCGGGATGGTCGCACCAGACGAAACCACATTTGCATACCTGGCAGGCAGAGAATTTTCTCCACAGGACGAAGCCTGGGATAACGCCCTGGTATCCTGGCGTGACCTGGCTTCGGATCCCGGCGCAGCTTATGATAAGTCGATCACCCTCAATGTCTCCGACCTGGAACCCATGATCACCTATGGTACCAATCCCGGAATGGGCCTCTCCATCAGCCAGGCTATCCCTGAACCGCAAAATGAGCCTGACCTGGCGAAGAGGGCAGCCCTTGAGAAAGCGCTGGAGTATATGGATCTCCAGCCTGGCACCCGCTTGTTGGACCATCCAATCGATGTAGTCTTTATTGGCAGCTGCACCAACTCACGTCTATCCGATCTTCGCCAGGCTGCCGGTCTTCTGAAAGACAATAGGGTGGCGCATGGCACTCGCCTCCTGGTGGTTCCGGGCTCCGAAGAAGTTCGCCGTCAAGCAGAGGCTGAGGGATTGGATCAGATAATCACCCAGGCAGGAGGAGAGTGGCGGTATGCTGGTTGCAGCATGTGCATCGCCATGAACGGTGATCGCCTGCAGCCTGGCCAATACGCGGTCAGTACGAGCAATCGAAATTTTGAGGGCAGGCAAGGCAAAGGTGGGCGCACATTTTTAGCCAGCCCTCTGACAGCTGCTGCGAGTGCGATCACTGGCAGGATCACAGATCCGCGCCGGATTCAAGTCCGCTGACCAGATGATGAAATAAGACCGGGAATACCATAATTTTGGATAAGCGATGATCACAATAGTAAATTAATCAGAGATGGATCTATAAATCAAACATGCAACCTTTTACAACGCTCACCTCGCCAGTCATTCCGCTGCCCATCGACAATATTGACACCGACCAGATCATCCCCGCACAGTATCTCAAGGTGACGGATAAGAATGGCCTGGTGGAAGGGTTATTCTCAAGCTGGCGATACACTGCGGATGGTGAGCCAAATCCTGATTTTCCATTGAACGATCCAGTTTACCAGCAGGCGCAAATACTTTTGACTGGGGATAACTTTGGCTGCGGCTCATCCCGCGAGCACGCCCCCTGGGCCCTGGCGGGCTGGGGCATTCGAGCTGTTGTGAGCACATCTTTCGCCGACATATTTCAGAACAATGCCCTCAAGAATGGCCTCTTACCAGTCTGCATCGCTTCAAGCGCCCATCAGAAGATGTTCGAGGCAATCGAAATGGACGCGCAAATGCAGGTGACCATCGATCTGGCTGCTCAGACCCTGACTTTTCCGGATGGGGAATCGGTCACATTCCCGATCGATCCCTTCAGTAAAACCTGCTTGCTGGAAGGGGTAGACCAGCTGGGGTACTTGCTGAAGCGAGAAAGTCAAATCACGCACTTTGAGCAGCTGAACGGGCTCTATACATAATTCCTCTCAGGATGAACATTATGAGCGAAATTTTTATTTATGACACCACGTTGCGAGATGGGACCCAACGCGAAGGCATTTCACTTTCCGCGGACGACAAGCTTAAAATCGCTCGTCGCCTGGATCAATTTGGCGTGCATTACATCGAAGGGGGCTGGCCAGGCTCAAATCCAAAGGATGCAGAATTCTTCCAGCGCGTAAAAGAATTGAATTTCCGCCACGCCAAATTGGCCGCTTTTGGCGCCACCATCAAGAAAAATAAGCGTCCGGAAGACGATGGGAACATTCAGATGCTGTTGGCCGCTGACACCCCTGTGGTGACCCTGGTCGGAAAAAGTTGGGATTTACACGTAAATGAAGTATTGGAAACCAGCTTGAGCAATAACCTGGCGATGATCGGCGACAGCGTTGCATATTTCAATGAGCGGGGAAAAGAAGTTGTTTATGATGCCGAACACTTTTTCGATGGCTACAAGGCAAACCCCTCTTACGCGCTGAAGACATTATCCGCAGCAGCAGCAAATGGTGCCCGGGTGGTCGTGCTTTGCGATACCAATGGGGGCACGCTGCCCTGGGAGATCGAGGAGATTTGCAGCTTGGTCGGGGATAAGATCGACGCGGCATACGGGATTCACGCGCATGATGATGGCGGTTGTGGAGTTGCAAACACCTTGGCCGCCGTCCGCGTGGGAGCCATTCATGTCCAGGGGACCATCAACGGCTATGGCGAGCGCGTCGGCAACGCCAATCTCTGCACGATCATCCCTGATCTGCAGCTCAAGATGGGGAGATCTTGCCTGCCTGCCGAACGCCTCGAGCAGCTGACAGATCTCTCCTATTATGTGGCCGAGGTGGCCAACTTGCCGCATGATAAAAACTTCCCCTATGTGGGATCGAGCGCATTCGCTCACAAAGGTGGCATCCATGTGGCCGCCATGTTGAAGACTGAGCGCTCCTACCAGCATATCGATCCTGCGTTGGTTGGAAATCAGCGGCGGACGCTGGTTTCTGAACTTTCCGGTCGCGGCAATGTGCTGGATAAATCCAACCAGCTTGGTTTGGATGTGAGCAGCGAGCAGGCGCGGGAAGTCTTGGCCAAGATCAAATCACTCGAAGCGCAGGGGTTTACTTTTGAAAGCGCCGAGGGGTCTCTGAATGTCATGCTGCAGCAGCTGCAGCCCGATTACGAGCCGCCATTTGAACTGATCGATTTCACCGTGGTCGTCGAACACCGCCAGGGACGAGGGATTTTAGCCGAGGCAACGGTCAAAGTCCGGGTCGGGGATGAGCTGGTGCACACAGTGGCAGATGGCAACGGGCCGGTCAATGCGCTCGATGCAGCCCTGCGTAAAGCGCTGATCGACATTTATCCCGCCCTGGCGGATGTCCGTCTCAGCGATTATAAAGTCCGCATACTGGACAGCGAAAGCGGGACATCCGCAGCTGTGCGGGTGCTGATCGACACAAAAAATGGTTCCAGGCAGTGGAGCACCGTTGGCGCCAGCTCCAATATCATCGAGGCCAGCTGGCGCGCCCTGGCTGACAGCATGGAATATGCTCTGCTGAATGGCGCCCGAACTTCAGGCCAGGTGAAGACGTGAAAGCCACGATCACACTCTTACCCGGTGACGGGATTGGACCAGAGGTCATTGCAGCTGGCAGAAGCGTTTTGCAATCCATCGCCCAAAGATTTGGCCATACATTTGTGATGCAGGAATATTTAATTGGCGGCTGTGCTATTGATGCCCGGGGCACTGCGCTGCCGGAGGATACTTTAGCTGCCTGCCAGGGTGCCGATGCCATCCTGCTGGGCGCGGTGGGTGGTCCACAATGGGATGATCCGGCTGCTGCCATACGCCCTGAACAGGGACTGTTAGGTCTGCGCAAGCAGCTCGGCTTGTATGCTAACCTGCGCCCGGTCAAACCACACCCTGCATTGCTGGATGCCTCCCCATTGCGTTCAGAACTATTGGCGCAGGTTGACTTGCTGGTCGTGCGCGAGCTAACCGGCGGCATTTATTTTGGCCAGCCGCGCCAGCGGATTTCACTGAACGGTGAAGAAAAGGCGATCGACACCATGACCTACAGCAAAGGCGAGGTGCGCCGGGTAGCTCATCTTGCTTTCCAACTCGCCCTTCAGCGCGGGAGCAAAGTGACTTCGGTTGATAAAGCCAATGTCCTGGAGTGCTCTCGCCTCTGGCGGCAAACAGTCACCAAACTGGCACAGGAATATCCCGATGTCGCCCTCGAACATCTGTTGGTCGATGCGGCTGCAATGCACCTGCTCACCCGCCCGGCTACCTTTGATGTGATCCTGACCGCAAACCTGTTTGGCGACATCCTGACCGATGAAGCCTCGGTGCTCTCTGGCTCAATGGGCAACCTGGCTTCTGCTTCGCTCGGGGAATCGATCAACGACCTGGGCCTGCCCAGAGGCCTCTACGAACCCATCCACGGTTCCGCGCCGGATATCGCCGGTAAAGGGATCGCCAATCCCATCGGCACCATCCTTTCTGCAGCCATGCTGCTGCGGCTCTCGCTGGGACTGGAAAGCGAAGCCCTGGCTGTTGAAAAGGCTGTGCACGCCGCCATCTCAAGTGGGCTGCGAACGCCCGATCTGGGCGGAGAACTTTCCACGGGTTCAATGACCGCGAAGATCATTGAAACGCTGGACGTATCCCCTGCTGTTGTCAGCTGAAGTGAGTGATTATCGATAACTTTAAATCGCAAAAATTATTGGAGAAGGAGACGCACAAATGAGCATGAAATCGAGATATTTATGGATGAACGGGGAGCTGGTGGAGTTTGAAAAAGCCACCATCCATTTCCTCACCCCGGCTCTGCATTATGGCGTGGGCGTTTTCGAAGGAATCCGCTCCTATGCCACCGACCAGGGTCAGGCAGTATTCCGGCTCCGTGAACATATCCAGCGGCTGGTCAATTCAGTCAAGGTGCTCGGCTTTCGCCAATTTCCATATTCGGTTGAAGAACTGGCGGAAGCAGTACGCCTGACCGTTGCGATGAATGAATTTGAAGAGTGTTATATCCGCCCCTTGGTTTATCTCAGCGATGGAGGCTGGAACCTGACCGTGGATGCCGGTAACCCCAGTGTTGGGATTGCGGTTTGGGAATGGAACAACTACCTGGGAGAAAAAGCCCTGGAGATGGGCATCCGGGCCAACATCACCTCCTTTACCCGCCACCATCCCAACGTGATGATGACCAAAGCCAAGATCACCGGCAATTATGCCAATAGTGTCTTGGCCAAGACCGAATCTTTGCGTTATGGATTCGACGAAGCGATCATGCTCGATCCACAGGGTTATGTTGCTGAATGCACCGGAGAAAATTTATTTTTGGTCCGCGATGGGGTGATCTTCACCCCGCAGACTGCGCCGGTCCTGGAAGGCATCACCAGAGATACTGTGATCACGTTAGCCAATGATTTGGGATTTGAGGTCAAAGAGACACCCGTCTCGCGCGACCAGCTCTATATCGCCGATGAGGTGTTTGTCTGCGGAACAGCTGCGGAATGCATTGCCCTGCGCGAGATCGATTTCCGGGTCATCGGTGAGGGCAAAATGGGTCCCGTCGCCCGGGCGGTGCAGACAGAATTTCAAGCCCTCATTCGCGGTCGCCATGTCCGCTCAGGCGAGTGGCTGGATTACGTCAAGCAGCCAGCCCTGGCATTTTCTCATTAATGAGCATATTTTAAATATTCAACCTCCCAACCGGGCTTTGAGGCGGCATCCTCGTCCAGGATGAAGTCTATCTAGCGGCTGAGGATTTCATTTGGTGCAGGAGTCCTACGAGGTA
>Ga0209742_10000785_pt1 | contig 15896 bp, 13 predicted proteins | sample DeeMarSeWOR38_10_FD_187462 | JGI IMG/M metagenome (GOLD analysis project Ga0209742, IMG submission 187462) | Marine sediment microbial communities from White Oak River estuary, North Carolina - WOR-3-8_10 (SPAdes) (version 2) | ecosystem: Environmental > Aquatic > Marine > Intertidal zone >... | reverse complement strand
TCTTTACTTGGTTCCATCAACCAGAAAGGTTCTCCCACTACAATCAGCCCCCCATCCTTCACCATTCCTTTCAATGCTTGAATCGTCGCCCGATGACCACCGTACACCCAACTCGCCCCGATACAAAAGGCCGCATCAAAGGAAGAAGGAACTTTAGGCCTATAATTCGCCCCATCCATCTGGATAAATTCAATATCCGAGTCTGGTACTCGCAATCGATGCTTTTGCACGCAATCTCGAATGTAGTGAGGAGAAATATCTACACCTATACCTGTAATACCATAGAGCTCCGCTAGCCTGATGAGAAACTCTCCTTTTCCACAGGCTATATCTAAGACACATTCTCCTCGCTTAAATCGGAGGAGTTGGCACAGTCGCTCAAACTTCTCAATGTTCAATGGGTTACACAAATGGTGTCGTTTATGGGTGATGTCATAATACTTCCATGGATCCATTATTAGTTCACCTAAAACAGCCAGAACTATTAAAAAAGTCACTAATAGTGTTTTTCCAAAATAGAAAACGGGCTAGGTTGTCACTAGCGTTTCCAGTAGCAAGTTCATTTTCAACATAGTACAAGCAGGAGCTATGGTTTCATCTAATAAAATTTCCTAATCCAAACCCAGGATCAGGTATTAAAAAAGTCATATAGTATAGTCTAGAATGAGACTTAACTGGATATATCCCCCGCAAACACCCCCTATTTTTTAATACCAAATTTTATTAGTTTAGAAAATAAACTAAGGTTTCAAGGGTTTTATTATGGCAAAAATAAGTTTAACCTATGACGGTTTACAACATGCAACTTCTTCACAAACAGAACGGGAGAATGCACGTGGTAAGACTATTGCCACTGATTGTCCTTACACTGGTAAAGGAGAAGAATTCTCACCTTTGGAATTGACAGGAACTGGAGTTGCTGGTTGTTGCTTAATATCTATGGGAACTTTAGCTCTGAGACGCAAGATTGACCTCACTGGAACGCGTTTAGACGCAGAACTATCCTGGACAAAGCACAATGATCGGATCGGAGCAATAGACTTGACTTTCACTATGGCAAAAAAATATTCTGAAAAGGAACGAATGATGCTAGAACGCGCAGCAGATGCTTGCCCAATTAAACACAGTTTTCATCCAGATATAAAAATAACTGTCAAGTTCATTTATCCCGAATAATATTAAATTAAAAGATTCATTGTTAGAAAATTATTCTGGAGTTTTTGGAATGACGGATGAAGTCGATCTTATAGTTCTTGGAGGAGGAACAGGAATATTTGCCGCCTCACGTGCTGCAAAATTGGGTTTGAAGGTGGTTCTTGTTGAAGATAGAAAAATTGGGGGAGTCTGTCTAAATTGGGGAGGTCTAGCAACTAAAACCCTGACTTCGACTGTTGAACTATTTAAAAATATAAAAAAATCAAACCAAAAAGGCATTGTTGGCTCACTATCTCTTAATTGGGACAAAATGAAAGAAAATAAAGACATAATATGCTCCCGCTTCTCAAAATTTCCAGAGATGTTCCTAAAAAAAGATGGCGTAAGAATAATCATAGGTCATGGAGAAATCATATCTACAACGAAAGTAAAGGTAATTTCTGAAGATAATGAGGAAATTATTAGCACAAAAAATATTCTGATCGCTTCTGGTTCAAAACCGATTTCTATTCCAGGAGTCGAGTTAAAAAATCCTATCCTAGATAGCGATCAGATGCTAGAATTAGAATCAATTCCAAAAGATTTGATAATAATTGGGGGAGGAATTGTTGGATTAGAGTTTGCTACAATCTGTAGTAATTTAAAGTCTAATGTTACAGTGGTTGAAATGCTGCCAAAATTATTGCCCAATGAAGAACCCGAAGTTAACAAGTTTCTATTAAGTAATCTTAAGAAAGATGGAATTGAGGTTTTAGTAAATAGCAAAGTAACTAAAGTAAATCTTGTTGATAATTATGTAAATGTCAAGATAAAAACTCCATCAGAAGAAATATCGAGAAATGCCGACAAAGTTATGATGGCTATAGGTAGAAAACCAAACATTGATCGACAAAAATTAGAAGCAATGGGAGTAAAAACTACTTCACGAGGAATATTGGTTAATGATAGAATGCAAACTTCAGCAGAGAATATTTGGGCAATGGGAGATGCTGTATTTCCTCACCTGATCGCAAATGTTGCTATTAAGGAAGGAAAAGTTGTAGCATCAAACATTGCAGGTAAAGATTCACGAATGGATTATGAACTTATTCCTCGTTGCTGTTTCACTATACCTGAAGTAGCAGCAATTGGATTAACTGAAAAGCAAGCCAGAGAACAAGGTTTAGAAATTGAGACAGTTAAAGTTAATTTTTCTGCTCAGAATTTCAGAGCTGTAGCATCAAATAAGACTGAAGGTTTTATCAAAATAGTCACATTGACTGATGGAACAATTATTGGAGCTACAATAGTTGGAGCTTCAGCAAGTGACCTAATTTCAGAGTTTACAATAGCAATAAAAAATAAAATGACGGCAAAAGAGATGAGCGAAATGATTTTTGTTCATCCTTCTTTCTCCGAAGCTATACAAAATGCTCTTGAGAAAATCCAAGGATTATCTATGATTTAGATCTAAATATCATTATATGTAAATAAACGTATTTTAAATTTTATTTGCCAAAAAAGTCTCAATTATTGACTATTTTATCAAAATAAGCATTTTAGTAGAATTGCTGGAATTTGAACCTCACCCCAGTGGAGACATCACCTGCAACCATCCCCCACTTTTTTTGCCTTTATTTAGAGAACTCATGGTAAGAATCATATACTAACTCTAATTCTGAATTATCAATAGATGTTAAAATTTGAATAATTTAATGGAAATGTTTGAATTATTTTGAGCGATAAAGATCATAGAATATCTAAATTTTTGCAATCACCGCCTGCTGATGTTAGATCAGAATCAGGAACATTAAGAATCAATAGAAAATTTTACGTTAAAGGAAAAAGGAGGTGAAAAGTGGAATTTGAAGAAAAAGCTTACTGTAATCATCGTTGCAAGTGTAATGATCGCAGCATTCATGATTGGAAGCTTGGCAACTCCGATTAATTCTGCGGAAGTAGCAAACCCGTTGGATGAGCTAGAGGAGAGACTCTTGGGATTGGAGGGAGAAGTCGCTAATATATCTAATGAAGTAACCACTTTGAAAGAAGGATCAGACTTGATTGAGAGGGTCCACGAACTGGAAATCAGACTTGCAGTGCTGGAGAAATGTGGTTGTGAATTAGGCTGTACCTTCCCTGAACCAGATTACGATAGCAATTGGATCAGCATAGAAAAAGGTCAATCGTTAACTCTTACCCACGACTTGGATACCACAGAATACTTTGTGTATCTCGTTGCAAGACACGACACGACTCAAGACGAAACGGGTCAAACTTTCATCACAGATCAAGATAACTTCCACACTTACAGATTCGGTGGAGACGTAAATTACAATGCTGCATATGGCGAATCGAATATGATGGGCGTATGGTATGTAGCAAGCAAGAACTCTATAAGAATAGACAGGGCAGCAGACGATTACTTTTCGGATTACATTTGTGTAAGGATATGGAAGCTTCCGTAGTGTGATGGAGTCTGAATTGAAATATATTCGAAACGGAAAATAACTGATTCTCTTTTTTCTAAATAAAATAATTTTTTTCTTTTTTCTTTGTTAATATAGAGATAAAGCTTGATTTACGATAATTAAAGAAAAAAATAACAAAACTAATTAAAAATTTGTATGCAAAAATATATGTGCAATTATTAAAATATTCTATAAAATTAAAATATTCCAATATACACATTAAGCAATTAGTAAAAAATGCAAATCAAATCAAAAAAAGTTATTTCAAAACAATCAGGTATCATATTCATTACCTTAGCCATATTTTTTTTGCTTTCACCTTTTAATTTAGTGTCAGGGCAAACGCAAGAATTTGTTCTTGAACATGAAAAACACTGGGACACCTTTGGACAAGGAGGAACCTGCAATTTTGGAACCTATAACTTTTTTGTAGGAGATGTTGACAATGATAACATTTTAGAACTTCTAACTGGAGGAATGAGTTATAACGTAACTAATTATACCAGTTCAGATCTTAATGCTCCGTTTATGATCTGGAACTGGGATGGAGAACAATTCAATCTCGAGGAAAGTACCACGTGGCCTGGAATTTCAAGAACAACTTATGCATCTGATTTAGACAACGATGATATTCTTGAGATAATCGTTGGTGGCAGATTTAATAATCAAACCAAAAGCTACTCAATACTTCGAGTTTATAACTGGGATGGAGAAAAACTTCAACTTAGATGCCAACTCGAAGGTATATCTGCTAGCTCAGTTGATGTTTGGGACTTTAATAGCGATGGAATAAAGGAGATTGCAGTTGCAGGAACAAAGAGCCAAGACTCAAAAACTTATGCTCAACTCTCAATTCTAAGTTTTAAATCAAATAATCTACTGCTTGAAAATTCGATTAAATGGTGTGCTTCAAATGAAGCAACTGCCACTTCTGTTGCCATCTCAGATTTAGACAATGATTACATCCCAGAGATTATTACAGCTGGATATGACAACAACTTAAATAACAGCAGTGGTCAGCTAAGAGTCTACCACTATCAGAATCAAGAACTTAAGCTATTAGAAAATCATGAATGGAGATTAGTAGAAAACACTTACGGAAAAACCATAACCGGAGATCCTATGGGAAACACTATAGTCAACAGCCTACGAGTTGAAGACGTAGATAATGATCAAACCAAAGAAATAGTTACGGGAGGTTTTACCTATGATGGAGAAAAGATCAATGCGCAACTAAAAATTTGGAACTTCAAAAATAACAAAATAATCCAAGAATTCAGTAAAGAATGGATAAGTAATGATGTAACAGAAATTAAGGCAATAGTATTAGATGATGTAGATAGTGATAATCAAATAGATATTATAACAGCAGGACTAGTTGGTGCTTATGGTGGCTTTGATGATATTAATGTTCCACCAGAACAAGCGCAACTAATAGTGTGGAATTGGAGTGGTCAAGAACTAAAACAAAAATGCAAAGAACAATGGACTGTAGGTGAAGGAGTTGTTGCTTGGAATGTGCAGACCGGAGATATAGATAATGATAAAATCATAGAAATAATCTCTGTTGGTTGTATGTATGTTTCATCTCTTTGTGATCCAGACCTAAGAATATACACGATAAAAACATACCAAAACCAATCAATAGCTTACACAATAATAACTATAATAGCTGCAATTACAATAATTTCTGTAATTCTTGTATTAACAATTCTTAAAAGAAGAAGATAGATATAAAAAATTTTATTATTTATGACAAGTGGACATGTAGAGATTTGAATTCCATGGAAAATTGAGATATAATCCGCAAATACTTCATTTTTTTTAAATTAATATAAACATATTTGAGATCTTATTTTTTAATTAATTGCTTTGAACAAATCAAAAGATAAAAGTTTTCCGAGTTTATCTCTTGAAATAACAGAATCTAATCTTCCCCCCACTTTTTTGGGGCAAAAAATCATATTAGATAATTCAAATAAAAACTTGAGAGAGCACCCACACAACTCACCCTTTTTTGCATCCTAGCTTAATAAATTGGATTATTATCTTAGTGAATTGCGTTATTTTCTAAATCGTTCTTTTCAAGATTAAAAAAAGAAATCTTGAAAAATTTCAATAAAAAACAGGAATAATAAATATGACAAGAACTGTAAAACACAGGTTGTTTCACGGTAAAACGTTGCACGGTTGCACTGTTTCACGGTCTTTTAAGGATTTTGTTACTCAACTTGTTTTACGCTGTGTCATGGAGTTTTAATTATCAACCCCAAAAAATTTCTTAAAAAGGTCTGATTTGAAATAATTTACCAATAGAAAATAGGTTTTAAAGGCTAAAAATTGCTTTGTGTAACACCGCTTTACAAGTTTTCAAATCCTGTTTTACACTTTTTTACATTTTGTTTTACGCTCGTTTTACGATTTCATGGAGTTGTGTAACACCCGTTTTACAGCCTTTTTACACTGTTTTACATTTTTAATAATCTGTTACTCACTGTGTTACGCTTGTAATACTAAAATAAGGCTGAGTGGACCGGTGGGGATTTGAACTCAAGGGAAAGTGGAGATATCACCCGCAACCACCCCCCATTTTTACTTTAATAATCATTTTTAACTTTGGAACCAAAAAAGTTTTCAAAAACAAACAATTAATCACTAAACATCTTTTAACATAAATAAAAACGGTGAAAAAAATGCTACGTATTATGAACTTCAACATCAAAGAAAATAAAATAAAAGAATTTCAACAATTTGTTAAAGATAACTGGAAAACAAAAGCTGCACACGCTCCTAAAGGATGGAAATATTTGGGCACTTACTTTTATGTTCTGGGATTTGGACCTTATCACGCTGCAGTTATGTGGGAGATTTCAGATTATGCTGATTTTGATGCGCTTAGAGATCACGATGACCCTGTCTATTGGAATTTGATGGAGCAATTTCTAAAATTAACTTCTAATGAACCTACACCAGGTTGGCTATTGCGAGAGGTTGCAGATACAGAAATAACAGAGTCAGAGGAGAAATAAAAAACCATTTTCCCCTTTTTTTAGAATTTTCATCTTAACTTGATGTATACTATAAAATCTTGCCGTTTAATTGCTCTTCACTAAATATATGAAAAAAGAGGGAAAAACAAGAAAAAAGGAATTATCTTAACTTGCTTTTTTTCAAGTAAAAAATAATTCCTATTCCAATCACTACCAACACTACAATAGAAACCAAAACTAAGGTTGTCGGGAAAGGTTCTAGTTCAGGAGAAGAGGTGGGAGTTGGTGTTAAGTTAGTATCCAGTTGGCATGTTAAAAAAACCGTACCATTTGAGCCGAATGCAATTTTTGAACCATCACTACAAATAGAGATACAACTTGAGCCTACTGTGAGGTTGGTTAGTTGGGTTGGTCTGCTCCAACTTTCGGCTTTAACTGGTGAATAGATAAGTATAGGAATTAGTAACCCTGAAAAGAGTGACAAAAGGATGAGTAAAACTCGTTTCATTCTGCACTCCCTTAACTAATAAACATTCATTGATACTATAAATTAATTATTTCAAACGTATGTATTTTATTCGAATTTTTCTTTTAATTGAATTATATTTAAATAATCATTATGTATTAATTTCAAAAACTAATAATTTCACCCATTTCCTTTAATATAGTCTATAAAATCTCGCAGCTTTAATTATCTACTAATTGAGAAAGAAAAGAATACCTGTACTAAATAGTATAAGTAGCTGCTTCAAAGAACTTTTTTGGATTTGAACTCAAGGGAAAGTGGAGATATCACCCGCAACCACCCCCCCCCATTTTTCTCTTGTTTCTTTATCCGATAAATTCTAAAACAAAATGTTTTTTGCAATATTACGAAAATCTGATAAATTTACATAAATATAGTTTAAATCCCTATTAGAGCTGTGAATATTAATTGTGACACTTTTTATGAATTCAGATAAAGATAAAAATTTTATAATTTTATCTTCACAAAAATATTGCATTTACATTACATCTATTCTAAACTTAATAATTTACAAAAATACAAAGCCAAATAATTTAAAAATTGCTGATTTGCAGAAAGGGTTAATACTTGAATATAAAGGTATAGAAATAATCGGTGAAGGAACAGGTTTTGGTTTTCCTGTTGTAATTCATAAAGGTGAATCTTATTTTTCCAAATCTGCTCAAGTTTTCATAAAAAAAAATTTAGATTCAACAGTAATTAAAAAAGAATTCTATATGGATACAATTGCTCGAAACAAGTATCGAAATATAAAATTAGAAAATAAAAAAGTCAGATCAATTATTAGATATTTGAGCTATTTATATCAAAAACATAAAAAATTACGTTTTTTAACATTAAAAAAATTCTTTTTAGATATTGGTGTTAAATCAATTTATGAAAAAACAAAATCAATTGGAACAATTCCAGTAACTTATATTATAACTGATAAAAAAATAATGATTGAAGTTGATTTACATAAAATAGAAAGGTTACACCCCCAGAAGATTTTTGTATTAAATGAGCAGAGCGCTAATTTCTTCAGAAAATACATAGACTCAAATAAATTAACTTTGAAAAATAATGAGTTCGGGGCATGGGATTACGTAGATGCAAAATGGGCATTACTAACAGATCTAAATGAAAGATTGGGATATAAATTATGGCGAATTAATAAAACTATTTTACGCAGGGGTAGCGAAACTTTAAAAAATAGATTGGATTGGGCAGGATTAGACTATCAAATAAAACCAAATACAAAGATATTCAATTACAAAATAGAATTATTGGAAAAGAATTAACTTGCTTAAAATAACTTTAATTTATCCATTTTCTGCTGATTTGAAAGATAAATCAATTTTTCGATTTCCACCCTTAGGACTTGGATATATTGCCGCTTCATTGAAACAAAAGGGATTCAATGTTGAATTAGTAGATTACACATTTTTAAATAATAATGAAGCGGCAAAAAAAGTGCGAGATTCAAACCCAAAAATAATTGGCATTTACTCAATGTTCTCCATGAAAAAAAAATCTTTAGAATTAGCAAAGCAATTTAAAAAAAATGACATTTTGCTTATTGCAGGGGGACCATTACCAACATTAGATCCTGCTGATTTTCTCAAAGACTTTGATATAGTTGTGATTGGAGAAGGTGAAGTAACGATAATTGAACTTTTAAATTCGGTGGAAAAGGGAAAGGAGCTTTCAATGATAAAAGGTATTGCATATAAAAATCAAGGAAAAATAATAATTAATCCTCCAAGAGAATATATAAGAAATTTAGATGAATTACCTTTTCCATCTCGAGAATTATTTGATAATCAATCCTACAAAGATTATTACTTAAAACGGTTCAACCATTCTATAACTCCAATAATATCCTCTCGAGGATGTCCTTTTATGTGTGATTTTTGTAGTAGTCCTGTATTTGGCAAAAAGTACCGGGAAAGATCGCCATCAAATATTGTAGATGAGATAGAATCTATTTTAGAATTGGATTATGATCGTGTTTGGTTTGCTGATGATTGCTTCACAATAAATAGAAAGCATTTACTGAATATATGCGTAGAAATAAATAAAAGAGGTTTAAAAATAAATTGGGAATGCTTGTCAAGAGCTGATACAATAGATGAGGAAACTGCAACTAAGATGAGGCAAGCTGGATGTATCAGGATTTTTTTTGGCATAGAATCAGGAAATGATAAAATTTTGGCATTAATGAAAAAGCAAATAACAAAAAATCAAGCTAAAAACGCTGTAAAAACCGCTAAATCAGCAGGGTTACAAGTTGGTGCTTTTTTTATTATTGGCTATCCAGGAGAGAGTGATCAAACAATTTTGGATACAGTAAATTTTGCTTCTAAATTACCATTAGATTATTTATCTTTCACTTTGCCTTATCCAATTCCAGGGACAGCATTATTTGAAAGGGTAAAAGAAAAAATTAACTTTCCATCAGATGATTGGGAAGAATCTAAAAATTGGAGTTTTATTAGACATAAACTGCTATATGATGCTGGTTTTAGCGAAAAAAAGCTAAAGTTTGCAATTTTAAAGGCTCATTTACAATTTTATATTAGAAAGTTTTTAGGGAAAAAAGGATATCGATTAATTGGAATGCCTATTCAGAAAATTTCTAATTTTATCTTTGTTTTAATGAGTTAATTTTTTTATTTTTTATCTAAATAAATATTAATGATTCTATGTAAAGCTGCCTACCAGTCCAAAAATAGTATGTCACCCGATTTGTATTCCCGCCAGAGTGGAGATATCAACGCATACATATCCTTTTTCTTATTCACATATTCTCTCTCTTTCTCTTTTCCCCTATCATAGACCCACCAAGCGTACAACCCACAACACATACAGGAAAATATAGAAAATATATTGAATGTTTTATTTGAAAAAAAGATTGGGCAGGGGTTTGTGAGTGTAAACTTATTCCCTTTCTTTAATTTAATCATGTTTTCTTTCTTTTTATTAGTTTTATCAGAGCACTGGTAATTACAAGTAATGGTCCTATTATATATCCTGCCCAAAAAACCAATCCAACTAACCCATATATTAATAATAGAATTTCTTGTCCGATACTTAGATCTGGTTTTATTGCCTTTCTAATTATTAAATAACCTATCAATATTGGTATTGCTGCAAATATTAAAGTCACAAACAAAAGCACATCATAATTTGAGCCCAACAATGCAATAATCATCTGGTGTAGAATAATCGCACCACTTCCAAAGTACATGAGTGCACCGACAAAAGCAAGAAACTGTGAAACATCAAGTGGCAACTTAAAGTAGTATGCATTTAATAATAGTCCACCAACAACAATTATGATCATCGGCAAAAGAATAAGCAAGTAGTCTTGACCCTCCCAATTATGTACAAAAGCAACATCAAAAGGAACTTTTAACCATTCAATTAATGTAAAAGATTCAATATAACCTATCACAATACCAACTTTGCCACTACCTGTCGTCGAATCCACAACCAAATAATATGTTCCTGTTTCATTGACTGAGAAATCCAAGTCAAGTACAGTATAATAGCTAGAAGGTGTAAATGGTTCGTAAACTTTATTCTCTTGTTTCTCACCATGAATGTGAAGGAGACCATACCCATCAGGTATCTCAAATTCCTCATGGAAATGCTCTCCAAAATCATCAGGTAATCCTGGACCCATTATTGTTAAGTCAGGGATGAAATCCTTATCAACAGTTAGCAAACCAGCTCTCAAGCGATCATTCGCTAAAAGATCAAATTTATAATAGAGTGGGCGAGCATCTTTATATTCAGTATAGATTACCCATGACTTCAATGGATCATCAATAAGCGCAGCATCTTCTATCCCATAGCCCTCACCCTGTAAAGGAACATGAGCATAGACTATAGAAAAGATGGATGTTGCAATAAATAACACTACAACAAAAGCAATGGATATGCGTTTTGCGTGTGTGCGATTGGTATAAAATTGCATAAATTAGCTGGCTATTCAGTTTCTTTTAAACATTATCTTTATACTTTAAATAACATAGAAAACCCAGTATTGTCTGTGATATGACGGGCTTATCCAATTCCTATTAGATGATTTCTTATCCAACATTACACCGCAAAAATTGCACACTCAGAAAAAGAAGCATGTGAACTAATCGAATCAGGTTTTGAATATGTCTGTGAATTTAATAAAAAGAATTTAATAAAAACAAGATATTTCGCAAAAGAAAATGAGCAAATAAAAGTTGTAGAGGACCGGTGTTCGTTCCAGTGTACCGGTGGGGATTTGTATTCCTGCCAGAATGGAGATATCACCCGAAGACAGAACTATTAGTCGTCATTTAGAATTTTTTAATATACCTAAACCATTGCTACGGATTTTCTTTATAAAAATCTTTTCACTCTTCTCTCTAGGACGCTTATATGGTGATAGGCACCCATTAATTTCAACTCAAAGACCTGCTCTCTTGACAAATCCTTGAGTGTTCCTATGATGCACTATTCAATTTCCATAAAAGATTGAAATAACATATTATTTATAACTTGCCTGCAGATGTTCTAGTTTGGATTCGAAATTTTGAGGTTATTTGAATTGAATGAATTAAAAGAAAATTCTGATTTTCCCATAAAGGTTGATCGTAATGTATATCCAAGACCAGAACATCGCTTTCCCAATGTAAAAATCGGATTAACATACAAAGACTCAAAGGCAGATTTCCCAAAACCCCAACAAGCCCCAAAAGAGGCACCAAACATCCTGCTGGTTCTATTAGATGACATTGGATTTGGTTGGCCAAGTGTTTTTGGTGGATTAGTCAGAATGCCTGTAGCTGAGCGCCTAGCTCAAAAAGGTTTAATCTACAATCAGTTTCACACTACTGCCCTTTGCTCACCTACCCGAGCAGCCTTGCTTACAGGGCGTAACCACCACAGTGCTCACTCAGGCAATATTGGTGAGCTGGCAACTGGATATCCTGGCTATGATGGTATTATTCCTAAAAGTTGTGCTACGATTGCTGAGCTTCTTAGTCAAAACGGTTATGCTACTGGTTGGTGGGGAAAAAACCATAATGTGCCTGATAATCAGACCAGTGAGGCGGGTCCTTTTGATAACTGGCCCACTAATCGAGGGTTTGACTATTTTTACGGTTTTATAGGGGGTGAAACAGACCAGTTCTATCCATCACTCTACCGTGGAACTAGAGCAGTTCCTATACCCAAAACCGTGAAACAGGGATATCATCTGAATAACGATTTGGCTCAGGATTGTATTGATTGGATGCGAAGACAAAAAGCCATAGCTCCTGATCGTCCTTTGTTTGTGTATTTTTCAACTGGTTCTGCTCATGCTCCTCATCAGCCTCCTTTGGATTGGCGTGGCCGCAATAAGGGTAGGTTTGATATGGGCTGGGATGAGTATCGTAAAATGGTTCATAAGTGTCAGGTTGAGATGGGTGTGATTCCTCCTGGCACAAAGCTTACGGAGCGTCCAAAGGAGATTCCCACTTGGGATGGTCACACTGATGAGGAGAAGCGGCTTTTTGCTAGGTTTGCTGAGAATTATGCTGATTTTCTTGAGCATACTGATTTTTGTGTGGGTCGTTTGGTTGATGCTCTTGCTGAGATGGGTGAGCTTGAGAATACTCTTGTTATTTACATTATTGGCGATAATGGTTGCAGTGCAGAAGGGAGTCTTACGGGGGCGATCAATGAGTTGATGTGTCTTAATGGTTATACACCAAATATTGATCAGGTTCTTCCTCGTATTGAGGAGATTGGGCTTCCTGGTACTTCGCCTCATTATCCTGTTGGTTGGGCATGGGCTGGGGATTGTCCGTTTCAGTGGACTAAGCAGATTGCTTCGCATTTCGGTGGAACTCGCAACGGTACTATTATTTCGTGGCCTAAGAAAATAACAGACACTGGTAAAGTGCGCTCTCAGTTCCATCATGTTATTGATGTTTTGCCAACTATTTTGGAGGTGGTGGGGATTTCTGAGCCTGTGATGTTGAATGGGGTTGCTCAGAAGCCTATTGAGGGTGTGAGTATGGCTTATAGTTTTGCTATGGAGAATGCCTCTTTGCCTAGTAGGCGTAATATTCAGTATTTTGAGATGTTTGGTCATCGTGCTTTGTATTTTGATGGTTGGATTGCTTGTTGTCGGCATGGTCGTTTGCCATGGATGAATGCTGGTTCGACTGATTTTTCTGAGGATAAGTGGGAGCTGTATAATATTGCTGAGGATTTTAGTGAGTCAAATGATTTGGTTGGTGAGAATCCTGGAAAGCTTCGGGAATTGCAGGATCTTTTCCTAACAGAAGCTGCAAAATATAATGTTTTACCTCTTGATGATAGATTCGCAGAAAGGATGGATGTTAATAATCGTCCTAGCTACTTTTTTGGTCGTAATCAGGTGACTTTGTATCCTGGTATGATTCGGTTGCCTGAGGGCAGTGCTCCTAAAACCCATAATATTACTCACACTATTACGGTTGACGCAGAGATTCCTGAGCAGGGTGCTGAAGGAGTGCTGGTGTGTTTGGGGGGTGACACAGCAGGATGGTCTTTGTATATGATGGGTGGGAGATTGGTTTATCACTATAATTGGTTTGACATGGAACGCTATGAAGTTACCTCAAATACGAAAGTTCCTTCGGGTAAGGTGGAGTTGAAATGTGAGTTTGTTAATCAGACTAAGACTCTTGGGGGTCCAGCTATTGTGAATTTGTTTATTAACGGTGAGATGGTTGGCAGTGGCAAATTGGAGAAGCAGGTTCGCGGTCGCTTTGGTGTTGAGTCACTTGATGTTGGTGTAGATGCTCTTTCACCTGTAAGCAAATCGTATACAGATAAGCAACCCTTTTGGTTTACTGGTATTATCAAGAAAGTGCGATTTGATTTTGGTGATGGTACTGACTTGTCTGCTGAGGAAAAGCTTGAGCAAAAAATAAAAATGGACTAAATCTCAAATCTTCTCTTTTTTTGTTATGTTTGGAATGTATTCAAGCCAAAGTAAAGATATCACCCGCAACCGCCCCCACTTTTTTAAAATTTAATTCAACAACACATGATTCATAATTTAGCTTTACAGATCCAAGGCTTTAAAAGATTAACAACAAAAATATTACCTTCGTTAATAGTGAGCTGATTTGAGCAACAATAATGATGATCTAATTAAAAATCAAACAGTAAACACCGGGCTTAAGATATTTCGCGGAACAATACTTATCACACTAGGGATCGCCCTACTAATCACAGACAAAACCCGGCCAATGCTTTTCAATGCCATTGGTATCTTCTGGTTGATTACTGGGATCATTAGTTTTAGGCAGAATATGCATCGTACAGGATACCGACTTCTACGACTTTTCGGCATTGTAGCAGTTATAACCGGCGTTTTAGTTCTTGTCCGAGAATTCTTGCGCCCCGTGATATTGGAAACTCTTCTGTTCAGCATACTTAGTATTGCCATTTTACTAAACGGTACAATACATATTCTAACTCGTTACCAGATGGGTTATCGATCCCTGCATGGACGACGAATCTTTAACACCTTACTAGGGATCATAGAGATCATCCTTGGCGCCCTTCTTCTCCTTGCAATATTTAGTCAAGATCCTCTCTTCATCTATTCATTATCCTATATAGCAGTCATCTGGGCACTACTAGGAGGAGTATCGCTTCTGCTTAGTGCAATAATACAACGAAGGAATTACCGTAAATATTCAAAATCCAAAACAGATACAGACAAAAAATAAACTACATATCATCAGCTGCCCTAACTCTTTAATTTTCACCAAAAACTCTTCACAAATTAACAAAATTATTTACTAATATTCGAGATTTAGGAACAAATTAAATTTTAATTTAACAATTGAATAAAAAAATTATAATATTAAATGTATGTGATACTTCTTCTGGAGGCGTATAATAGTATGGCAGAAATAAAAGAATTAAAAGAAGATCTTGAATCAGTAAGAATCAGAGTATCTAAACCAGTGCTGGCTTTTTTAGCAATACTCTTTGGGATTTTAGTTTTTGTTTTGCCAAGTTTTCAACGATTAATTATTGGTTCATTCTTTATTATTCAGGGAATAATACTCTTTTCAGAATACTCGAAATCAAGACAGAGAAGATAGCCCTCTATAAGCAAATGCTTTGTCCTTGTTTTTCTTTTATTGGTTATTGAAGTGAGATCTCTGGGTTTTTGATCCTTACTCTTTTGGAGATATCACCCGCAAACCCCCATTTTTTTTAAATTAAATATTAATTTGAGTTTTGGATTAATTTTAATCCAACCAACAATCAATCAATAACCCCTGTTCTATCATTTACTCTCAAACAATCTCTCACTCTAAACCTACCTCTACCTTTCGTTCCCCCTTAAAAAACTAAAAAAGATGAATTACAACCAGTGGTTCCAAAGACGAGGACGATAAATTTTAAATATGAATCCAAAACATTCCTTTCAAGGTGAACTAAATGGGAGATGCAAATTTTGCAGTAGCTGATTGTCCTTCCTGTGGAAAAAGATCATTTGTGGTCTGGAAAGACAAGAAGGTTGGAAGAGACGAATTCAAAGGCAGATGTTTAGCTTGTGATATAAAGAAGGATATGCAACTCTATTAGCATGCCATTATATCTTTTTTGCGACCCTCCATTTTTTTAATTAAAATTTATTAATTTTATTCGATAATTGCAAACTAAACTTTTATGTTTTAGTTTAGAAATGATTATTCTGATTCGGATTTTTGGAGAGAAAAAAAGAAAATGAATAATGAAAAAAAACCAATAATT
>Ga0209742_10000783_pt1 | contig 15905 bp, 14 predicted proteins | sample DeeMarSeWOR38_10_FD_187462 | JGI IMG/M metagenome (GOLD analysis project Ga0209742, IMG submission 187462) | Marine sediment microbial communities from White Oak River estuary, North Carolina - WOR-3-8_10 (SPAdes) (version 2) | ecosystem: Environmental > Aquatic > Marine > Intertidal zone >... | reverse complement strand
CCAACATACCCTATAATCTGTCCGGGAGTCACCCTCTTGCCTTTTGTTATTCCTTTGGCGAATTTGGACATGTGCAGATAAAGAGTTGAGTAGCCATTGGAGTGAAGAATCTCGATAAAATTCCCATTGCCCCTGGTTCTGCCTATACGTTTCACTGTGCCTTCACCCACCGTTTTAATAGGAGTGCCAGTCGGTGCGACATAATCAATGGCTGGGTGCGCTTTCCAGGTCTTGGTGATGGGATGATAGCGTCTCATAGTGAAACCGGACGAAATACGGGTGAAGTCGAGAGGCGCTTTTAGAAAGCCCTTACGTAGATTTCTGCCTTCGGGATCATAATAATTGGTGTTTCCACTTTCATCCCTGAATAAGATGGCTCGATAGCTTTTCCCCTGATTGACAAATTCGGCGGCCAGGATACGACCGTAACCGACCGGATGACCTTTAAGAAAGCGCTTTTCAACCACCGCACGGAATGAATCACCTTTACGGATGTCAAGAATGAAGTCTATATCCCAGGCAAAAATATCGGCCAAATTGATGGCCAGCTCAGCCTCTTCACCGATTTTTGCCACCGCATCGAAGAGGCTGGAAGTGATGGTCCCATTGATTACCTCGGTTGTCAAATCGTAGTCAATGGGAATACGGGAAATTTTGAACTCGTTCCCATCCTGTTGTATAAGCAGTTGTTCATCGCGGTCGATGTTATAGAGGAAGCTATTAAATCGGCCGTTCATCAGAAAAATTCTGTAAGGCTGACCAATGCAGAGCTTGGAGAAGGAGAAGATGTTCTTACTTTGCCGGACCAGCTGGAGAATCTGTTGGGTACTGAGATAGTTGCCGAGCAATGCCGTGATAGTGTCGCCTTTCTTTATCGATCCCGCCTTTTCCTTTTTAACGGTCTCTGGTTCTAAGGAAAGTTCAATCTTCGAATCGGTAGCTTTTATTAATTGATCGGGAGGGATGCTACCCTCTGTTTGAGTGACACCGCCCAGAAAGAAAAAGAAACTGACGTACACGATTACAAGGAACAGAAAAATAAGGAGCGGTAGCCATCGATAAACGAAAAGAGAACGAATGGCCGATGAAAAATTATGGGTATTTATACTAAATTTCATAGCGAAAATCTGTCTAGATACCAAGAAGTACTGGTTAAAAATTTATATTTTTTATCATAATGGAAACCAGGCTATCTTCGAAATATTCACACAATACCAGTAGTTTTTGTCTCCGCCTCAAAGCAGGCTTTACTTTTCGTATTTCACAATCTAATGTTTAAACAATCGAACAATGAACTTCAATTGTACTTTGGTACTACAAAATAAAGATTATTACCTAACCGAAACGACTGCAAAAACAGCATTTCATGAGTCAGAAAATAAGTATAATGATGTGGTGGGATTGTGAATCAGAAATATTAAAAATGTCGTGCCACAATGTTGACTCTTTGATGGAGAAACGCCAGTTAAGATGAGCACTGGCAATAATAATTTCTTAGGATGGGTCTGCTACTCTTAGTTTATAGCAGCTCGATACTTGTATCATTGTTCGTTTTCAAATGCGTCTATTTGTTTTTGAAAACAATCTGGGCAGATACCATGGGTAAACTCAGCCTCTGAATGATCTTTAATATAACTCTCAATCCGTTTCCAATATCCTCTATCATCTCGTATTTTTTTACATGTTGCACAAATAGGCAGAAGCCCTCTTAAAGTTTTTATACTTGATAATGCATCTTTAAGTTCATCACGCTTTATCTCAAGGCTATGAACTAAAATAATTATTAACTCCTGTAATTTATGAACTGGATCATTACCGATAACATTTTGGAAGAATTCACATTTTGTGCAAAAGCCATACTTTTTTATAAATTTTCCTTGAGGTCTTCCACCACACATAGTGCCAGCAATGAGCCAACATCTACCTCTCTCGTTTTTATATGCAGGACAATTTTTTTCTTCGCAATCATTGGTTATATAACACCTGCTTTGGAAATGATTTATGATCATGGCTTTATTTAGCCAGTTTTTTAGAGGCGTGTCTTTTTCTTGAAATGATAGTTCAATAAATATCTGCAGATCTTTAATTAAACCATTTAAGTCAATAGCATTTTTATTTTCAGATCCCATTCAAATCTCCAAAGCCTTTCTTTTTTGGCTGTTCATTTCGCGATATATTTCTCGATAACCTCCGACAAAATTTTAGTCCCACATTTACGACAATGACCTGAAATGAATTTACTTCCATAAATTTCAAATTCATTCTCATTAAAAATAGCCAAGTTAGCTTCATCACATAATTCACACCATGTGTTTTCGAGAAATACTTTTCGTTCAAAAAAATCATGCAGCAAAAAGTGGAAATAATTTTTCTTGTGCCTATTTTTAACGGTTAGTAATGGCTCCTTAATGCAAACATGATGGTTCTTTCTGGTGTTTTGCGAAAGCATCCTTTTCGTAATTATATTTTGCAACTTTTTTGTACTCAAAAAGGGTGACTCTTCTTTAAGTATAAATACCGCACAGTCTTTACAAGTATTTGAGATATTATGATAAGCATCAACCCTTTTGGCTATTTCCCAACAAGGTGTTGTGGGTTCATGCCTTGCAGGGCAATCGAGGTTTCCGCAATTCATTATTTCCCAACATTTGTACTGAGGATAATAAGTCATGAAACACCTCAAAGAGAGTTATGATGAAAATTTTGAACCGGATGAGATTTACAAACGATGTTTTATAATTTGTAGAAAGCAAGTAGGATGCCAAAACTGTAATAACTTTAATAACATATTGTTTTTTGGGAAGAATAATAACAAAGGGAAACACTTCATCTTAACGTAGATTCTATCTATGTATGATTCTAAATACAATTTGTATAAATATTTATACTTGTCGTGATTTTTCAATAATATACCTAGGAGTCATCTATCAAATATACATTGAAATAAAGATCAAGCTGGCAGATTGTAATAATTTCAATTCAAAACATATCGCTTGGAAGGGGAATTTAACCACAGACATCATTACATGACAGGGTCAATATACTTGCCACAATCGATGTTTTTGATATCTGTCGGGCAACAATATAATATATCAAATACCTCAGAGATTATAAAAAATTATAATAATTAAAATAAAACCAACATATAAAACATGTAAGATCGAAAAAAATAATAGCATGATATCAATTGTTTTTTTCTCCTTGCCACTTTTAAATATAACTGTTGTGCCAGTTATAATGGCACACATTGTCAATGTAAAACCAGCAAATGGAAGGAGTATATGTATTAGTCCATGATGAGCTAAAAAATCGGAGGTTAATACTAAAACAGTTGTAATGATAGTTGTAGAGAAACTAAATATAGATGCTCCATAAAAAATCTTTGTTATCTCTAATGGAAAAGAATATGTACTTCCTGCATTAATTATCTTCATGGATAGAATATTTTTATATTTTAAAAAAATTTACTTTAATCTTTTCAAAAATGTTGAATAATTTCAGATAATATTTGTTTTCAACAGCAGAAATCATGGATTAAATATCATGTATCGTTCTTTTTGCTCTATATTTGTTCTTCAAAAGTTTATGTTTTCAATATTAAATATATAGAAATAGACATCTAGAATACAAATTTACTTTCATATAAATATTCAAAATAAATTTAAAAATATTTTTCATAATATTTTCACAATATATAGAATCATACTGTTGCATTAGAGTTGCATTTATTCATCAATTTATATCTTTATTTCTTGTTTAGTACATTTATATATCTTTCTTAAGGATACAAACTTTCCTTTTCCAATATATTTTTCCGAAACTTTAAGATCTTTGGCATCATATTTTCCCTGATCCTTTCGTGACAACCAATAAACTACTGCCGCGAACTCTTCTGTTTCTTTTAAGGTATTAAGTATTTTAAGACCCTTATATATAATTTTTTTAGAACCAGGTCTGTTATAAGAATATTCGATTTCATACCATAATTTCATTTTTGTTTTACCCTCAAAATGCAGCTTTTTTGTAATTTATTCAGTAATAATGATCTTAAGTAGACCGATCAGCAGGTTGATATGAGAGAGTAAACTGTTTGTCTGCAGGCAACCGGCTTTAGAATGATTTATTGCCTGTTGCCTGCAGATGGCGGACGACCTTATTGACAATTATTTGCGCTTCATTCAGATATGTTTTCTTCATATCAGTTGATCACGAATTGGGCCCTTCGATTCTTGGCCCACGAAGTCTCATTCTTACCGATAGCGATGGGACGCTCTTCACCGTAACTAATGGTAGCCAGTCGATTGGTGCTGATGCCGAGATTGACAAGATATTTTTTGACATTTGAAGCGCGTTTTTGACCCAGACTGATGTTATAGCTCTCCGTGCCGCGTTCATCGCAATGACCTTCAACAGTTACCTTTACACCTGAATTGTTGCGGAGATAATCCGCCTTGCTGTTTAGAGTCCGCTGGGCCTGCTCTGATAATATAGAGCTGTTGAAATCGAAGTGGATGTTTTCGGTGACAAATGCCTTTCCTGCAGCTTCTCTTGCAGCTACTTCTGCTCGAAGCCGTTCTTCCCGAAGTCGCTCTTCCCGAAGCCGTTCTTCCTCAATCAGTCTCGCCTGTTCGGCTTCCTCGGCGGAACTGTCCGGTGCTTTCTGGATTTCCGGTTGGATCGTCGATACCGACTCGGTTTGCATCTTTTTTTTGGCACACGAAGTCGTGAAGATCATAGCAGGTAAAATCATTACCAAAGCACCAGCCAACAATATATTTTTTTTCATTTTTCCATCTCCTTTGTATTTACGTTGACAGATTGTTAGGTGACCCGTTGTTAACAAATTTTTCGCTTTTATTTACAGCCGTTTTTTCAAAATTTAGATGAATTACATATTTTCAAAATATCCCTTCCATATGAAAAGTTGCCGCCTTTATTCCTGTAGAACCATTTCGCTCTCGAAATGGCGCCTGTTGAAATCAGAGATGGTATTAAGCACTTTTACCGATGCCATTTCCAGGCTGTCCACTATCTGGCCAGTGGTTGATGTCAGCTTGGCATGGAAAAGCAGAAGCGGAATGGCAGACATCAGGCCAAAGGCAGTGGTGTTCATGGCCACTGAAATACTGGCGGAGAGCAGGTCGGCTTTTTCGGCGGGATTCGCATTGGCAACAGCGGTGAATGCTTCGATCAGGCCCATGATGGTGCCGAGCAGTCCCAGCAGAGTGGCGATATTCGAGAGCAACGCCACGTAAGGCGTGCGTTTTTCAAGTTGCGGGATGATCTCCATCATGCTCTCTTCCATGGCGATTTCAATGTCCTCCCGACGCCGGGCCTTACCAAGGCGAGCCAGTCCCGTTCCGAGCATTTGAGAAATAACGGATTTGTCCTTGGCGATGATCGCACGCGCTTTGTCAAATTCACCCTTAGCCATTACTGGGTGGAGTACATTCCACATATTGCGGTTCACACTCCGGGTGCGTTTCAACTGCAGCCAGCGCTCCGTTGTAATAGCCATGCCAGCCAAAAACACTAACAGAATCGGGTACATGAATAATCCCCCTTTCTGGAAAAATGACACCATTGAATAAACTTCCATGACTTCCTCCTAAAATTACTTTTAATGGTTGAATCGCCAAATCTCAGCTATCAGCAGCTGATAAATTATTCGCCAAATCAACACCATAGGTGCGCAGGATCGTTTTTAGCCTGCTGGCAAAAAGTCGATGGGATAAAGGATGGTCATCCTTAGCACATCTTCTTTCGTGCCAAAGTTAAATTTTTTGATGCGGGCAATAATTTTCTCTACCAGTTCGGGCGAAGCCAGATCTGTAGACTCCACCTTGCACATGGATACCGAGCCATTTGGTTCAATGCTGATTCGCATTAATATCTTGCCGCGCAGGGTAGGGTCCTTGCGCAATTCAGTGTTGTAAATTCGATATAGCGTTGCTTTGTATCGATCAAATACGATCTGGATTTCTTCGTCTGTGCGGCCCGCAGCAACTCCATCGCTCAAGGGCCTTGACGACTCTCCCAAACCTGCTATAGCGCTTTCTACCCGGCCAAAACCAGTGCCACTGCCATTGCCGGCACCTCCGAGTCTGTCGGCATTGCCGTATCCAATATTGCGGCTGACCTTGGCATTGCCGATACCACCGCTTGAGCCTCCCTTTGCCTGCAGAGCCACCAGCGAGCGCTGGGCTACAGCATGCCCTTTTGCCTGCTGGCTGTCATTGCGCAGGAGAGTCTCGGTGCCGACTTTAGCAACGGGAGTTTCTTTCATCAGATCCGCCAAAGCGTCCTTGAACGCCAGAACCCCGACTTTTTCAGCTTTTTTTCTAGCGGCCTCCTTCCCGCCGCCACTATCAGCCACTTTCGTCTGCTTCGGAGGAGGTTCCACGACTTTCGGTTTTTTGTCCGCTTTTTTCTTCGGTTCAGGCTTGGGCTCTTCCTTTGGCTTTTTGGGCTCTTCCTTTGGCTTCTTTAGCTCTTCCTTTGGCTGTTTCGGCTCAGGCTTTGGTATGGCAGCAACCCTGGGCGGTTCCTTTTTTACCAGCTTTACCAAGCGCTTCGGTATCTCGACTACTGTGGCCTCGCGATCCGGGATCGGCAGTTTTATCAATGGGATGGGTGCGCCAAAAACAAAACATATGACCAGAGCCGCAAGAACAGCATTACGTAAACGTTTTTCACTTTCCGCCTCCTTGGTCCAGGGCATGATCATGGTGCGATAGGGGATTGAGGAGACCTCCCGTTCTATGACGAACTCTTCTTGTCGCCGTTCTTCACGGTCGTAAGCTTCCCGGACGTCTTCACTGAGAATGTCCAGTTCGCTGAGACGTTGGCTGATCTGTTGCGTAAGAGACTCCTGTTTTTCAAGGATTCCGCTGATTTCTCCCTCGAAGGAGGCAACATGGTCTCGTAACCGTTCCACATGTCCTGCGGCATCCTTGACTTCCGGAAGTTCACTCCAGAAGAGTTCATCCGCCTTCATTTCCATCAGCTTGTCGAGCGCATTACAAACATCCCGCAAGGCATCGAACCGCAGTCTATCGGAGGAAAACGTTTCAAGCTCTGCCTCTACAACGCGCAACTCACCCTCAAGTGCTTCAAGCTTATGCTGGGCTTTCTCGATCTGAGCGTGCAGTGGCGCCAATTCATCTGCTAACATGGATGTATTCACGGCAACCCCACTAACTTTTTTCGGCCTTCTGGATGACGGCAAGGGAAATCCTTTCGTATCCAGAACCCGTACAGGTTGACATTATTTTTTTAAGCACTTTGAACGGAATTGTTTTATCCGCGAGAAGAGTAATTTCCTTGCTTCCAGCAACCGTCTTGGTGCTTATCCCAATGATATTTCGTTCAAGCTGCTCCAGCCGCTCTTTTACTTCTTGAACTGTCACGATCCTGTCCTCAAGAAGTTCGGAGGTGGTGATTACGGCTTCTCCCTGAACCAGCACAACTTCGGGACTGACCATGATTACGACTGTTTCTCTTGGCTTGGTTTCCACTACGGAGTCCGGAAGCTTGACCTGCTTGGGCGTTTGCAGAATATCACCGCCTGATGAGTGGAAAAGCAGAAAGAAAACAAGAATGGTAAAAACATCCATCAGCGGTGTCAGGTTGAGACCTGTCAGCTTTTTCTTGCTCCGAGCCATCCGTTTCATACGTCTGCTATTTCTCATGGCGCGTCTCCTATTGATATGTTCGGGAAGAGAATCATCCTCCCAACCTCTTCGCTCCCTTCCATCTGAACTTGGGTACCACGGACGGCATCCATGATCTGAATCAGATAGTTGTATTCTATTTCCGGCTCCATCAAGACCGTGGCGTCTTCCTTTTCCGGGTACCGTTCCTTCAGACGTTTGAGTATTTTGGACAGCATGTCCATATCGTATTGCTCGTCTTTTTTGGGAATCGCAGCCTCCACGGACGATCCGTTGGCAATTTCCAGTCCTGCCTTGCGGACAATAACCTCGATAGTAAAATTCGGCTTATTCAGGTGAGATTCGCCTGCACTGGTTGGAACGCTCAATTCCATGATCGTCACGCGCGAAAAGACGGCGCTGATGAGCAGAAAAGGTATGAGTACCACCATTAGGTTCAGGAATGTCGTAACATCCAGTTCGGGTGCTTCACCCCGTTCCCTTTTTTTATGCAGTCGTCTGGTCATAATTACTCCTATCGAATTGACGCTTGGCGAAATTGGAGATGGTGTTAAGCGTCTTGACCGAAGCCATTTCCAGGTTGTCCACTATCTGGCCAGTGGTTGATGTCAGCTTGGCATGAAAAAGCAGAAGGGGAATGGCAGACATCAGGCCAAAGGCCGTGGTATTCATGGCCACTGAAATACTGGCAGAGAGCAGATCGGCTTTTTCGGCGGGATTGGCATTGGCAACAGCGGTGAAGGCTTCGATCAGGCCCATGATGGTGCCGAGCAGTCCCAGCAGGGTGGCGATATTCGAGAGCAACGCCACGTAAGGCGTGCGCTTTTCCAGTTGCGGGATGATCTCCATCATGCTCTCTTCCATGGCTATTTCAATGTCATCACGACGACGGACCGCACCCTGGCGCGCTAATCCCATTCCCAACATCTGCGCCATGCCGGATTTATCTTTGTTGGCGATTTGCCGGGCTTTGTCAAACTCTCCTTTGAGCAGCACCGGTTGCAGCAGGCTCCACATTTTTTGGTTGGCCAATTGAGTCCGGTTCAACTGCACCCAACGCTCAAAGGCGATGGCCATGCCGACCGCAAAAACTAACAGAATGGGATACATGAACATCCCGCCTTTCTGAAAAAATGCCACTAATGAATAGAATCCCATTTTTTTCCTCCTTTTAACAAATAAAAAAATGAAGTTAGTTCGAAGTGCTAACTTGATAAAATTCAAGCTGCCTCTTGAAAACAACCTGATCCACCGGTACATCGCCCTCGTTCAACATCATGTCCAAACTGGTCTCTACACCGATTTCCGAGCTTTTCCAGGGAACGATATAAAGCGACTTCGGGGCTTCATCATTACCAACAATGGACATACCGGATAACTCCTTGGCCTTTGCTTCCTTATCAGCATTCACATCCTGGGCCGAAACCATAACGGCCGAGAACATGACTACACAAAAAGACAATAACAATTTGCGATACATGGACTTCCTCCTTAATTTTGCCCAAGCCGACCACGCAGATCTGCAATCCACAATGTGACCTGCCTGTCGTCCGGCATGGCTTCACTGTAAATTTCGTAATGCTCAAGGGCGCATGTCAGGTCATTCAGGTAAAGGTCGCAGAGGATTCCCAGATTTCTGTGCACCGGATAATAGTCGGGCACGCGCGCGATCGCCTTCTCATAAATCTCACGAGCCTCGGCAAATCGTCCGGTTTTGCGATACAGCAGACCGTATTCGTTACATGCTGCAGGATGATCGGGAACAAGCTGCAATGCGGTTTTCAAGTGCTCCTCGGCCTGCTCCAGTTTACCAGTGTGCCGGCAGGCAATCGCCATGTTGATATAGGGCGCTGTAACAGCCGGTGATTTCTCGATAACATTTTCCAGAAGATTTATAGCCTGATCATATTCCTCGTTATTGAGCATGGCGACAGCACGATCAAAGTCCCGGCGGGACTCCTCATCCATTTGTGGGGTTTCCATGATGATGAAGCCTTCCCGGCCATCAGCCAGTACTTCAAAGGAGTGTGCCATAGATGCGGGAGAGGGTTCCATGACCGTGGCTGAGGTGACCTTTCCATCTTTTGCACAGCCGGTAAGTAACGAAAGCACCGTCAGTGTCATTGCAAATCCTGTCAAGAATAGTATTTTCCGACACCATGGGATGCCTAAATGGATGCCATGCATTGTTTACCTCCTTGTGGTTCGATCCATTTGTGCCGCTTCCCCGAGCTGTTCAGGCGTATCAGGTAAGGGCTTCAATTCAGGAGATGGTTCTTCATTCGGTTCCATTTCAACAGCTTCCTTCTCTGTTGCAGTATCGTGTTGTTCAACCTCTACTGATGGTTCGGTTTCAGGCTCAGTGACAATATCAGCTGCTTCAATCTCTTCAACTTCCTCATTTCCGGATCCTGGAGAAACATTTCCGGTTTCCTCGACGGGTGCAGACGGTTCAGGTTCCGACTCCGTTACAGGATCATATGTTTCGATCTGTTCCATTTCAGCGGCTTCGCCCTGTGCTTCGACCCCGGTTTGCTCAGCCTGTACCGGAGTTTCTGCTTGGAGCTCTAGGGATGCCGGAGGTTCCCGCCGGACAATTTCATAAATATACGTATCCAGTGAACTGACGATGCCGCTGGTTTCTTCCGGTCTGTCATAGCGAGCGGGAATGATTTCGGCTAATTTTTGCAGACTTTTTTCAACCCATTCATTGTAGACGCCCATTGATATCAATTTGATATTATCCTCGTGGACAGTGATGGCTTTCTCTTCGAACGGATAGGCCTGATCCTCGATGGCCAGCTCGTACTCTTCCAGTTCAAGGGGACTCAGTCCCTGAGGACGTTCTGACATCATCAAGGCCTTACTGAAGTGAGCATATATCTCAGCGAGATAGTATGTTGCGGCGGCAGCGGTTTCAGCGATTTCATATTCTATGAGCTGGTTGAATTTTTCAGTTGATTCCTTCATCAGTTCGCGCTTCTTTCTCAGATTGACTTCTATAGGATCTACCAGCGAGACGGCCAAGAAGGTCTCAAATTTCTGTTCTGCCAGGACCAGGGCGGCTTGCGCAGCAAGATAACGGGTCCGTGGTGTTCTGCCTTTCCCTGCTGAAGCATCGATCGCGACAATCTTTTCGAGTTCATCCAGATAGGACTTCAAATCATTCTGATTCTTCAGGATAACGGTGATTTTGTTGCGAGTCTCCAGATTGGTCTCAATCGGTTCCGGGAAATACTCCGCATAACGTTGGTATACTTCGAGCGCACTTGTACTGTTGCCATCCTGTTCATGCAAATCCGCTGCTACCAGAAGAGCATCCTGCCTGATCGCGTCATCATCGGATTCCCGTTCGATACGTTCATATTCACTGGCGGCCAATGAGAGTTGGTCATTTTCCTTGTAAACGTATGCGATCTTTTTGGTCACTTCAGGCTGCAGTGAATGCTCGGGAAAGCTGTTACGGAATCCCACCAGCACCGAGGCGGCCATCTCCCAATCCTTGAGCTGGATCAGAGCAGCTGCAGCGTCATACTCGGCGGTAGGCCTGATTGTTGAAGTGGGTGCTTTTTGACTCACCCGCAGGAAGTGATCGGCTGCCGTCTGGTATTCCTGGGCGGCATTGGCCAATTCTCCCTGTTTGTAAATTGCAGCCGCCAGATTATCTACCAGTTCGTCGCGTGTTTTATCGTCGTTCGTTAGCAATGCTAATACTTGCAAATAGGCGTTCTCGGCTTCGCTGTATTTTTTCAGTTCAAAGGAAGAGTGCCCGATGACCAGCCAAGCTGCACGAACCACATCTGCATCTGTGCCTGGGAAAACCTCGAGGAGTTTGCTGGCCGCGGCGAGGGCTTGATCATATTCCTTCATGCCATATAGATCATCCGCGGCGGCTCCGAGCACGATAGCCGCCTTTTCGTGTTCTGGAAAGGTATCGGCAAACTTCAGCGAACTGCGGACAATTTCCCGTTTTACCGCATCTTTATCCTCCTGTGACACGGTATCAAGTTGCTCCCGGTAAACGGTGACAGCCACATAGCCGGCTTGAGAGGATTTTTCATGTTGCGGGTAATTGTATGCGGTCTTCTCGAATTCAAGGGCTGCTGCACCGAATGAATGGTTTTCCAGCAACAGATCAGCTAATTGGTAATTGATGGTCGGCGATTGGGCTTCCTTGGGGAACGATGCCAGGAACTCCCGGTACCAGTTCAGTGCCTCTTCGAAATTTGCCTGTTTCTTTTCCTTCTGCTGAGGATCCTGGTAGCAGGCGTGATAATGATTCGCCAGGTCAGTCAGGTTGGTTTTCAGATAACCCAAAACGTTGGGACGGTCATTAGGATCGAAATACTCCCAGTATTCGGCCTGAAGACCATAGGTTAAGGCAAATTCCTTTTTAGCGTCGAGTACAAGGCTGGGAAACCCGCCGGTGGCTTGAATTTCAATAACCCGCATATGGAAGTTCGGGGCTACTTTGTGGAAGGGATTACGACTTATAAAGGCGTTGTAAGCGGAAGCGGCGTCCGCATACCTGCGCTTGTCGAAGTAGAATTCGCCAAGGTTGCTGTAAACGCTGTCTTCGTAACTTCGCTTCCCATGTCCTGCGAAGTATTCCATAACGGAATCGGAGCCGCCCAGATTGGAAAAACTCAAACTGATGACACGGAAGGTATCTTCCGTTCGTTTGCGTTCCTGCTCGTCTTCAGTCTGTGCAAAGTCGTATCCCACAGACACCTTGTGATCCAGCAGGGCAATGAATCGATGCACGGCGTCCTCATAGAGTTCCTGTTTGTAGAACGTCCAGCCCAGCTTATACAGGGCAAGCTCATAGAAAGAGGAAGCCTTACCTATATCAACGATACTTGCATAGGCATCTTCAGCATTCAGGTATTTCTTGTGTGTAAAGAAATATTCAGCGCGCCGGAACTGCACCTCAGCAATATATGTGGACCCGGGGTAGTCACGGACCAGCCGTTCCATAGTAGCCATGGCTTCTTTGGTCTCGCCCAGTTCTTCATATGCGCGGGACATCTGGTACAATACCTGGTCATTGCGTGTATACAGCGGGTAATCGTTGAGCAGTTTTGCATAAAGTGTTAGAGCCTCCCTGGCTCCTGCGCTTTCCAGGTCATCTGCACCTACGGTAGGATTGTCAGCATTTGGTGCAATATCTGGCATCTGCTGTAGGGTAGTCCGTCTTTCAAAGTCGGCCTCGGACTCGTCGTGAACCGGAATATTCCTCAAGGCCTGATTCAACGGCACACCCGGGGCTGAATCGTTTTCCGGATCCGCCACAAGTTCAGGGGCAGGTGATATGGGGGAGGGGGTCGGTTTACCGGGCATTTCACCTGCAGTGAGAGTACCGTATTCTTTTTCGATCTTCAGGTCGGCCAGACGGCGAATAGCCTCGGGTGTCATGGCTGATTCCGGTGTCTTTTCCAGAAAGCGCTGATAGCTCAACATAGCTTTGTCTAGCCCGTCTTCTATCTTTTCTTCCTTGATTTCGACCCGCATTTTCTGCAACTCGGCAAGGGTATCCTTGTCGTTGACCGAATGACAAGCGTTCAATATCAGCGGAACAGCAATTATGAAAAGTAGGATACGATTCATTTACTCTCTTGCTCCTGGTTCTGGGCCCTGGCGGCACGGTCATAACTTTCCGCCATGGCAAAGCGCGCCTTGATCTGATACTCGGCCAGCCGCTCACGACGCTTGCTGAGTTCATTAACGGCCATTGTCTCAAGCATATGGCCCTGACGTGCCATCAGTATCTTCACTTTTTCCAGGGCCTCCCGGATGCGAAATCGTTGGCGGCGGATCACGTCGTCGTATCCCTCATAACTTTGGGTCGCAGCCTGACGAGTCCGCACAAACGCCTGATAGCGGGTTTTCAACAGATCCACCTCGTGATTCAGGTTGAGAAGATTCAGGTAAGTTTCAGTGTAACGATCGTCATATTCCGTAAAGATGTTCCAATGCAACAATCCATACAAACGTTTGATTCTGGCTTCAATCCTTTCATTTGCAGCTGTGCCGTTGCTGGACACCCTATGTTCCAGAAGCCTAATCTGTTCAAGGTTGATCCTCTCAGTGGAGGTTGCCAGGTAATCGGGCCTCGGAACCACCAGCATTTTTTGCAAACGTTGTTCGATTCGATCACGCTGTTCAAGGCGCAGACGCATCTGCGAGTCGAGCTGCCGGAATTCCCGGTCGATGGCAGGAAGCAGTGGCTGGTAATAGGCCCGGCGCTGTTCAATAATCTCCACGAAAGCATCCAGATCTCCTTCCCAGGCATCCAGTTTTTTGCGCAATTGCTCAAGGTCAAGATAATTTTTCAGCGATTCCTGGAAATCATGGGCAGCCATTAATTCAAGCAGGTAATAAGTCTCCGGTGTTTGTGGAATTTTACGCAGTTTGACTACCCAGTTTGCATCCTGTTTCAGTTCTTCTCGAACCAGGGCCTTGATAAAATGACCTTCGCGGATACTCTTGATGGATTCGTCGAGCTTGTTGAGTTCAGTGTCGAAATTCGCCAAGGCGCTGCCATACATTACTGCAGCCTTACTGTAAACATTCAGCTTGCCATAAGCATAGGGAGCGGCAAGCATGGCCTCCTGTACCGAGGCGTCTGTAACTTCCCTTGCCGCCAAAATGTTCCAGGGTACGATTGCCCTTTCGAAACGTTCCTGGTAAACATCCGCCCAGCCAGATCCCAGTAATGCCCGGTTAGAGAATGGGCCGTTCAAACGCACACGATCGAGCACTTGCTTGGCGTTCTCGTATTTTTTTTCTTCCAGTAATTTGGACCCGAGAACCAGGTTTGATTTATCCTTGATAGCAAGCGTAAGTTTATCGTTGCTGCGGATGCGGCCGGTAAGGTCAAGATATTCGCGTCCTTCAAGCTCTTTGCCATCCTTGATGAGTGCAATACCGAGATTGTAAGTACTGAAGCCTTCCAGGTTTTTTGCGTCCTGGAGGTCTGTCAGAATATCCGCTGCTTCGGCATAGCGTTCGTTTGCCATGAGGATTTGTGCGCGCAGGAAATTAAGATCATTGACAATATGTGGTGGCACATCCCCACTGATTCGCTCCACGGCATACAGGGCATTGACCGGCTGATCTTTCTGGAAGTAAATGCGCGCCAACCGGTAAATGGCCTCATTGCGCACCGGTTCCTCGACATTGCCCTCAATGACTGCTGTGATGGCACGTCCGGCACGCTGGTGCATCCGGTAAGCCAGTTCAAAATCACCCACGGCAAATTCGGCGTGATTGATATGGTAATAGAGGGTGTCGCGTTCTGGTTCATCGAGTCCATGATGCTGGGTAAGCTCGGTGTCGAGCCTGCTGATGGCATCAAACCAGTCCTCTTGAAAAGCATAGTACAGGGCTTCTCCGAAATAGAGATCCTTCAGCTCTTGTGGGAGGGAAGAGCCGGCCGTAACCGTGGACCCGGAAAATATAAGAATTATGAATGCAACATACAGCCTGTACATGATCTACCTATCCTTGAAGGTAATGCTTTCGGCGGCCAGAGAGACTTCTACAATCTTGGGCCCCACGTTTTTATTGACCCTGAAACGTTCAATTTTTTGGAAATCGGCTCCTCCCTGGGACTTACCCATGACAGTAACCTGCAGATCATGGTCACCAGAAAGGATATTTCCGGTATATATGCGTTGAACCCCTCCTTTCTGTAAGGCTTCCAACTCCTTGAAAGTGTAAATGTGATGGGCAACTGGTTTGCCGTCCAATTGTATCTCCATGGAGTCGAGACGAAAGGTTTCGCCGCTGTCCAGCGACACGAATACAGCAACCTGGGTGTTGGAGGGATACAGCAGTTTTTCTTCAAGCTGATTAAGCTCCTCTGCAATGTCCAGAACATCGCTCTTGATTTCCTGAACCTGTTCATCCAGGCCTTTGATCTGCTCCCTGGATATTTGCTCGCCATAAGCAGGGAAGCTAAAAACAAGTACTGATAAGACTAAAATAAATCCACGCAGCCGGTTAAACATGATGGTCTCCTTACCTTTGTCCCTCATTGAATGTTGGAATATTGGGATGAACAGATTTCAGCTGACCGGAGAAAAGTGTAGAATGATTCTCAGGACAAGATGTATTTTGCTTGATTAATCCAGCATTCAAATTTTTCATTTTCCCATTCCAGTTGGACCTGATTTTTCGCGCCCGCAGAGCAGTCGGAGAAGGATCCAAAATTCCTAATATTTCCCGATC
>Ga0209742_10000781_pt1 | contig 15916 bp, 19 predicted proteins | sample DeeMarSeWOR38_10_FD_187462 | JGI IMG/M metagenome (GOLD analysis project Ga0209742, IMG submission 187462) | Marine sediment microbial communities from White Oak River estuary, North Carolina - WOR-3-8_10 (SPAdes) (version 2) | ecosystem: Environmental > Aquatic > Marine > Intertidal zone >... | reverse complement strand
TTGCCGAGTGGTGGGCTTGAGCCGGTCGGTGAAGCGATATGAGTACAAGCGTCGTGATGATGGCGAGGTTATCGATGCACTTGCGAGGCTGGCCGAACGCCATCCACGCTTTGGGTTTCGCAAGCTGTTCATTTTGCTTCGCAAGGCGGGCAACGGCTGGAACCACAAGCGGGTCTGGCGCGTGTATTGCTCAATGAAGCTCAATCTCCGGCGTCGGTGCAAGAAGCGCTATCGACCGGAGGCGCCTGCGCCGTTGCTGCAGCCGATTCGCCCGAATCAGGGTTGGTCAGCGGATTTCATGAGCGATGCGCTGAGCGACGGGCGCGTCTTTCGTACCTTTAACGTGATTGATGACTACAACCGAGAGGCACTGCGCATCGAGGTCGATGTCTCGCTGGCCGCCGAACGGATCACGCGGGTTCTCGAGCAGCTGATCCTCGTTCGCGGGCCGCCGGAGCGTATCCGCGTGGATCATGGACCGGAATTCACCAGCGCCCTGTTCACGGCCCGATGCGAGACGAACGGAATCGAGATTGAATTCACGCAACCCGGCAAGCCAACACAGAACGGCTTCGTCGAGCGATTCAACGGCAGCTACCGTGACGGTGTCCTCGACGCTTGCGCTTTCATGGATTTGGGGCAAGTACGCGAAGAAACTGAACGATGGCTGCAGGACTACAACACCGTGCGGCCTCATGAATCACTCGGAGACGTCTCGCCGATCGAATTTCTCAACGACCGGGGTCATGCCGGATTTTCTACTTTTGCCTGGGCCTAATCAGGGGAAGTGGACACAAAGGCCTATATATTTCGGGCAGGCCTGTCGTTAAGTTTGGTACCTCTGGCCATAAAAACAGCGTGTTAGCACTACTTTTTGAAAGGCCAAGGAGCCTTGAAATCAAGGAGGTCGAATTTTGAAGAATATAGGTTCTTTCAGCAATTTCTCTGGCCTGACGATGTTGGCTTTAGCATTGATTCTGTCCCTACCCTTGGTGGCCCAGGCTGCAGATGCTAAAGATCAGGATTCGACAGACGACAGTGGCGAAAACACGGCTGAACTGGCAGAAAATTCGGCTGACAGTGTTGAAGAAGTCGATACCAATGACCCGACTGCCTCCGCCTGGTCTTATGCCCTGGGCCTGGAATTTTACGACTGGAAGGAAGACGAAGTCGCCCGCGGCCAAACTCGCCCAACCGGTAATGACAATACCCTTCAGGGCCGCATCGTGGCGCCATTGGCCAAAGGCACACTGGGGTTGCCCATACCCTCCCTGGTGCGCTTTACCTACCGCAATATCGAAGCGCCGGGCGGCACCAGCGCAAGCGGCAATGCAGATTTGCTGTGGCTGTTAATGCCCAAAGACTGGGGGACAGGGCGATTCGGTATTGGCCCGGTGGTCAATTTTCCAGCCGATGAGAAACAATTTGGCGCCGACGTATGGCGCTTTGGCATGGGCTCAATCGTGATTCAGAATAGCCTGGAAGGCAAGTTGCTTTGGGGCGTGCTGGTGCAGCAGGTATGGGGTAAGACCAAGGCCAACAGCGATTCAGTCTACGCTTCACCCATCGCGATCCAACCCTTTGCGGTCTATTCGATCAGTGACAAATGGTATATCAGCAACGGCGAATCACCCTGGGCATTCAATTGGCAAGCCAAGGAGTGGCTGATCCCTCTGGGCATTCGAGTTGGCCGGCTGTTCAAGACCAACAAGGGAACATGGAATGCTTACGCGGAGTATCGCGCACCCATCGTATGGAAAGACTGGCCCGGGGCAGTGGCCGAAGACACAGTGCGCTTTCAGGTCTCCTACACACCCAATCCCTGAGGAAATGGCGTTGCGCTAATGCTCAGTGAAAAGCCGGCTCCACTGAGGAACAAGCGATGTCACTCAACCAAAAATTAGTCGCCAAAGTTTTATGGCTTCTGGCCAGCTTGGTATTTTCAATGGCGCATGCCCAGGAGCAAGAGCAAAGCCATTTCGCATTGCCTTTTGAATTTGACGGCGATTATGGCGCACCCAACGGTAATGCTCTGCTGTTGCGCTTTATGCCGCTGTGGCGGTCAACGGTCAGGGAAGACTGGAGCCTGGTGCATCTCGATCTGCTCACCCTCGCGGACGCACCACCGTTGCCGGGCAGTCCGATCAACCCGGAACCGTTGCCTGGCCAGAAGGCAACGGGATTGAGCGACTTCCTTCACATGACCGTGTACACACCCACACCGACCGGCAAATTTACCTGGGGCGTGGGCGGAGTCGTTGGCGTGCCCACCGCGACCGATGACGCCCTGGGCAGTGGTAAATGGACCGCGGGACCAGCGGTCAGAATTACCTACCGGGGTGAGAAATGGAACATCGGTGCCATAGCCGGGCAGCGTTGGTCGTTTGCGGGCGATTCAGGCCGGGCCGATGTCAGCTCGTTGCTGATCCGGGGTGCCATACGCCGGAACCTGGGATCGGGTTGGTTTTTCGTATCAGCGCCCTTAATCAACGCCAACTGGAACGCCTCATCGGGGAACCGCTGGCTGGTGCCGGTGGGTGGTGGTTTTGGCAAGACTTTCAAGATGAGCGATACGACCTGGGCAGCATCAGTACAGGCTTATGCCAACGTCGTTAAACCCACCGGTGCGCCGGACTGGTCCCTCAGGTTTTCCTTTATCGCACCGGTTCCCAAACAGTGGTTCCTGGGTGATGGCTAGATTCAGGCAACACCGGCAATGAACTTGCGGCCGCTGATGATGCACCTCTAACGTCCTCATTCACTCGACAGCATTTCATCCATAGGTATTGACAAGTTAACTTTCCAGGCCGCAACGAAGATCGTTAAATTCCCCACTAAGTTGCCACTGCACTGTTGATTTGCACCGAAGGTTGACCCGGGATTTGCAGTGAATTGTGTCGCCCGAATAAACGGAAGCATCTGAAATGCAGTTGCTTTCACGTACTGAGGCGGGTCGACCGGATGTGCAATCGGACGATGAAACTGGATCGGTGTTGGCTGCAAATCAACACACGACAACCGGCAGGGGAAGTTCGGTGCGCAGTTCGGAAATCGTTCGGTCGAGACGCGCCCAACTCGTTGAACGTGTTCGGCGCCGAGTATGTTCGGTCAGATTTTCAGGATACCGGTTCGGTATAGGGTCGGTCGGCAAAGTCCGATCGGTGCACCGACAAGAAAGTCCTTGAGGATCTTCGGCCTGGAGCGCAAAAAGTTCGGTCTACCCTGTACTGAAAATCCGCGTGTCGGCAGTTCGATTCTGCCCCTGGCCACCATCCCGATCATGTAAGGTCTCAGGACATCGGTGACACGCTGGCGGCGTCCTTTTTGGCCAAGAGCCGCTCGTATGGGGTTTGCCCATTGAGAGCTCCGTGGGGTCGGTGGAAATTGTAGTAGTCCTCCCATTCGCGGAGTTCTTCGTCGAACAGGTGGATATCGTCGGCAATGCCGTCGTTGTCCAGCAGCTGGTAGAACTCCTGATCATCTGCCCGGCGTGAGCGCCCGACCTTGCCGTTGAGGTGCGGTGACCGGGGCCGGATACAGACGTGGCGGATGTCATGTTCTTCGAGGTGCCATTGGAAGCGGGACTGGAACTCGGCGCTACTGTCCGTCTGGATGGCAAGTACCCGGAAGGGAAGCCGCCGGATGACCTCGTCTACGAAGCGAATGGCGGAGGTCCATATCCCAGCGATGCAGCAGCGGGCTGAGAAAGGACATGCAGTCGGCGCTCGAGATGTTGCAGATATCCGTATCCAGGAACTTCAGAATGATCACCCGAAGTTGTCCATAGCTCTTGCCGCTGAGCTTCGCGACCTCACGAAGCCAGTCTTCGTGCCCCAACTCGGCGCGCGACTTGACGGACAACATCGAGCAGCCTTTTCGTCACGAGTCTTTCAGGTTTGCCGAATGACTCTCGCTCGAAGAGCGCCCGCACTTGTTGCCGATGTGACGGGGAGCGCTTCTGCAGTACCAATTACCGGGTCTCCTTGAGGAGTGCTCCTTGCGGCTCTTCGAAATTCCGTCAGAGCGCGTCCACCCCCTGCGCCCGAGCCAGCGTGGCCAGCTCACCACGCGAAAGACGCAGCAATCTTCCCATCTTCTCGTAGATATCGGTCCGATCCGGTGCTGGCGGCAACTTCTTACGGATCGGCAGCTGCGAGATGTGGGATTCCGCGACCTCGGCGGCCGCCACGAGATCCTTCTGGTCGAACCCCAGCCCCTGCAGTCGCGTCTTGATGATGGAACAAACGTCCACTTGTGGCTCCCCGGACTTCAGTAGTCAGGTTAATCGGAAGAATAAAGACATTTAGCGCTTGACTATACAAGTTAAGTAACCACTTATGGTTAATGGACCAACAGAGCTCCAGGCAGCATCGCCCGAACGGGTTACCCGGAGTGCTCTCTTGGCCGGTCACGAAGACGGAGAACTGCATGTACGCACGTCAAGTATCGATGGAACTGCGGTCAAACAGTCGCGCGGATTTTGCCCGCACGATCGAGTCAGAAGTCCTTCCGCTGCTTCGCAAGCAGAAGGGTTTTCGGGATGAAATTGCATTTGTTGACCCCGCAGGCAAGGACGCTGTCGCAGTGAGCCTTTGGGACAGCAAGGAAAGCGCGGAAGCCTACCACCACACAACTTTCGCGGAAGTCACCAAGCTCCTGACAAAGCTGGTTGAAGGAAAACCGACGGTCAAGTCTTACGAAGTGGCCAATTCCACCATGCACAGGATTGCCGCGTCGCAGAAAGCGGCATAGTGATACCAGTCTCTTAACACTCGCAGGCGAAGATGGCTTCGCCTGTGCCGGGCCTCCGCCGAGCCCATTGGTCTCTGAAAGAGTTCTCGTCGCGGACAGGACGGGACGATGCTGCAGGTCGATCGGTAACGGCATCGGGCTGTTACCCGGCCGCCGCGGTCAGCGATGCAACCGATTCATCATCGCCGCAGACACCACGCTCGTTCGATCGATGGACAACGAGTGGCTCAAGTGTCTGAAGACATGAATTCGAACCAAGGAGCAAGCTCATGATCGCAACAAGCCGGGGTCCCGGACCTGTCGCATATGCCCTGATACTTCTCATCGCCCTCGCCGGCTCGACAGGGCCAGCCAGAGCGCAAGGTGTCGAGAGCGCGATCCCTGCCAACGCAAGCGCGAATACCTATGGCACACGATGGCGGTGTAATTCGGGATTTCGTAAGGTCGATGGCGCCTGTGTGGTCGTCAGCGTGCCGGAGAACGCGTTCCTCACGGACTCCTCGTACGGCTCTGGCTGGCGGTGCCGGTATGGCTATAGGGAAAACGGCGGTGCGTGCGACCCCATTGCGCTGCCGTCGAATGCGTACCTGAGCGGGGCGTCAGGCGACAGGTGGCTGTGTGAGAGGGGCTATCGACGAGTCAGCGGGTCCTGTGCGGCGATCGACGTGCCGGCGAACGGCTATCTGACCGAAAGTTCCAACGGCTCAGGCTGGGCCTGTGGTCGGGGATATCGGGCGACCAATGATGCCTGCGTCGCCATTGCTGTGCCGGCGAACGCCTACCTGGCGTTTTCCCCGAGTAATCCTGGCTGGGAGTGTGATCGCGGGTATCGCGAGGTCGATGGTGCCTGCAATGCCATCGAGGTGCCCGAACACGGATACCTGTCCGGGCACACCTACGGGAATGGCTGGGAATGTATACGTGGATATCGGAAAGCCGGCGCATCATGCGTCGCCGTGGAACTGCCGGAGAATGCTCACCTCGATTCCTCCGGGAACGATTGGGACTGCAATAAGCCTTATCGCAAACGACGGGATACTTGTGTCCTCGGGAGGCCTCAATGAGAAGGGAAGACAAGCAGACGATGGAGGCGCATGGCATTACCTGTGCACCCAGGAATGTGTATGTCTACAAGGGCTTCAAGTATGACCGCCTCGACGATGCGGTCCGCTACGCCGAGATCGAGGCCAGGCGGCTCCAAGAGACCGGCGGCAATTCGTAGGGCGGTTGCCCCGGCTGGATGCGATTGACCTCGATGCCGGGGCGCAGCCACCGGATCACCCGAAATCAGTCCTACGCGGGCGCACCCCGACGCCGGCAGCAGGACCCGCTGGATGGGATGGAGCACGATGTCGATGCCCGGTCCCCCGCACCTGCCCGGATCTCATCACGGCGTGATCGGCGTCATCTTGCCGACCTCGACGACGCCGAGCGGAAGTGCGCCACGATCCCCGAAGTTCAGAACCAATCCTGCGAGGATCGTGATTACGATAGTCGCCGCGGTGCCCAGTAATCGGCGGGTGCTTCTGTCGTCCATGTCGAACATGCTTTTCTCTTTGGCTTCGCCTTGAACAGGCCTGTATTCAGGCCAGCATCAATGCGGCAAGTCGCCAGCCGCGCGGGGCAGCTGGCGACCGTTCCATTACTTCGTGCCGAAGGCGGCGGCGCCGTCGAGCCTCGCGACATCTGCGGTCGCCCGAGCCTGCGCCCGCTCGCGACATTCATGGGCGTCGCGCATGCTGTACCGATCCCGCCGATCACTAGTCGTGCAGACATTGCGTACGGCCGCAGTAATGCGCTGCTTGAATGTCTCAAGTCCCGCGGCCGTTTCCAGGTCGAGGTCCCCGTAGACGACCGTCTGGTGCCGGACTACAGCATAAGGTTGTGGGCCTGTATGAACAGGATCCACCGTCACCGCTACCGGCGACGGTTCGGCCAGGGCGGCCGACATCGTGAGTGGAAGAAGAGTAGCGGCAAGCAGGGCCGCGCCCCGCCGAGGCTGGCGCCTCGTGGTCGAAGTGTCCATGTAAGATTCCTTGTCCTGTCGTCCGACAGGAGGCGACTCGTTGCCTAGGAGGGCTGGCCCGCAGCAGCCGCAACTGAATCGAATAGCGAACACATCAAGTATACGCGTTAATGCGAATCGTCATTCGAGTATCTGCGTATAAGTTCTTTGCAATGTCGCGACGACACGGGAGTCCTGCAAGACGTCATGATGGCACTTCACTCAACTGTGTTCGTCTCCAAGACCAAGTTCGCGGTTACCACGTTTGAACGCGCGAGTGATGGCACGCCTCAGTTCGGGGGACCCTGCCGAGACCTGGATGTGCCCGTCGCGTTGACGCTGTCCCGCCCGAAGCGGGGCGTAGCATCCATAGATATTCTTGCCTAGCAGGACACGCAGATGATCGATTCCCTGCTGCTCACCGCCACGCGCATCCTTACGTTCGAGCAGCAAAATCCGCTCACCAATGCCAGCGGTTTCTTCTTCGAGCGCGGCGAGCAGCTGTTTCTGGTGACGAGCCGGCACGTGCTGGTCGACGAGCCGACCGGGCACTACCCGGATCGTCTCGAGATCGAGCTGCACATTGATCCGGAAAATCTGGCCAGATCCACAGGATTCTCGATTCCTCTGTACCACGACGGAAAAGGTGCCTGGCGCCAGGGCCTCGACTCCGCCGGGCAGATCGACGTTGCAGCGATCGAGCTAGAGCGCTCTGCGCTGCCCGACACGACTGTCTATCGCGCCTTCACGCCTGATCACCTGCACCGTCCGCCCGACCTGGTCGAGGTAGGCACGCCCTTACTGATCGCTGGATTTCCGCTCGGCTTCCACGATGCGCTGCACCACATGCCCGTCGTGCGCCACGCGGTCGTTGCGTCTTCGTTCGGTCTCCGCTTCCAGGGACAGGGCTATTTTCTTACGGACGCGCGTACCCATCGAGGCACCAGCGGCGCGCCTGTCGTGATGCGCATTTCAGAGAGCAGGCCGAGGCTCGGAGACCTGCCGTGGATGCTTCTCGGTGTGCACTCGGCGCGACTCGATCTGGGCAGCCGCGATCTGCTGCTTGACGAAGCGCTTGGGCTGAACTGCGCCTGGTATGCGGACATCGTAATGACGCTTACGACGTGATGAGCCGCTGCCCGAGACGATCACCCTTCCTGCAACTGCCCACGTCGGCAATCGTTTGATTCGGTGAGTCCCCGGCCGTGACAAGCAAAAAACAAGGCAACGCGACCAGGACTCGCCTTCCGGAAGTTCTGCTCGAGCGGTTCACGAAGCCGTTCGGACGATTCCTTGCCATCGAGGCGGCGAGCGGTGCCTTCCTTCTTTCCTTCACCGTTGCCGCTCTCGTTTTGTCCAACTCGTCCTGGGCACATCCCTTCGCGAATATCTGGGAAACACAGATCGGTCTCTCGGCCGGTTCCTGGGGGTTCGCGCGCGCGTTGAGAGAATGGATCAACGATGGGCTGATGACCCTGTTCTTTTTCCTTGTCTCATTGGAACTCAAGCGCGAGTTGGTACTCGGCGAGTTGCGCAGTCCTCGCATGGCATCGCTGTCCATATCGGCTGCGCTCGGGGGAATGCTGGTGCCTGCCTTGCTCTATCTGATGTTGCAGGCGGGTCAACCGGGCCAGCACGGCTGGGGCATCGTCATGGCGACCGATACCGCGTTCGTCATCGGCTGCCTTGCGCTGCTGGGATCGCGAATTCCACAAACACTGCGGATCTTCATGCTGTCGCTGGCCATCGTCGATGACATCGGAGCGATTCTCGTCGTTGCCTTGGGCTACAGCGGTCAGATCGCATGGCTCCCTCTCGCCCTGGCGGCTCTTGGGGTCGCACTGGTGCGCACCATGGCGATACTCGGCTTTCGCGCTCTTCCGAACTACTTCCTCATGGGCGCGCTCATCTGGTTGGCCGTGGACGCGTCGGGGATTCACGCGACGATCACTGGTGTCGTGCTTGGTCTGATGACGCCGGCCCGAAGATGGGTGAGCGACGATCGACTTTATGCAATTCTCGACCAGGTCATCGCACATCCAGACGCCGATGAAGGCAGTGGTGGTACCCGAGATCGCCACACGCTACAGATTGCGGAAGTGGCGACACGTGAAGCGCTGTCTCCAGTCGAGCGATTGGAGATCATGCTGCACCCATGGGTCGGGTTCTTCATCATGCCCCTGTTCGCCTTTGCCAATGCGGGAGTAACGCTGTCGCTCGACAGTCTTGATGCAGCAGTCACGATGGCGGTCTTGTTCGCCTTTGCAATCGGCAAGCCCGTCGGCATCCTTGCGTTCAGCTGGCTGGCAGTTCGCTCGGGAATTGCAGAACGGCCACCGGATATGAGCTGGGCTATGCTGGCGGGTGGCGGCCTGCTGGCCGGGATAGGCTTCACCATGGCCCTGTTCATCGCGAATCTTTCCTTCGGCCAGGATCTCATCGACAGCGCTAAACTGGGTATTTTCCTCGCATCAGTCGTGTCCGCGCTGTCTGGAGTTGCGTTGTTGACCTGGGCGACCGCGGGTGGGGCGAGAGCCGCTCCGGCGCCGTGATCTCGGGCCCCGGAGTTCAATTCAGGAGTTCCTCAACTACTCTCACGATAGATCGCAGCGATGTGATACCGCAGGCTGAGCACGCACGGCTGCCGTCCCGCGTGCGGCGCCGTGCGCGAGCCGAGACAGTTGGTGACCCCTTTGACGACGGCTAATGTCGCAGAGAGGAGTTCGACAGCCACGCCGGTCAGGTCAAATAAGCCGTCGCAGTCGCCGTGTGGACAGGGAAACTCCAGGATCATCGTTGCCGGTGGAAAGAATCTGTGTTTCTGGGGGGGCGGACTCGGGCCGCTAGGCTGCACGAAGTTCAGCGTGATCCCGAGCTGCTCGACGTCCGGAAAGGCCTGAGCCAACGGGCCGGCAGTCGCGCGCCTGAGCCGGTCTCGCTCACGGCGCTGCTCGAGCGGGGTCCGAGCAGGCCGTGAGGTCAGTCGCATGAGGGTCAGAAGGCTGAGGATCCCGAGGTCAGCGGCTGGTCTGCGCGAGGCGCCGCTTGAGGAATGCGACCTGGTTCCTGAGTTCCGCCGCCTCGGAGCGCGCCTCGAGCCATCGCTTTCCGAGATAGAGAACCGCCACACAGAGCGCGGCGGTGAATGCTGAAAGCACGAGTCGCGACCCCGAATCCCGGCCTAGTACCGTCGGTTGGAGACGAGGCCGGTGTCTCGCTCGCGTGCCCTCGCCTCGTTTACCTTGAGCTCGCGGCCGCCGAAGTCCTTGCCGTTGAGTGCCTCGGCGGCCCGTGAGGCGTCGGAGCTCGACATCTCGACGAAACCGAAGCCGCGGGGGCGCCCGGTGTCGCGATCGCTGACGAGCGAGAGTGATTCGACCGAGCCGTGCGGTGCAAACAGCGCACGAACCGATTCCTCGGTGGCCGAAAAGGGAAGATTTCCAACATAGAGCTTGGTCAAGATCAGTTTACTCACAAGAATGAATGAGGGACCGGCGGCACATGGTGCCGGCCGGATCGGTTGAACTTCAGAGATGGCAAGACCACGAGCGTGCCGGATCGGCACGCTGGCAGGGCAAGACAGGGCGGGAGATCACCGACTTGATCATGGTACACGACGCCGGCCAGGATCGCTCGCCTTTCGCGGCGGGTGACGGCAGCGACTTCAAGCGGCAGGCGACAGTGGGTGCTTCAGTCGCCGGCGTAGGCGTAGTGTCCGCATCAGATGGTAACCCTCTCCCGGGAGGGGCAGTCATGACTCGATGTCTCTTCGGGTGCAGCGGCAAGAAGAAAGGCTCGACGGCCCTCGTCCCGCCAGCTGCCGCTGATCCATACCGACCAGCGCGCTCAGCGCCGGCGAAAGAAGCGGCGTTGCGCCGTGGGACCCGGCGACTGCTCGTCCCGGTGACGGAAATTGATGCGGCCCTTGGTCAGGTCGTAGGGCGACATCTCGATCGTGACCCTGTCGCCCGCCAGGATCCGGATGCGGTGTTTGCGCATCTTGCCCGATAGGTACGCCGTGATCTCGACCCCGTTCTCGAGGGTCACCAGATATCTCGTGTCCGGCAGCACCGTCTGGACGGTGCCCTGCATGTCGATCAGTTCTTCCTTGGCCATGTCCGGTCCTTCTGTGAACGGCGAGGCATGCCGTTCAGAGTGATCCGGTGTCTGGCCGCGGTGGCACCATACAGCAATCCGGCCGGTACCGCTGACTCGATGCGATGCGCGCGCCATTGGGCATTGACAAGTTAACGGCATGGGACGAAGCGAAGATTGCCCCCCCCAAGCCTTATGCTGCAACGGCTTCGCTCCAGCGTTTGAAGGCGCGCGCCCGATGAAGGCGATACAGGGCCACCGACGCCAGATGTCGCTGCAGGTTAAACAGGCTGTAGACGACAGCGTGGGCGCTCAAGAAACGCTGAGCTTGATCCGGCGAGCTGAAGCGGCGCATACCGCGCTCCCGGGCCCGAGTCGGCTGGTGGGATAGTTCCGCCCGGTTGTTCGCGTAGCGATCGTTGCTGTGGATCGTCTCGGGCATCAGTGCCCCGCAGGCGACGCCGTAGCTACCCAGCTTGTCGGTCACGATCTTCCGGGGGGTGGTGCCGTGAGACCGGATCAGTCGTCGGGAGGGTCGCTTAGCCGCCTCGGCGTTACTGCGCGCCGGCAGGTACACGTTGACGACGTCGCCGTCCTGGTCGACGGCTCGCCATAGGTAGTGTTGTCGCTCCGCGATCGTGACGAATACTTCGTCGGTGAAGAATGTGTCGCCAAAGCCGCGGTGCCGGCGCCGCAGTCGATGCGCGTACCAGGGCCCGAACTTGTTGCACCAGAGACGGATCGATTCGTGGGTGACGAGGACGCCGCGTCGGGCCAGGATGTCCTCGATGTCCCGATGGCTCAGGTTGAAGCGGTAGTAGAGTCAGACGGCGTGCTGGATGATTTCGGGCGGAAATCGGTGCCGCTTGTAGAGGCTTTGTCGGGATTCCATCCAGGGATTGTCAGGTCGCGCCGATTAATGTGGTAGTACCCGCGATCCTATCGGAGCTGAGCTTGAGAGCCATAGGGCTGAGCGACTCCCATTCAGACATGAAGTCACGATTGGCAGACGAGGCTTGGCAACGCCTTGGCGATGAACTGCGGCGGATGACGCCGGAGGAGCGTCTCGCTGCCTACATTCGCCACCGCTAGCTCGTGGCACAGTTGCGTCTGGACGGGCAGAAAAGCAGGCTCAAGCCCGACCATGCAACCGGGCGCGCTCGCGTGTGACAAATGACTGGTCAGGCTGCCTCGTGACTCGCTGGCCTGACGCGCGCCAGCGCCTTGGTCTTCTTCAGGGTCGCCCGTGCCTGCCAAAGATCGTAGGCCGTCTGCTGGGCCAGCCATACCTCTGCCGCGCCACCGCGGTCCCGCCCTAGCCAGCGCTCGATGCGCAACGCCATCGCGGGACTGATCGCAGCGCGGCCATTGAGCACCTTCGAGAGCGTGGTGCGATCTACACCCAGCTGGGATGCAGCCTCGCCGACCTGCAAGCCAAGTGCCGGAAGAACGTCGTCCCGCAGGGTCAGGCCGGGATGAGGGGGGTTGTGCATCTCGCTCATATGAACCTCAGTGGTAGTCCTGATAGTCGACGAGTTCCACGTCGCCATCCTTGAATGTGAAAGTCAGTCGCCAGTTTCCGCTGACACTGACGCTCCAGTGGTTGGACAGCCTTCCCTTGAGTGGGTGCAATCCCCAGCCAGGCAGATTCATGTCCGACGGTTGAGTCGCCGCATTGAGTGTCGCCAGCTGCCGCGCCAACCGCGGCGCATGGGCGGCCTGGGTGCCAGCCTTGCTGCCGGTCCTGAAGAACCTCTCGACGCCCTTGTGACGAAAAGATCGAATCACGCGCGAAGTGTAGCGCATGGCGCCACACGCCACCAGTTCGGCATAGGGGTCCCGCGTCGTGCCGCGAGTCGGCTCGCCACCATGCAACTTCCCTCCGCCTGGCGCGGATTTGCTCCCCCTGTCCCGGGAATGCAAACTCGGCAGGCATAGCTGCTGCAGTTCGCACGGTCCACGAAGATGAGGAAAGGGAAGAAGCTCATGATCACGGCGATCGTCACGGCTTTCTATGTCGCCGGCATCGCCCTTGCCGTCCATGCGGCGATGACGGTGCGGACCTCGCAGGGTGCGGTCGCCTGGTCGGTCTCGCTGGTGACCTTTCCCTTCGTCTCGGTGCCGGCGTACCTCGTGCTCGGCCGGAGCCGCTTCGAGGGTGGGGCGGAGGCTTTCGAGGGTCGACGTGACGAATTCGAGGGTCTCCTCGCCCGGATTCGCCAACAGATGAAGCCATGGGAGGTCCCGGCGGGAGAGGGGCCGTCCTGGCACGCGGCCATGGCGCGACTCTCCGGACTGGACCTGACGCGCGGCAACCGGGCGCAGCTCCTGATCAACGGTGAGGCCACCTTCGACGACATCCTGGCCGGGATCGCCGGGGCGGAGCAATACGTCCTGTTCCAGTTCTACATGATCCACGACGACGGCCTGGGCCGTCGCGTCAAGCAGGCCTTGATCGACCGCGCTCGCCGGGGCGTGCGGGTCTACGTCCTCTACGACGAGATCGGCAGCAAGGGCCTGCCTGCGGCGTACGCCGACGAGCTGCGGTCGGCCGGCGTCGAGGTCAGCTCGTTCAAGCCCACGCAGGGATCCCGCAACCGCTTCCAGCTCAACTTCCGAAACCATCGCAAGATGGTGGTCGTGGACGGTCGCGTCGGTTGGGTCGGTGGTCACAACGTCGGCGACGAGTACCTGGGGCTGGACCCGGACTTCAGTCCCTGGCGCGACACCCACGTAAGGCTCGAAGGGCCCGTCGTACAGCAGCTGCAGATGGTCATCCTCGGCGACTGGTACTGGGCCACCCGGGAGCTGCCCGACGTGAACTGGGTGCCCACCCCGGCCGAGGGCTACGACACGACCGGAATGATCTTCCCGTTCGGGCCCACCGGCCGGTTCGAGTCCGCTTCGCTGTTCTTCGTGACGGCGCTCAACAACGCCCGCGAGCGGATCTGGCTGTCCGCGCCATATTTCGTGCCTGACGAGGCGGTCATGAAGGCGCTCCAGCTTGCGGCATTGCGCGGCGTGGACGTGAGGATCGTCACCACCGGCAAGCCGGACAGCCAGATGGTGTATCTCGCCGCATTCCATTACATCGAGGAACTCGGCGGGCTGGGGATCAGGTTCTACGAATACAAGCCGGGGTTCCTGCACGAGAAGGTGATGCTCATCGACGACGAGATCTCGACGGTGGGGACGCCGAATTTCGACAACCGTTCCTTCCGGCTGAACTTCGAGGTGACGGCCGTGATCGTGGACGGGGACTTCGCCAGCGAAATGGAGCGCATGTTCGAGGCAGACTTCGCCCACGCGGAAGTGATCGAGCCCGGCAGCCTTGGCGACAGGCCACTCTGGTGGCGCGCCGCGGTCAAGCTGTCCCGCCTGGCCGCGCCGGTTCTCTAGGCCGGTTCGGTCCACAGGCCGATGAGCTGGACTACGGTCGTCTGGTCGATGGGCGCCGCCGTGTGCCTGTCTTTCGCGGCAGTGCACCTGCTGACCTGGTTCAACTCGCGTGATGCAAGGGCAAACCTGCTCTTCGCCATCAGCGCCTGCGCCGCGGCCGCGCTGACGATGCTCGAGCTGGGCGCACTTCGAGCAGAGACCGCCGCCGCGTACGGCGAATCGTTCCGGTGGATGCATGTCGCAGCTGCGGTCGTCATAGTCGCGCTGGTCTGGTTCGTGCGCGCATACCTGCGTGCCGGCCGGCTCTGGCTGGCGTGGGCCATCACCGTGCTGCGCGCGCTGGTGCTCGTGCCGAATTTCATCGCGTACCCCAACGCAACGTTCGGGGAGATCGCGGCGCTCGACTCGCTCTTCCTGCTCGGGGAGTCCGTGGCGGTGCCGGTGGGGGAGCCGAATCCATGGCGGTGGCTCATTCACGCGAGCGCGCTGCTGTGGCTGGTCTACGTGATCGACGCCGCGGCCGTGGCGTGGAGTAGGGGAGATCGGCGAAAGGCGCTGGCGACGGGTGGCGCGATCGTTCTCGCGACCCTCCTGAGCGTGGTCAATTCCCAGCTCATGGTGCTAGGCCTGCTTCCGTCGCCGTTCACCGGTCTCGTCTTCCTGCTGATCGTGCTCGCGATGGGATGGGAACTGAGCCTGAACCTCATCCAGGCGGGCGAGCTGGCGCGCAGCCTGAAGGAAACCCAGCAGCGGATGGAACTCGTGACCCAGTCGGCCGACCTGGGTCTCTGGGAATGGGACATCGAGCGCGACGAAGTCTGGGCTGGCGCGGGAACGCGGGCCATGATCGGCTTCGGCCCGTCCGATGACCCGTCTTTCGACGGGTACCTGCAGCGGATCCAGCCCGATGACCGGGAGACGGTGCGACAGGCCGTGATGCGGTCGCTCGAGGCGGATGGCGACTTCCGGACGGAGTATCGGGTCGCGGGCCCGGAGGGCGGGACGCGCTGGATTGCCGCCCAAGGCAAGGTGATGCGGGGCACCCATGGCGAGCCGGTCCGCCTGCGCGGCGTGACGATGGACGTCACTGACCGCCGCCGTGACGAGGCGGAACTACAGCGGCAGCGCGAGGACCTGGCCCGGCTCCAGCGCGCCTCCGCCGTCGGACAGCTGTCGACGGTGCTGGCGCACGAACTCAACCAGCCGCTCGGGGCGATCCTGCGCAATGCCGAAGCCGCGACGCTGTTGCTGCAGCAGGAACGACCGGACCTGAGGGAGCTCAATGCCATCGTTGCCGACATCCACAGCGACGACCGGCGTGCCGCGGAGGTCATCCAGCGAATGCGCGCGTTGCTGCAGCGCCATAGCCCGCAGCTCGAGACAACGGACCTGCGGGAGCTGGTGAATCAGGTCACCGACCTGGTGGGTGCAGAGGTCCAGGCACGCCACGCGACGCTGGACTTGCGCGTTCCGTCGGGTCTTCCCGGCGTGCATGGCGACCGGGTGCACCTGCAGCAGGTCCTGTTGAACCTTCTGCTCAACGGCCTCGATGCGGTGCAGGACGTGGCCGCAGAACGGCGAATACTGACGATTGAAGCGCTTCAGGGGGAAGACGGGTGGGTCGAGGTGGCGGTGCGCGACCGTGGCCCGGGCTTCGCGGCGGGG
>Ga0209742_10000779_pt1 | contig 15993 bp, 16 predicted proteins | sample DeeMarSeWOR38_10_FD_187462 | JGI IMG/M metagenome (GOLD analysis project Ga0209742, IMG submission 187462) | Marine sediment microbial communities from White Oak River estuary, North Carolina - WOR-3-8_10 (SPAdes) (version 2) | ecosystem: Environmental > Aquatic > Marine > Intertidal zone >... | reverse complement strand
CTGGTTGGGCGCGATCATGCCCGGCCACCATGCGATTGCTGGAACGCGCACGCCACCCTCCAGCACATCGCCTTTCCCGCCACGCAGCCAGGAGTAGCCAGAGTTCGGGTAGAACGAGTACATGGGCCCGTTATCGCTTATCCACACGACCAGTGTGTTTTCGGCGATTCCCGCGGCCTGCAGGGTATCAAGCAGCTGCTTCATGTGCGCGTTGTGCGCAGCCATCCCGGAAGCTTGGGCATTGACCTTATCGACATGCTTATCGTTGTGATGGACCTTCGAACCCTGCAACTGCTGCGTGTAGGTTGCCCAATAGATGAAAAAAGGCTTATCGCTCTTGGCGTTGTCCTTGATGTAATCCGTGATTTGCTTGATCGACTCAGCCTCAAAGGCTTCTTGTCGGTCGGGACCTAGTTTGCCGGCAGCTCCCTCAATAGGCTTGCGTTCCTTCCCCTTGCGCCCGACGTAACCGGCCACCGACAGATCAATTCCGGTTCGCTTCAAATATTCCTCTTCCCCGGGAAAGTCGTAGAACATCGCCTTGTGGGCATTCGGAGCGTCCTTATACATATTGTATGATTCGGGCCAGTTATCGGGGGCGCCATTCCACAGGCCGTAGTATGCGTAGTCATAGCCCTGGCTCTCGGGCAAATGCTCCGGCTCTTCGCCCAGGTGCCACTTGCCCCACATGGCGGTGTTGTAACCGGCTTCGGATAGTACCTCGGCCACCGTCACCTCCTTGCCGGAAAGCCCGTCGGTCTGTCCTGGCCAGAGTACAGACAGCAGTCCGGTGCGCACCGGATGGCGGCCCGTGTTAATGGCAATTCGGGATGGTGTGCAAGATGGTTCCGCGTAGGCGCTCCAGAAACGCATTCCCTCAAGAGCCATCTTGTCCAGCTGTGGCGTCGGCGTGCCGCGATGTTTACCGCCGCCTTGCCAACCCATCTCGCCCCAACCGACATCGTCTGCCAGAATGTAGATGATGTTGGGTTTCTTACCGAACTTCTTTTCCAGTGCGGCAAGCTTGGCGTTAATTTGCTTGTCTTCGGCAGCCCACTTGTCCTTGTTTTTTTCCTGCAGATCATAATACGGAGCGTCGAATTGCGCAGCGAATGATGCCATTGGAAATATGAGCATAGATCCAACAATAAAGACTAAAAAACGAAGCAGTGTTTTCATACGGCCCCCTTTCATTCAACCTCAGCGTGAATTATTGAGGTTGGAATTTTATTAGATATGAGATAAAGAGAGTGCTGAACAAAATTAGTAAACATTCTGTACACAAATGTCCAGTAAATTATGCAATTTTAAAAATGAAACCACCAAAAACAAATAAAATTAAACGTATAAGTAAAGATCAGTGGCTTGCCAAGGCACTTGATACACTCGGGTCGAGTGGTGTTGAGGCCATCAAAATTGAAAGACTTGCCAAGGCGTTTGGTATTTCAAGAAGCGGATTCTACTGGCATTTTGAAAATCGCCAAGATTTGTTGGAGCACCTTCTTGATTATTGGGTGCGTCAGTACACAGGGGTTGTCACTGATAATTCTGACGTTGCAAAACTTGATCCGAAGAAACGGCTTCTTACCACAATGGAAATGATCAGGGATAAACAGCTGACAAAATACGATCTTGCGATGAATTCATGGGCGAGATTAGATTCTCATGTACATAAGGTTGTTAAGAAGGTTGTTAAAATGCGCCTTGATTATCTTCGAGGGATTTTCGCTGAATTAGGTTTTGAGGGTGATGAACTTGAAATGCGAACACGACTGTTTGTGTGTTATCATTCTTGGGAAGATACCATGTTTCCAGACCTGTCTAACCAGAAACATTCAAAATTACTAAAATTGCGCTATAAATACCTTATTAAAAAATGATTGCGCCTTGCATTTAGCATGTGAGTCTATCATGAAAGAACCCCGCCAATGAAGCACCAATGAATGTAGTCCTCTTTCCACTCTTCAATCTTTCAATAAAATGAGAAACCAACAATTATCAAATTAACCGAGATTTTTTCAGATCAAATCTGGGTACATGAAACACACTATGAAATCAATCGGTATTAAATTTTTTATCAATTCAGACATCATCGATCCATCCTAATTAGCCGAAGAGCCTGACTTTATAATGCATCAGCTAATTGAACAAATTTTGGCTTGCCTATAATTGGGGGTTTCGTGCCTGAATACAAAATTCAGTGCACAGACCAAAATTTGAGATATGCAGTTAAAATCTGAATTTGGCGTGGCTTGCAGATTAGATGAATATCAGCGAGGATGCTTATGGCGCACTGGACTAAGGATCTTTTTTGTCGGTCTTTTCAAGAATGCGGTTGAGGGTGGCGTTAATCGCTAAAAGCGCGTGTTTGATGTCATTTAGCTGATGCATGAGGGTTTCTTTACCATCGGGGTTGCCGGCGGTGGTTGACGAGCGGATTCCGATTTTGCGCGAAATATCGTCCAGACGGATGCCCAGGGTCACGATAAAATACAGCAGGAGGATGAAGGCGAAGTTTTCCTCGCGCCAGTACAGCACCCGCCAGCCCACGTATAAAATGACCAGAAAAATGATGCTGGTTAAAAAATACGGATGCTCGACGACCCATTTTTTTATTTTTCCTATCATCTCGTTTTGCTCTTCTGGCGTTTTTTAAGAAATTCGGAGACCTCTTTTGCTGTGGGTATGGCCGGACGAGCACCATACCCGGTGCAGCACAGGGCCCCGACAGCACTGGCATAAGTCAGCAAATCGTTCCAGGGCCTGCCGGATGCCAGACCGGCTGCAAAAGCACCGTGGAAGGCGTCACCGGCGCCGGTGGTGTCCACCGCATTGACGGAAAATGCCGGCAGGCGACCGCTGCCAGCCTCATTTTTCCAGACGAGCCCTGCTTCTCCGAGGGTGATGACAACCGCAGAACCCGTTTGGCCCAATTTTAAAGCGGCTTGCTGCGGATCTTCTCTACCGGTGCATTCCCGCGCAAATTTTTGCGAGGCAACGACGTAATCCACCCGTTGCAATAAATTCAGGGTTCCCCTGTGAACCGATCCGGCATCCAGGACGGTTGAGGTGCCCCGATTTTTAAGCACCTTTAATAGGGCCAGAGAGATTTCAGGCTCATGGCCGTCAAATAAAACCACCTGCGGATGCCATCCGGATAATTCAATGCTGTTCGCCGGCAAGGGCGGAGTTCCGCTTTTGTAATTGACCACCGTGCGCCGCCCATCCGGTTTGACCATAATTGCCGACAGTGGCGTGGGCGATTCATTGCGAACCAGCAAATCGGTATTTACAGCCTCCCGGCTGAATTCCTCCAGATGCCGCTGACCAAAAACATCATTGCCTAGATATCCGGCAAAAGCAGATTTGAGTCCCAGACGCGATACGGTCACTGCCGCGTTTGCCGCCGGGCCGCCACCGCAAGCGATAAACTTTTCAGCAAAGGTCTTTTCATCTGCATCCGGGTGGTGGTCAACGGCAAATACCAGATCATAGGAAGCATGCCCGACGCAGAGGACATCCACTTTGGTTTTCACGTTAACTCACAGAATCGGTCTATGGCTTTTTAAGTTCCTCGTCTCTTAAGACCCGGCGCAACACTTTGCCCACATTCGAAACCGGTAAGCTTTCGCGGAATTCGATCTTTTTCGGCCGTTTGTAGCCCGCCATTTTTTGCTTGCTGAATTCGATGATTTCTTCTTCTGTCGCGGATTCTCCGGGCTTCAACTGGATAAAGGCTTTGACGGACTCCCCGCTTTTTTCATCCGGCGCACCGATCACCGCGGCCAGCTGGATCTTGGGATGCTGGAAGAGAATATCTTCGACATCGCGCGGGTAAACATTGAATCCACCGACAATAATCAGGTCCTTTTTGCGGTCGGTCACCAGGATATAGCCTTCCTCGTCGACGTGGCCGATATCGCCGGTTAAAAAGTATCGTTTCCCATCAATTTCGCGGAAAACGCTCTCGGTGTCTTCGGGCCGATTCCAGTAACCTTTCATCACCTGGGGGCCGCAGATCGCAATCTCACCATCTTCACCCTGGGGCAGTTCGTTGGTTCCGGTTTCAATATCCAAAATTTTGATGTCCGTACCGGGCACTGGAAAGCCGATGGAGCCAATTTTTCGACCCGCTGTATTGGTCGGATTGGAAGTGGCCACAGGGGTCGTTTCGCTTAAACCATAGCCTTCGAATATGACGGCACCCGTCTTTTCCTCAAATTGCTTACAAACCTCCGGTGGCAATGGCGCGCCGCCGGAAAAACAACCCATCAGTGAGCTCAGATCAAACTTGTCCAGAAGCGGGTGGTTGGTAAAAGCAACAAAAATGGTCGGCACCGCCGGCATGACGGTCGGTTTATACTTCTGCACCGCTTTCAAAACCTCGGTGAAAGGCGGATTGCCGGCCCGGGGATCAGGAACACAGATGATCGAGCTGCCGGTTCCACAGGCCGACAGCAGGGCCACAGTTAATCCAAAACTGTGGTACCAGGGCAGAACCCCCAGATAAGTATGGAATCCCCCGCGTCTGAATTTTTCCGGCTTTGCGCCGGGTTCATGCACCAAACGCCCCCATTCTTCCAGAGCCATCAGATTGGACGTAAAGTTGGTATGCGTCAGCACCGCCCCTTTTGGAACTCCCGTCGTTCCACCGGTGTAAATAATTAGGGCCAGATCTTCAGCCGGATTGATTTGAACATCAGGCGGCTCGGGCCGCGCCCCGGCGACAACATCATCAAAAAAAAGATGACCGGGCTGGTAGTTTCCGGCTTTGGGGATTTTACCTAAAAGTCCGCCAATAAAAGCTTTGATCGGCGGCAGGTAGGATTTGACGCCGCAGACAACGACCGTCTCAATGTCAGTGCCCTTAATGGCTTCGACGGTGGTGGGATAAAACTGAGGGTGATCCATGCAAAAGACCGCTTTGGCACCGGCATCTTTCAACTGATAATTGAGCTCATTGGCCGTGTAGAGGGGATTGCAGGTCACACACGCGGCCCCGGCTTTCAAAATTCCAAAAAATATGGCCGGATAGTGCGGCAAATTGGGCAGAAAAATCGCCACCCGATCGCCTTTTTGGATGCCGCGTGAGGCCAGAAAATTGGCAATGCGATCAGCGGTGTCTTTGACCTGGGCATAGGTGCGGGTGGCATCATTGAAAATGGTATATACCTGATCAGGGTACTCGCTGGCCGACTCATCCAGTATGGAATGCAGCGGCTTTTCGTATCCGGAAATTTCATGCGGTATGTCCGCCGGCCAATTGGGTGACGGCCAAGTCGTCGCTGTCATACGAACCTCCTTTTTTTAGGTGTTGAAGGGATAACCTTCTTCAAAATCAATGATTTCAATTGTTTATAAATATCCGGAAAACTCCGATCTGATCACGCCGAAAAGCTCTTCGCCGATCGCCAGGCCGAGATCGATAAATTGAGGGCCGTACTTTTTCCCGGTGTCGGTTCTAAAAGTGGTTTTAATGGTCTCCAGTTTTTCCATCCCCTGGGGATAGCCGTCTATAAATTTTGCCAGCGGTGGATTAAAATAGGACACCATGTCCCAGAGGGTATCATGGAAATTATCCGGACCCCAGCGAAATTTGTCGGCGTCATACAGGCAATTGGAAATCAGCACTCCCTCTGGCGAATCCGCATCAATTGGGTCTTTGAATGCCTCATGATTTTTGATGGCCGCGCAGATATTTTCGATTTCATCAGCTGAAAAAGGATAAGTCTTTAACAGTTTTCTTGCGTGGTCAGCCGCGTGGGCGGAGTGATCCTTTTTTTTGCGCTTGATGTCATGCAGCAAACCGGCGCTCTGGACCAAACGGACCAGCCGGGTAAGGGGGTCTTTCTCATAGCCCATCGTGCGGGCTTCGATAACCATTAATGTGCCCGCATCATGGGAAACTTTAACCGCATGCATCAGGCCGTGCCCGAAATCATCTTCCAGGTTTCGGGCAACGAATGAAAGCAGTTTTTTGACGACGAGATCACTGTCAAAATAATGCTGGGAGGCCTCATAGGCCAGTGAATGATCGTGATAGAAATCCGGGGTGGGATGACGTAAAATAATCTGGCGGGCTCGCTGACGAATTTGATGATAAATTGGCTGCATATAAGGTGATTATATCTCGGACAGCGAAAACGGTTTGCCGCAAACTTTCCACCCGCCCTCTTCTTTAACCAGGTTCAGCGTTTCATCAACCTCGTGAGATTCGATCAGAAAAAATAATCTCCCAATCAGTGCAAAAACGGGATTAATAGAACGCAGCCGTTCACCGGTAACCCTAACCTTGGCCTTGTCATCATCGGTCATTTGAATTTCAGTCGAAATATGCGCAAGCTGGTTTCTCATATAATTCTGAGAGAAGCCCATCGATCTGGCCTGAACGGCAACAGAATTCAGATAGGTACCCACGACATCAGCTTCTTCATCCTCAATAATTTCACTGCATAGCAGTTCTGTCATTGAAGTGCCGTCCAGCATGAAATAGGCTTTTGTGAAATCAACTGCAACGCCTACAGGACTATCGGGCTTACCGGCAGAGAGCAGAATCATAATCCCCTGCAGGACAACAAAGACCACGACCACGAAACCAACAATCATCAGATTTTTACCGGTTAGCATTTATTTAACCTCCTTCAAACCTTGTTGAAGCCTGACCAGGAAACGCGCCGAACATTGTTTTTGGGAAAAACATACCCAATCAATCAATTCCCCCTAACATAAAAATGTTGTCGATGACAAGAATTTTTAAATCGGAATTCGCACATCTTCGGTTCGTTTGGATTGCCTAAATCCACACGTTGGGCTAAGGTTATTTTTGCATGTCAGACGCCGGATAGCCGGGGATTATTTTATCGGGGGTGAACAAAGATGGGAACCGAAAACGAAAATATCTTCCGTCACATCCAAAATGCCTTGATCTATTCATGGGACGGGTTCAAGGCCGCATGGGACAATGAAAAGTCTTTTCGAACCGAAGTCATTGTCATCGCCCTCATGATACCTGTCGGTATCTGGATCGGCGAAACCGCCGTGCAATGGGCAATGCTTATCGGCTCCAGCCTGCTGGTATTGATCACAGAATTGCTGAACTCAGCTGTGGAAAAAGTGGTGGACCGCATCAGCATGGAACAACACATTTTGTCCAAACAGGCAAAGGATCTGGGCTCGGCAGCAGCAGCTGTGAGCATGTTGACAGCCGTAATTGTATGGGCGCTTATTGCTTATGAGCGTTTCACGCACTGAAAAAAGTGCCTAAAGTTAAGGAATTCTGTCATTTAATTTAAAAGACGGAGCGTAGCGACACCAGAACTTTAGGCACTTTAGCTCACTTTAGCTCATTTTAGGCACTTTTTTAGCTAAAAATAACGATATCAAATAATATTTTAGCGCATGATACACTTCTTAACCCACGTTTGAGCAATCGATTTGAGTTCCTGCAGCTCGTCATCGCTATATTCGTAATTGGTTTCCTTAAAAAAATCGGGGTGCAACATGCGACTTTTGTGAAACCGCTGCAGTGCGTAAAGGCTGGCGCCGTTTATCAGACGGCCTATATTTTGAATATCAGCGGGGGTCACGATGGGCTTGACACAGGTGGTTCGAAATTCATAGGCACTTGCCGACTCCATAATAATCTCGATGCTTGAGAGAATTGCAGTCACATTGCAGTTTGCTTTAATGTAAGTGGCGTAATAGGCTGGATCGGTTTTCAGATCCATGGCAATGTAATCGACCAATCCTTCATCAAGGAGTCTTTTGATTACCCGGGGTCGGCTGCCGTTGGTATCCAATTTGACCGGAAAACCCATATTTTTAACGCGCCGGCATAAGTCAAAAAGATCATCCTGAAGCGTGGGCTCACCGCCGGAAATAACCACGCCGTCTAAAAACGCTTTGCGGTCTTCGATGAACCGATAGATATTGCCGGGATCAAATACGGCAGCGCGCCCCGAGCAACCTTTGACAAGATCCGGGTTATGACAATATGGGCAGTCGAAGTTGCAGCCGGACAAAAAAATACCGCAGCTTAACTTCCCCGGATAGTCGATCATCGAGTTTTTCAGCAACCCGCCGATATTCATCTGTTCTCCTCAGAAGTCAGAGGACAGAAATCAGAGGACAGATGAAAGAATGCAGTCATCCCGTTGTTTTCCGTATTTTGTTTTCTGTTTTCTGACATCTGACCTCTCTCATCTGTGAAAGGCCATTAGGCAGCGGCCTCAGAGGACCGCCCCGCTTCTGAAATCTGTTTTCTGAAATCCGACATCTGTCCGCTGTCCGCTGTGACATCCGGCACCTGATAAACCTTGCGATCTCTATATTCAGCCTGTTTGCCATTATTCCATTGTTTAACGGGTCGCAAATAGCCGACGACCCGTGAATAAACTTCAGTTTCCTGATCGCAGCTCGGACAATTCATTTGTTCCCCGCTGATGTATCCATGTGACGGGCAAACACTGAAAGTGGGTGTCAATGTAAAATAGGGCAGCCGATAGGTGGTTGCCACCTTGCGGATCAAATTTTTGATGGCCTCGATATCATTGACCTGTTCGCCAAGAAACATGTGCAAAACCGTGCCGCCGGTATATTTGGTCTGGAGCTGATCCTGGAGTTCCAGGGTTTGAAATATATCATGGGTATAATTTACCGGAAGCTGGCTTGAATTCGTATAGTACGGCGCCGCTCCAGCGCGAAAATCATTTTCATTGGCGCAGATAATTTCCGGATATTTATTTTTGTCCAGCAGGCACAGCCGATAGGATGTGCCTTCAGCCGGTGTGGCCTCAAGATTGAAAATATCGCCGGTATCCTCCTGGATTTGCGCAATCGAATCACGCAGAAAATCCATCACCTGCAGCGCAAACTGCTGACCGGATTCAGAGCCGATGTCTTCACCCAGAAAATTCAGACAGGCTTCGTTCATGCCGATAATGCCGATGGTGGAGAAGTGATTTTTCCAGTAAAGGCCGGTACCATTTTTAATCTCCCGCAGATAAAACTTCGAGTAGGGATACAGGTTTTTATCGGTGAATAATTCCAGTACCTTGCGTTTGATTGAAAGACTTTCGGCCGCCAGCAGAACCCCGTCTTTTAAATTGTCAAAAAACGCTTTTTCGGTCCGATTCACATAGCCGATGCGCGGCAGGTTAATCGTCACCACGCCGATGGATCCTGTCAGAGGATTGGCCCCAAAAAGGCCCCCGCCGCGTTTTAGCAGCTCCCGGTTGTCCAGGCGCAGGCGACAGCACATAGAGCGTGCATCTTCAGGCGTCATATCTGAATTGACAAAGTTAGAAAAATAGGGAATCCCGTACTTTCCGGTCATTTTCCAGATCATATCCAGATTGGGATTGGTCCAATCAAAATCAGCCGTAATGTTGTAGGTGGGAATGGGGAAGGTAAAGACCCGGCCTTTGGCGTCGCCTTCCATCATGACTTCGGCGAAGGCCCGGTTTAGCAAGTCCATCTCCGGCTGAAACTCGCCATAGCTTTCTTTCTGTTCGAGACCGCCGATGATCGCCGGCTGATCCTTTAGAATCGGTGAAACGTTGAGATCCAGGGTGATATTGGTAAAAGGGGTCTGAAAGCCCACCCGGGTCGGAATGTTGATGTTAAAAATAAATTCCTGCAGCGCCTGCTTGACCTCCTGATAATCCAGCCCATCATGGCGGATAAAAGGCGCCAGCAGTGTGTCGAAATTGGATATGGCCTGAGCACCGGCGGCTTCTCCCTGCAGGGTATAGAAAAAATTGACAATCTGCCCCAGTGCCGAACGCAGATGTTTGGGCGGGGCGCTCTCGACCTTACCTTCAACCCCTTTGAAGCCCTGTCGCAGCAAGTCCTGCAGGTCCCAGCCAACGCAGTAAACCGATAAAAGATTCAGATCGTGGATGTGCATGTCACCGTTCTTGTGGGCTTCGCGAATTTCGGGCGGATAAATACTGTTCAGCCAGTATTCCGAGGTCACTTCGGATGAAATGTAGTTGTTCAGCCCCTGCAGGGAATAACACATATTGCTGTTTTCTTTAATTTTCCAGTCCAGTTTCTGAATATAGTGGTTGACCAGATCGACGTTGGCCCGGGTGGTAATTTGCCGAATCTGGGCATGCTGTTCGCGGTATAAGATATAGGCTTTGGCCGTTTTAAAGAACGGTGAATCCAGCAACACCGCTTCGACGATGTCCTGGATTTCCTCCACTTCCGGTGCAGGGTCCAGCTTCATTTCATGTGCCAATGTTAATACCCGCAGTGTCAGTTTTCTGGCTTCCTTTTCACCGAATTCTCCGGTGGCATTGCCGGCCTTGGCAATAGCAGCGGTGATTTTAGATGAGTCAAAATTAACAACCCTTCCGTCTCTTTTTTTGATACTTTCGAACACGCCGGTCACCTCGCTTGGTTAATTCTGTTAAGCAGTTGTTTCTCCGCCATGAAATCCGAATTATCACATCTACCGACCAAGAAGGCTTCGCAGAAGGCAGATTTTAAGTAACTTAATTTGAGTGGTAGCAACGAACAGAAAGGTCTAAGGGAATCTGACCGAAAGAAAGGGGCTGGTCAAAGCCCCCCACTGTAAAATAGAGTAAAATACAGTAAAATGGTGTAAAGTCCAAAGGAAGAAAAAAACCACAATATGTGGTTTTTCATCCAAGCAGGTTAAATATTACCACAATATATTGATATTTGTCAATAAAAAAAATCAATATGTGGTATGTTCTTTATAAAAGAAACAACGAAATTAAAAACTATTATAATGAAATCGGTAAGTTATATTTTAAATCGTGAAATCTTACAAGCACCCAATCATTTCCGGCCAAATTGTACCGCTGGGAAAGTCTGGAACTTGTTCAATTCGTTTTATTTGTTTCACTGGTTGAATGGGTTGGCTCAAACCGAGCCAATTGAACGAATGAAACCAATCAAACCAATTAAACAGATCCAACACCTACCGGCAGACCAACCACTCTTAGCGTGATGTTACCCAGACGTAGTCCGCTACAGCCAGATCAATTTCCTCCCCTACCGCAACCGGGTATATGGTTAGAAATGAAACGCCGGTGCGACGAAAGGTTCGGTTTGGTATCCCATATTTGTAACGAATGTGGCCGTTTCCGGCCAAAACGACGACCTTTTTGGAACCAAGATTCATCGCAACCGACTCCGCCATGACTTCATCCCATACACACTGAGCCGCATAAAAATCATCAAATTTGACGCTGCTTTTAAATTGATGTTGATTAAATATCTCCGCGACATATTCTCGATGAGCGGTATTGGCGGTGTCGATCTCCTTTGGAAGATATTGACGATCGGCATCGGATAAATTGTCGATTCCACCGACCCGAATTCGGGCCGGAATGTGAAAAGGAATGTTCAGGGCAACGATTTTTATCTTGTTTTCCTTTATGAACATCAAGATGTTGCGGTACAACTCAAAATCATACAGCCAGTTGGCATACCAGTGCACCTTACGCAAAAATGTTTCTTCATCCAGCACACCGGCAGACCATAAATCAAGAACCTCCTGATAGGAACGATCAAACATTTCCATTCCAACCCGCATGGAAGGGTTGTTTTTAAAAACAGCCTCAATTATTTTTAGCTGAATAGCATGGTGGGCGGGGTTGGCATGATATTCTCCGACAAAAATAATTTGATGGCGGTTTAGATCAGCCATCAGCTGTTCAAAGGTAACCGCCTGACCGGTTGCCGCTGAAATAATCGTATCCGGTTTAACGGTCTGCGAGGTTCCCCTGATTACCACCGTATCGGATTTTCCGGCACATGCCCATAGCAAACTGACGATCGCAACGCCGATATAAACGTTGCCGAAGAACGCCGCAAGCTTCCTTTTTCCATTGTCTTTTGGGTACATGGCGACACCTTGATTTTTTGGGTTGAGCTCGGTAAAATGGGTAATGGGCAAAGGGTTCGCCCGAAAGACAACCTTTCGTCAACCGATATAAACCCGGGTATTCAATGCAGTTTTATTGCTGCTTTTTTGACCCGATTTCAACAATTAAATAAAAGGCCAATGGCTGCCGATAAAAATCCGGTATTCAGAAAAGTAATTATTCCGTGGTACCACTCTACCAACGCTTATATCTTTGTGATCATATTCATGCTAGTGGTTTTTTTCTTTGCATTGACCGGCATTTCGGTGGCCAGGGAATATCACGCGTACCGAGGATATGTCTGGGTGCCCGCAGTATTGCTGGTCATGAGTGCCGGAATTATCATCACGACGACTGCCCGCCTGATCAAACGCTATTTCCATAAGCCTGTCAAATAAGCGCTTCATGCCCAGTGAAACACAGAATGCACACCCCTTTCAAGAGAAAATCTCCCCGGCGGCCTTCCGATAAATCCGGCATGATGTTTAGACATCGCGTCGTGGTCTATTCTTTTTCGTCATTACGCTTGTTTAAAAGCGGATAAATCAGCTCAATGAAGTGGTGCAATATTTTAGCCGTCGCCCCCCAAATGACGACGTCCTCAAATGGATATTCGAGTTCCCGTGTATCCGGTTTCCGGTCATGATAGCCTTTGGCCTGATGGATGCCGACAAGCGTTTTCAGCGGTACTTCCAGAACCCTGGCAATTTCGGTGGCATCATATCGAACCGGTCCCCTTCCATGCCAGAGTCCGATGAACACCTCGATGTCTCTGGGCCTCGTAAGGGTCTGGAAGTATCCCAGGGATCCGATAAAATCAACCTGATCTTTGTATATTTGCAGCTCTTCTTCCAGCTCCCGGAAAGCGGCCGCAACCGGGCCGGCATCCGTACTTTCCATATGGCCTCCCGGCAAAGCCACCTGGTTTCGCCAGGGGTAACCTTCGGTATCTGATTTTTGAATGGCCAGGATATACGGATCGGGTCGGTTGAAAAGCAGCAAAAATACACACGCAGGTGCGCGCGAATCATCCGCAGGAGATCCATTCGGACTGGCGTTAACGATAATTTCTTTTAGGCGCGAATAATCGATGGTTTCAAATCCTTCGGTAAACATGAACGGGCAAACGCACGCTGCTTATTCTTGCGAGCGCTCCGACAATATTAGATCTAAGATGAGTTTTAATTGATCCGGCGGTATGTATCCGGGCCGACGACCGATTATCTGACCATCTTCGGCGATAAATATGCTATCCGGCAGCCCCATGACACGATAGAAATCTGAGGTTTTTGTTTCTCTGTCATAATCCACTTTGATGGAAATAAAATTTTCGTTCAAAGAGGATATGATCGCAGGGTCTTTAAACGTCTCTTTCTCCATTACCCCGCAATAAAAGCACCACTCCGCAGTAAAATGTAAAAAGACTTTCTTTTTTTCAAATTTGCCGCGGGCCATTCCGTCATCGTAGGAATGCCACTCAATCTCCTTATTCCGGGTTGAAGATACAGAGGCGGTAATAAACGCAAAAATCGAAAAAAATAAAACCAGTATGATGAAACCGGGGATTTTAAATTTCATTCATCTCCTCAAAAATGTAGCCTCAGGATCGCAATGATAATTATCACAAATAATCAAAACACCGAAGATAGTTTACCATTATTCGCTTTTTGTGGCAAACCCGGGATTAGAAAGTTCTTGGAGACCATCAACCGCCCGCTGAAAAATACGTCAACCCGCATTTCGGACGGTTGAAATCAAGACAAGGTCGTTTAAGCCCGACGATCGACAGGAAGATTATTGGAGAAATTTTTGATCATCATTTCGCCCAGTTCGCGGGAACGATTGGTTGCAACCTCCACCGCATTAATCAGTGTGGTGCGCAAGCCGCCCTTTTCCAGGGTAGCCAGTCCGGCAATCGCCGTTCCCCCGGGAGATGTCACTCTATCTCTGAGCTGTCCCGGATGTTCCTGGGTCTCGATCAACATTTTAGCGGCACCCAAAACCGTTTGAGCCGAAAGAAAGAGCGCTTCCTGGCGAGCCAATCCCACTTTCACACCGGCATCGGCCATCGCCTCAACGATTAAGAAGATGTAGGCCGGACCACTGCCGCTCAATCCGGTAATCGCATCCATCAGGTAATTTTCGGGAATAAATACCGTTTTACCGATGGAATCGAAAATGGCCATCGCCAGCTTGATGTCCTCTTGACTGGCGTGTCTTCCGGCGGCAACAGCGGTGGCCGCTTCTTTAACTGCCGCTGCGATATTGGGCATAACCCGGATCAGGCGCAGCTCTTTATTCAGGCAGGATTCGATAGCCTCCATGGGGACACCGGCGGCAATCGAAATAATTAACTTGGACATATCGAGTTTTTCGGCGGTTTCAGTGAGAACCGCCGCCATGATCTGGGGTTTTATGGCATAAATAACAATCTCCGATTTAACAACCGCTTCCAGATTGTTGGTTGTCGTTTGAACCCCATATTTTTCATGTATCGCATTCAATTTGGCTTCCCGAACATCCGTACAGATAATATGTTTGGGCTTAGATGATCCCGATCCGATTAGACCGCTGACCAGGGCCTCACCCATATTTCCTGTTCCGATAATGCCGATTTTTTTGTTGTTTAACATGATTTTGAACTCCGATAGATTAATTTTTATTGCTAGAGCAGCTGCCGGCAAATTCCCCCTTGTCGCCGGATTAGCAGCAATGATTGTATTGATTTCTTTAAAATTTCTGCAATTTATAGTCTGCTCGGCACAGAGTCAAGAAAATAATAATTTAAACAAATCTCGCCCAGCGCACCCGGCGTTAATTTCATACCCAAATGATGAGGCCGGCCCATAGAATTCCAGAGCGTTGAATTACGGAAAAATTCCAGGTATCTGTCTGGTTATGGTGTTGACACGGTTTTCTAAACATTTTATAATGGTCTAACCATTATAATATTTCCGCTTCGAAAGGAAAACCGCTGATGTTCCAGACAGCCAAACAAACCAAGGTATTCCAAGATGTCGTTGCACAAATCCAGGATGCCATCCTCGACGGACGGCTCAAGACCGGTGATACGCTTCCTGCTGAGAGGCAGTTGAAGGAAATGTTCAGCATCAGCCGCGGGACCCTGCGTGAAGCACTGCGGGTACTGGAACAAAAGGGCTTGATCGAAATCAAACTGGGGGTAGGCGGCGGTTCGGTAGTCAAAGATGTGAATGCAGACCAGATCAGCGACGGTCTCGCGTTGCTGATCCGCTCTCAAAAGGTTTCATTGAATCATCTGGCTGAATTTCGTGAAGATGTCGAAGGCATCGTTGCCGCCCGGGCAGCCTCAAGGCACGGCAAAAAAGATATTTCGGGTCTCAAGGCGCTTCTAAGCAAGGCCCGAAAGTGCATTGACGGCGGCACATCACAAAGAAATGTCTTCATCGAAATCGACAAACAGATTCATTTGTCATTGGCACAGATTGCACAAAACCCGATTTACCTGTCTGTGCTCCATTCCGTTCATGATAATATTCATCGTTATTATGACCGCTTTCTTTCCATGGAAGAGCGTGAGCTGCAGGAAAACTATCAGGACCTCTGTAATCTTGTGGATGCGGTTGAAAAAGGACAGACCGACCTAGCCCGCCGTCTGGCCCGCAGCCATGTCCACCGGTTCAATAAACACATGAAAAGAAGGGAGCAGGCATAAAGAGATACCTGAGCAGGTAGGCACATAAAAGGACAAGATCTCTAACAAACATTTGTACATTTTTATACAAAATAAATTCGAAATCCGAATATCGAAATGCGAAACACTTTCAAAATTCTAAATTCGAATGCTCCAAACAGTTTTGAATTTTGGTCATTTTAGATTCGGATTTGTTTCGAATTTCCTGCTTCGTGCTTCGGATTTAAGATTTGAATAAAACAATTATACACCACGAACATTTAAACGATAAAAATTTAATGGCAACAAATTATGACCCTGAGGCGCATCACCAAACATCCGATTCTTGAGATTCCCGATAAAAAAAAGGTCACCTTCAGCTGGAACGGAAAAAAGCTGACCGGGTATGAAGGCGAAATGATATCTTCTGCTCTTTTTGCC
>Ga0209742_10000778_pt1 | contig 16000 bp, 14 predicted proteins | sample DeeMarSeWOR38_10_FD_187462 | JGI IMG/M metagenome (GOLD analysis project Ga0209742, IMG submission 187462) | Marine sediment microbial communities from White Oak River estuary, North Carolina - WOR-3-8_10 (SPAdes) (version 2) | ecosystem: Environmental > Aquatic > Marine > Intertidal zone >... | reverse complement strand
CCATCGCTAAATGCCATTCTCCAGGTTGAATTGCTTAATTCAAAAGCTATGTACATGATGTCTTGATCTGTGGTACCTTGGGACTGAAGGGTCTCTTGAATTTTCCGCATTGTATGCCTCCTTTGGGTTTTTGGTTAATGAGATACCCATTATTATACCAAAGGCTGTTCGGGGACCCTTCATAGTATCTATACATTTACAGTTCAGTCATACAAATCTGACTCAATATGTACACTATACATGTTGACCTTTTAAGAGCAGTTCTCAACTTTCAATTCCGGTTGAAAAACAAAAAGCCGTCTGGAGAGCCGTCATAGGATTTTCGGGAGGGCAACAAAAAAGGGAATCAGTTGTATGTTCCTGACTCCCTTGGTATTATGTGGCGTCCCCGACGGGATTTGAACCCGTGTCGCCGGCGTGAAAGGCCGGTGTCCTGGACCTGGCTAGACGACGGGGACGAGCATCGTTTCATTTTGCTGGTGGGTCGTGTTGGACTCGAACCAACGACTCTCTGCTTAAAAGGCAGATACTCTACCGACTGAGTTAACGACCCACGCAGAAAGAGGGATACATACAATAGCAGATCGTTGATGTCAAGTCTAGGAAACTTAAAAGTGAAAGAATTTTTATAAATAAGAAAAGAGTAAAGCCCTGATACACCAAAAAGCTTGAGGTGCAGTCTACGGTCTGCTATAGAGCATGAACATTACTATTCCACAATATATAACTGTGTGACGATATAATATTTTGGGAGATCTTTTATGGGCTTATTATCCCGCAATGCAACTTTTGTCCGCTACTCAGTCGAGGGTGAACTTCCTGGTAAATTCTGGGAATTTGCAGCGGAGCGAATTGCACAATATGCCTTTCAGGATATAGACGACACCTTTGATGAGTATTCCATCGGCTGGGTATCTATTGACAATATGTTTGATTCCTCCTTTGCGCATGCTTCCTATGCAGTCGGTGATTATATCGTTCTCTCTTTAAGAATTGACGAGCGAAAGGTATCAAAAACCCTGCTGCAGAAATTTTCTCTTAAGGAGGAAGAGAGGCTCAAAAAAGAAAAACAGATTCCGCGTATAAACAGGAGCCAAAGGGTCCGGATAAAAGAGGATGTCCGATTACAGCTCGTTAAAAAATCCCTGCCACTCCCGTCGGTCTATGATCTGTGCTGGAACCTGGCTGACAATACAGTGCTGTTTTTTTCAATAAGTACAAAAGCACAATCGGTTCTGGAGGATTTTTTTAAAGAGTGTTTCGGTGTAACAATCATGCTGCAGGTGCCCTATCTCGCTGCCGCGCATCTCCTCGATGTGTCTCAGCAGGAAAGGCTTCAGGAGCTTCACCCCGATATATTTGTTTAAAATGAAGCAAGACATGAAATGCCAGGCACAAATGAACTTCACACGGTGAACGATAAGGATTTATTCAGATGGATCTGGTTGATATAATTTCAGAAAAAAGATTTCTGGGCCAGGAATTTCTTACCTGGTTGTGGTATAAAAGCGAAGAACGGGGAGGCACAATTTTTTTGCCTGGAGCCGGTGACATTCAGGTTGTTTTTGAAAAGCACATGCTTCTTGAATCAGGGGAAGGCGAATCGCTGGAAAAGTTAATCTGCAAAGGTCTACAGACTGAACTGCAGGAGGCCAGAACCGGTCTGCGCATGGGTAAGAAGCTGGAGCAGGCCCGTATTTATCTGGTCAAGGGTGATTATGAGTGGCGTTTGACACTTGGGGCCACACTATTTGAATATCGGAATGTCAGCCTGCCGAGGACACTGGCAGCGGGTGAAGAGGTTGATGATCAGATAGCCTGGGAGGCTAAAGTCCTTGAAAGAATAGGAATGTCTGAGGAAGCGATGCATACCATAGATGAGTTGTTTCGTATGTTTTTGAACCTAAGGACAGGCATTGAATGGTCCCAGGAACTGGTCCGGCTCAAAAGCTGGATTGCCAAGGGAGCAGAGAACTGATGGAGTAGAAGATGGATTTTGAAACAGTAATAGGGCTTGAGGTTCATGCCCAGTTAAAAACAAAGAGCAAGATATTCTGCGGCTGTTCCACAGCATTTGGAGCACCACCTAATACCAATACCTGCCAGGTCTGCCTCGGCATGCCCGGGGTGCTGCCTGTCCTGAATAAAAAAGTGGTTGACTTTACTATAAAAATGGCATTGGCGACACACTGTGCCATAACCTCACCGAACCGCTTTGCGCGGAAGAATTATTTTTATCCCGATCTGCCGAAAGGCTACCAGATTTCACAGTTCGAACTGCCAATTGCCGAACATGGCTGGCTTGAAGTGGAAGTAAACGGCAGCAAAAAAAGGATAGGCATAACGCGCATTCACATGGAAGAGGATGCCGGAAAGCTTGTGCATGATGAGCGTGAGCCCGTAAGCTATGTTGATCTGAACAGGACCGGTGTGCCCCTGATCGAGATTGTCAGTGAACCGGACATCCGCTCTCCGGAAGAGGCGACAGCCTATCTTAAAAAACTGCATGCCATCCTGCGCTACCTGGATATATGTGACGGCAACATGCAGGAAGGAAGTTTCCGCTGTGATGCAAATATATCACTGCGCCCTGTTGGTCAGGAGAAATTCGGTACCCGAACTGAACTGAAGAATATGAATTCCTTCCGCAATGTTCAGCGGGCTTTGGAGTATGAAATAAGAAGGCAGCGTGATATTTTGCTAGACGGTGGGGAGGTGGTGCAGGAAACGCTTCTCTGGGATGCTGAACAAAATGTGACGAACTCCATGCGAGGCAAGGAAGAGGCGCATGATTATCGGTATTTTCCTGATCCTGATCTTATCCCTGTAGTAATAGATGAAGAATGGATTGAAAATATGCGGAAGAGTCTACCCGAACTCCCGGATGAACGAAAACAACGCTTTATTTCAGCGCTTGGGCTGCCGGAATATGATGCGGACGTGCTGACCTCGGCCAGGGATCTTGCCGACTATTTCGAGGCAGCCCTCAAAGAATATCCCCAGGCCAAAAAGCTGAGCAACTGGATGATGACTGAACTCATGCGCGAACTAAAAGGTGAAGACTCAATTGATATAGGAGGGTGTCCGATTTCCCCCGAAAACCTGGGAAGACTTCTGAATATGATTGACAGGGGAACCATAAGCGGCAAAATTGCCAAGTCGGTTTTCATGGACATGATGGCCTCTGGTAAAGACCCAGAAACACTTGTAAAAGAAAAAAATCTTGTTCAGGTCAGCGACGAAGGTGAACTGCTTACTGTTGTCAGGGAAATTATAGCGGCGAACCCCTCACAGGTAGCAGAGTATAGAGCCGGCAAAACGAAGCTCATGGGATATTTTGTCGGTCAACTCATGCAGAAAACAAAAGGACGTGCCAATCCCAAACTAGCCAATCAGTTATTTTCACAGGAATTGGGCAGGGAGTAAAAAGAGCTTCAACAGTTGCAGGGGAAAAATTGGTGGAGAAAAAAGACTGGCAGGAAAAGGGAGCCGGGCACAGGCAGCGGTTAAAGGATAAATTCCTGCAGCAGGGCATGGAATCATTCACCGATTCAGAGGTTTTGGAACTTCTTCTTATTCTCGGTACGCCGCGTAAAGACTGCAAAGAAACGGCCAGAACTCTTCTGAAGCAGTTCGGTTCTCTTGCCGGGGTGCTGGAGGCTTCTGCCGCAGACCTGCAGAAAACAAAGGGAGTTGGCCCCAATAACAGTTTTGCCATTCATTTTCTGCATGCTGTTGCCAGGAGGTACCTGAAACACCGGCTGCAGGAAAAGCAATATTTGCACTCCTCGCAACAGGTTGCGGAGTACCTTATTCATTCCATGCGGGATTTGCAGCATGAAGCATTCACAGCTATTTTTCTTGATTCGTCACACGCTATAATTGATACTCAGGTTGTAGCCCACGGCACTGTTTCCAGCAACACCATCTATCCCAGGGAGCTTGTCAAACAGGCACTGGAACATAATGCTGCCGCAATGGTTGTTGCCCATAACCATCCATCGGGAAGCCTCCAGCCGTCGCCTCAGGATCATCAATTGACAAAGACATTATATCTTGCCTGCTCCTTTATGAATATCAGGCTGCTGGATCACCTGATTATCGGCCATTCAGAACAGGCATACAGTTTTGCCGACCATGGGCTGATGGCAAGCATTGGCAAAGAGTGCAGCCGCATGCTGGACCAGTAGGATGTCCCTTGATAAACAAGATATAAATCACGATTCTCTGACTCCTGAAGCATCCGAAAAACCTGCCGGAATCTACGTTCACATCCCCTTCTGCGAGACAAAGTGCCCCTACTGTTCATTTGTATCGTATCCCGGGCTGAAGGCATCATTTAAAAACAGCTATTTAGAAGCAGTTACTAAACAGGCACGGGAAATGGCCGCCCATCCCTGGGTCAGAAAGAGGAAGTTTCGTTCTCTTTTTGTGGGTGGGGGAACCCCTTCAAGTGTTGAGCCTGGCAGTATTATATCGTTGCTAGCAGCCTGTCTTCATGATTTTGATTTTATGCAGAGGGAGAACGAGGCGCCGGAGGTTACGGTTGAGGCCAACCCAAACACAGTCAACCCGGAATTGCTGAAACTGCTCCGGGAAACCGGCGTAAACCGGCTGAGTATAGGTATGCAGGCCTTTTCAGACACCATGTTAAAAAATATTGGCAGGACGCACACGGTGCAAGACAATATGCAGGCCTTTGAATGGGCGCGGGGTGCAGGTTTTGCTAACATAAACCTGGACCTGATGTTTGGTCTTCCCGGCCAGCATGAAGCAGTCTGGGAAAAAACCCTGCATCAGGCTGCAGCACTGAACCCGGAACATCTTTCTGTCTACGAGTTAACAGTTGAGCAGGGCACGCCCTTTGCAGAACTTGCAAGTAAAGGAAGGTTAAAGCTGCCGCCTGAGAACGTAATCCTTGCCATGTTTGCGCAGGCCCGGGAAATTCTAGCAGCAAACGCCTACAAACATTACGAGATATCAAATTATGGGCGCCGGGGATTTGAATGCAGCCATAATTTAAATTACTGGGAAAACGGGAGTTATGTTGGACTCGGCGCCGGTGCCGTATCCTGTTTTTCAGGATTGAGAATAAAGAACGTAGAAAGTCCTGATCGCTTCATGCAGCTGCTCAATAACAATCAGGCGCCATATGCTGAAGCAGAATTTCTGCCTCTGGAAGCGCGCTTCCGCGAAACGGTTATCATGGGGCTGCGAACGACAGCCGGAGTCTCTATCAAAAGCCTTAAAGACCGGTTCGGGCTGACACCGCAACAATATTATGGTGATATGATTGGTAAATTAATGAGCGACAACCTGCTGGAAGAAGCAGACAGCAGGTTGAGACTCAGCCGAAAGGGTTTGCTGCTGGCCAACAGGATTATGGAGCAGTTGGTTTGATGGAAAATGTTGTGCTGTAGCAACTACTCTGCAGCACTGTTATGTTCTTAAAATTTATCAGGGGAAAATGAACCTTCCTGGTCTTCAGGCATACCCCAGGTATCTTTGGGGATAAATTCATCGTCACCAAAAACCTGGGCAGTTTCGTCTGTTTCTTTTTTCCTGGGAGCTTTTATTTTTTCAGAAACCACAAATTTTTCATCTTTCCACTCCCCGATTTCCTTAGATTTATCATAATAGGTAACGGTTCCTTTGCCGTGATACTCGCCTTCTTTAAACTCGCCAACATATATTTGGCCATCGGAGTAAATGGTCCCCTTGCCGTTAAATAGCCCGTTTTTAAACTCCCCTTCATATTTGCTGCCGTCCGCATAGGTATATGTCCCTTTGTCGTGAAACCGGCCCTCCTTAAATTCCCCTTCATATTTGCTGCCGTTCGCAAAGACAATTGTACCCTGTCCGGTTATGGCTCCTTGCTCAAACTGACCGGTATATACACTGTCATCGGAATATATTAATTTTCCTTCGCCATGGGGAGCACTGTCGGCAAACATGCCCTCATAGCGTTTGCCGTCCGCAAATTCCTGGCTTCCCTGGCCTGCAAATTCTCCACCGGCGAATTGACCGGCATATTGGCCGCCTTCAGGGTATACATAGATTCCAAAGCCGTTTATGCAGTCACCTTCGATACATTCCCCAAAAGATATGGCAGGGAAGACGAGCAGCAAAAGACAAAAAAGTAGCAATAGTTTTTTCATAATAATTACCTGGTCAGATTTTGGATAATGCCACGGAGAGAGTTTCCCGGGCTTTGCTCAAAGTAAGATTGCTGATGAATACCTTTTTATTACGGCCCTGTTTCCCACTTTTTATAGAAACAGCTGACCTGGGAACACTGAAAAGGTCAGCAATGAGTCCTATGACGGCTTCATTGGCTTTGTTTTCAACTGGTGGGGCAGTTACACAGACCTTGACCGAGTTGCCGTGGATTCCTGCTATCCTGTTTTTAGATGCCCGTGGCTGCACATAGACACTCAAAGCGAGGTTTTTATTCTGCAGGCAGCTGAGGCACTTCATTCAGAGAAAACCGTTAAACAGGTTTTTAATTTTATTTATTGCCGGTTTCCTTTTCATCCATTGAAAAGGTCACTTTCGGTTCAGGTTCATCTTCTAGTAAATCATCAAGAAAGAGAAGATCCGCAGTTACCTCATCGCCTTCAGAGCTTTCCTGGCTGTCGCGTAGGTCTTCATCAAGCACTGACTGAAAAACATTCCTGAGTTTGTCAACATCAAGAATATCATCTTCGCTCAAGAATTCCAACGCACCATCATCGGTAAAATCCTCATCATACCCTTTGTAATCCTGAATCGCTGCTTCTTCTTTTCCTTTAGGTTCTTCAATAATCTCTGCAGCCAACAGTTTTTCTTTTTTCTTGGGGGGGGCAGCTCCGGTCCTGTCCCCGAGCGAGGAAAGCTTTGTCTCAAGTTCCTTGAAATGGGAAGCGAGCAGTTCCTGAACTTCTTTTTTTATATCTTCCCGAATTTCTGAAATGGTGCCAAGTTCCTGTCGCAGGGCAGCAAGATCAGTCCTGATAGTTTCTGATTCCTTTGTAAAATCAGCCATGGTTTTGTTCAGGTCAGCTCCAATTTCAACCTGCTGCTGGGGAGCCATTGTGGCGGCAGCTTCCCTGGCTGAACTGATAATTTCCTTGAGACTGCTCTTCAGCGAGTCAAAAACCTGTCGATCTTCTTTCAAGGCTGCAAGCTCGGCAGCGACAGTTTCAGCGCCCTGTTGAAAAGTTACCAGAGAGTTGAGAAAATCAGCCGGAATTTCAGGTTGACCTTGAGTTTTCGCCTCCCTGGCAGCCTCCTGTAAGGCGGTAACAGCAACCTTGAGATTATTCTCAAGTGAGGCCAAAGAGGGTTTGTCCTGTTTAAGGGAAGCCAGGTCAGCGCTAATGGCTATAATATCCTGCTTGAGGTCTTCCAGGATATTTTCAATTTCGACTGGAAGTTCCATCTGGCCCTGGCTCACAACGCTGCTTGCTGCTTCCAGGTCCTGCTGCAGGGCCAAAATCTTTTCGTTCAGAGTCGTGTTTTCATCAGTCAGCTTGAATAAGTTTTCCGCCAACTCCTCAAGAAAGGAGTCAACCTCATCTCTGTCAAAGCCGCGGAATTTAACCCTGAACTCTTTGTCAATAATGTCCTGTGGCGTGATTTTCGTCTCTTGATTTTCCATTAGCTTATCCTATTGCAGCAGCCATCTGTTTGAGAGTCGGTACCAAAAAACTTTGCAGGAAGATGATGGCCAGTATAAGAATCAAGGGCGAAAAATCAAGACCTCCGGCAAAAGCAGGAATTATGCGCCTGATCCTTGACAGCAGCGGCTCCGTCACTTCATGCAGAAAACGGACTATGGGGTTGTAAGGATCAGGGTTGACCCAGGAAAGTATGGCCCGCCCTATAATGATCCACATATATGCGGCTAACACAAAATCCACAAGTTTAGCCAGGGCAAATAAAAAATTACTGATCATAAACATGTACCCATGCTCCTTAGTTTTTGCATTATGATACCCTGCTTCCAGGCGGAACGCCAGCCGACAATGATGAAAGTGTCAACCTGCCCTGTTCATCCCGTGCTGCAAGTACCATACCATGTGAGATCACACCCATCAGTTTGGCCGGTTTCAGGTTGGCAACCATAATTACCTGGCAGCCCACCAGCTCCTCCGGTTGGTAATATTCGGCAATGCCGGCAACAACCGTGCGTTCTTCAGGCGCCAGAACAGTAAGCTTCAGTAACCGCTCAGAGTTGTTTATTTTTTCCGCTGCCGTGATCTCAGCAACCCGCAGGTCAAGTTTTTTGAAATCATCAAAGCTGATAAGACCGAGATCATTTGCCGCACTTGTTTCCGTAGCGGCACGTTCTTTTTTCTTTTTTGCCCCTGTGTGCTGTTGTGGCTGCTGAGTTTTTTTGTCAAGCCTGGGGAAAAGGGAATCGCCAAGCTGAATTTTAACACCAGGCTGAGTAAGGCCCCAACGTCCATGGTCGACAAGGTTTTGTTTTGCTTGCTCATCCTCTGCCAGGCCCAGGGCTGCTGCCATCTTCCTGCTGGTCTCTGGCATCACCGGGCTCAGGACCAAACCGATAAGCCGTAATGCTTCAACCAGATTGTAGAGGACCGTGTTCAGTTGTGAGGCCCTGGACGAATCCTTGGCTAGAACCCATGGCTCACTGGTAACGATGTATTTGTTAGCCAGGCTGATTACGGACCAGACCTCCTGCAGGGCGCGGTTAAAGGCGAAGCTTTGCATATTATCCTTGTATCTGCCTATCATGGCAACGGCGGCCTCAGAGAGTTCGCTCTCATCAGGCTCAAGGCCGGAAGGTTCCGGGACGGTGCCTCCGGCAAATTTGTTGACCATGGTCAGAGAACGGCTGAAAAGATTGCCTAAGTCATTTGCCAGGTCTGAATTCTGCCGGGCAATAATACTTTCATCGCTGAACGAAGCATCCAGGCCGAATGACATTTCGCGCAGCAGGAAATATCGTACCGTGTCCACGCCAAAATCCCGGCACAGGGCAGCCGGCCTTACAACATTACCGATGCTCTTTGACATCTTGGCCTCATTGATATTCCAGTAGCCGTGAACATGGAGACGTTTAAATGGGGCAAGACCAATGGCCTTCAGCATGGTCGGCCAATAGATGGCATGCGGTTTCAGAATGTCTTTGGCTATTATGTGTTCAGCCACATTCCAGTAATGGTTGAATCTTTCCCCGTCAGGATATCCTAAGCCTGTAAGATAGTTAATCAGGGCATCAAACCAGACATAGGTGACAAAATCATCGTCAAAAGGCAGGGATATACCCCAGTCCAGTCGGCTTTTGGGCCGTGATATGCACAAATCCTCCAGCGGCTCACTCAGAAAGGAAAGAACCTCGTTTTTATAGCGCTCAGGAGTTATGAAGTCAGAATTTTTGTTTATATACTCAATAAGCCAGTCCTGATACTTGCTCATCCGGAAAAAATAGTTGCTTTCAGAAATGGGCAGCGGCGCAGTCTGATGATCCGGGCAGTTGCCGTCCACAAGCTCCTTGTCAGTCATAAAACGCTCACAGCCGCGGCAGTAAAGTCCTGAATAGCTTCCCAGGTAAATGTCACCCTGGTCGTGGACTTTTGTTAAAATTTGCTGGACTGTCCGGACATGATGTTCATCGGTGGTGCGAATAAAGGTGTCCGGCTTGACGTGCAGCCGCGGCCAGGCCTCTCGAAAAAGCCTGCTTATGTTGTCAGCATATTCCTTGGGTGGTATGCCTGCCGCCAGGGCAGCTTCGGCAATCTTGTCGCCGTGTTCATCCGTGCCGGTCTGAAAAAGCACATCCTCCTTGCAGAGCCGGCGGAAGCGGCTGTAGGTATCCGCCACAATTGTCGTATAGGCATGGCCCAGGTGGGGCTGGGCATTTACATAATATATGGGGGTTGTTATGTAGAGGCTCATTTGTCCTTTGGGGCAGACTGTGGCAGAGTTTGCCACTCTTCCCTGGTCAGGGTTAATTCTTGCCCGTCATCATCAGCAACAACGATTGATTCCTTTAATACATTATGCTGGCGCACCTTGTATTGACGGTTGTTTAAGGTTATTTTCCTGCCGATCTTGGGCATGCTCTTGCGCATCGACTTGTAGGTTTTGTACTCGTAGTTCAAACAGCAGAGCAGTCTGTTGCAGGCCCCGGAGATCTTGGCAGGGTTGAGGGGCAGGTTCTGCTCCTTTGCCATTTTTATGGAGACGGACTCGAAATTTTGAATGAATGAAGAACAGCAGAGCTCTCGCCCGCAGCAACCCAGACCGCCAACCATCTTTGTTTCATGGCGCACCCCGATCTGGCGCATTTCAACCCGCGTACGAAATTCCTGCACCAGGTTTTTGACCAGTTCCCTGAAGTCCACCCTGTTTTCTGCAGTAAAAAAGAAAATTATTTTTCCGCCGTTAAAATACCGTTCGACTTTCACCAGGTTCATTGGCAGATTCAGCTTTCCAATAAGTTTAGCGCAAAACCTGAAGGCGTTATGCTCCATCTCCCCTAATTTTTCAAACTTGGCGGTCTCGTCCCTGGTCGCCCTTCTGACAACTGTCAGGGGAATTGGTTTGGCCTGTTCCGGTTCCGGCCACAGTGGAACCACCGCAAGTACACGGGCGGGTTCCAGGCCATGATCTGTCTGTACCATGACGATCTCGTCCTTCTTGAGTCCCTGGAGCCTCGAAGAGGCTGAACAGACCTGCTCGGCCGGACGGAATTGCATCTTGTAATGGTTTGCCACCATCTCCGTTTGGTTGTTTTCTGGAGCTGGATCCTGGTTGTTATTTTCCTGTAGTTGATTCATTATTTTCAATCCGGATGGGAATATATATCTTAAGTCATTATACAAATGGCGACAATTTAACAGTTTAATATACCATTATATAAGATCAAAAAAAAGTGTTTCAAGAACCAAAGCGCGGCTGCAGTTTCGCCGTAATTGTTTTTCGGCCGTATCTATGCTCCGCAGCTTTTCATGAAGCTGGAAAATGTTCCAGCGCTGTGACGCTGCCTGAAGCGGCACTAACAGGTCTTTGTTGGTAATTGATGTTTCCTGGCCGCCTGCAGCAACAAGGAGAATATCCCTGTACCACAGACGCAGAAGAGCCAGGAATTCACTTATATTTTCTTTCAGGGCCGCTGCCTTTTCGCTCAACAGAAATACGACTCCAACAGCTTCTGCCCGGTTAAGCTGCGCCAGAAGGAGTTCCTCGATCACCTCCTGTCGCAGGGCAAGCAGGTTTTCCTGCCAGAGAAATTTTGCCCTGCCAAGGCTGCCTTCTGACAGTGCAGCAAGGGTAAGCGCTGTCGACTCATCCATTTCGTCCTCCTGCATCAGTACCTGAGCCATGTCCCCATGATCAAGTGGGCCGAAAGGTATTATCTGGCATCGGGAAAGAATGGTAGGGAGGATTTCGCCCTTCAGGTCAGCGGTCAGAATGAGGAGATTGCCCGGGGCTGGTTCTTCCAGTGTTTTTAGAAGGCTGTTTGCCGCCTCCCGGCGCATGGTGTGTATATCTTCAAGAACGATTACGCGCACTCTGGCTTCCAGCGGGGCGAATGTTAACTGATGCTTTAGTTCCCTCACCTGTCCGATCTTGATTGCTGCGCCATCTGGTTCGACCATGATCAGGTCAGGGTGGTTGCCGGAAGAATATTTCCGGCAGGATGAACAGCGCCCGCAGGCATCATGTTCCAGGGGGCTTTTGCAGTTTAGGAAAGCAGCAAGGGTCCTGGCAGCTTTTTTTTTGCCGACTCCGTCCGGTCCTCTGAACAGATAGGCGTGGGCCAATTTGTTTTTGGCAACTGCTTCCCGCAGGAGAGCTTTGGGCTTTTCATGGCCAAGGAGAAATGCAAAGCGAAGGTCAGAAGCTTCCATTGGTGCTAGAAAAGGTTCTGCTGTTTTGAGTCTGGCCTGGAGCTGCCCTCAACATCCAGCTCTTCGTGGGAGCTGAGGTTTTCTGTTTCAACCTGCGGCCGTCCCTTTACATAAAGAAAACGCTCAAGTGTGCGCTGGAAATCGGTCCACTGGTAGCCCTGTTCAGGAGCCTGCTCCTCCAGGCGGCCCAAAAAGTTTAACTTGGCATCAAGATCATCGAGGAAGTGAAGGACAAAGGCCTCGCTTATCATGGGGAGCGTCGGCGAACCAAACTCATAACGGCCGTGATGGCTCAGTATAAGGTGTTTGAGCCTTATGGCGAGATCTTCAGGAAAGTCCTTAATGGTATTGATCACAGCCTGAACCATCTCAGCACCAAGCACAAGGTGGCCCACCAGACGACCTTTGTCAGTGTAATCAACGAGGTGTGTGCCAAAGGCAAGTTCTCTGGTTTTGCCAATATCGTGCAGCAGGGCCCCGGTTACCAGCAAATCACGGTCAAGCGCAGGGTAAAATTCAGCAATCATGTTGGCCAGTTGTGTCACAGCCAGGGTGTGTTCAAGAAGGCCGCCAAGGTAAGCATGGTGCATGGATTTTGCCGCCGCCGCCTGTTGAAATTCCACAAAAAAGGAGCTGTCCATGAAGAATTTGAGCAGCAGTTTTCGGCAAAAAGGGTCCTGGACGGTTTTGGCCAAAGAGGTTATTTCGAGGGCCATTTTCTCTATACTTCTCTTTGAGCCCTGCAGGAAAAGTCCGATGGCAACATCTTTTCTATCTACCGGGAGCACGTTGTCAATCTTGACCTGCAATTCTCCCCTGTAAGCTTGCGCCTGGCCGCTTATCTGCACCAGTTTTCCTGGTTCACACATATCGATGAAAGCATCGGCATTCTCCCAGAGGCGGCAGGCAATTTCGCCGGTCCGGTCCACCAGGGTCATCATGAGATATGGTTTGCCGGAGCGAGTCTCGGCCCGGCTCATGTCCTTGACCAGAAAAATATCCTCTACTGTTTGCCCATCCTTTATCTGGTTGGCAAATACTTTTTTTTCTGTTGCCATGCGCTTTTTATTTATTCGTATCTATATGATAACGTTTCATTTTCTTATGCAGCCCCTGCCGGGTTATGCCAAGAGCTTCTGCGGCCTTGACCCTGTTGCCGCTGTTTTCTGCCAGGGCCTTTTCAATGAGTTCAATTTCCAGGGATTTGACCAGGTCCGGGATTGAAAGGGTGTCCATGGTTTTTACTTTTTTGGAAGGGAAAGGAGTTGCTGCCTGGAGTTCCCGTGAACATTTTTCAGGACCGATAACCGTTCCTTCCGGGGTGAGGGCTACCAGCCGCTCAACCTCGGAGCGCAACTGACGGACGTTGCCGGGCCAGTTGTAGTCCTCGAACAGGTTTAAAAGCTCAGGAGTGAAGCCAGCAACCTTTTTGTTAAAGCGCCTGCTGACCTCTTCAAGAAAGGCGAGAGCCAGGGGCACAATATCCTCTTGCCTCTCCCGCAGGGGCGGCAGGTGTATCTCAACGGAGAAGAGACGGAAAAAGAGATCTTCACGAAAACGCCCCTCCTCAAGTTCCTTGGGCAGGTCCTTGTTGGTGGCACTGATGATCCTGAAATCGTACTTGATGAGCTTGTTGCTTCCCAGCCGACTGCCTTCCCCTTCCTGGATGGCGCGCAGGAACTTGGGCTGGATGGTAGGCGGCATGTCAGCAATCTCATCAAGCATCAGGGTGCCGCCGTATGCCTCTTCAAAAAGCCCCTTCTTGCTCTGGTTGGCACCGGTAAAGGCCCCTTTTTCATATCCGAAAAACTCACTCTCCATGAGATGTTCAGGGATTGAAGCACAGTTGACCGCCACAAAAGGTTTATCGCAACGGTCGCTTCCTTCATGGATCATGCGGGCAATAAGCTCCTTGCCGGTCCCGTTTTCTCCCTGCAAAAGGACATTGACAGGAGTTTTGCTCACCAACCGGGCAAGATCAAGCACCTCGCGCATGGCCGGACTTTCGGCAATAAACAGGGAATCAAAAGAAAACTCTTTATCAAAGCGTTCGTATTCACGGTTCATCTGCTCGGAGATCCTTAATATCTCCTGGTTGATGATAATGTTTTCAATGGAAAGGGCCAGGTAGTTTGCCACTTCCTCTAAAAGTGACATATCCTCCTTGGTAAAAGTTCCGCTGAGTCTTTTGTTAAGCACCTGGATGGCTCCGTTAATACCATGGGTCGTAGCGCTTTTGATGGGGGCACAGATCATATTGTTTGTAATGTAGCCGGTTTTGCCTTCTACAGTGGTATGATAGCCTTCCCGCTTATCAAGGTCATTGACAATAATCCCCTGGCCCGATGAAATAACCTCCCCGACAATGCTTCCCTCGCGCGGTGGTTCAATCTGCCGTTCTTCCAGGCCGGTACCAAAGATTGAGCAGATTTTGTCGGTTGATATTTCAATTAAATAAATGGTGCACCGTTCTGCCCCCATAATCTTTGGAAGAATCTTTACATAAAATTCTATCAAGGCCCGATAGTCTTCGAGGGTCCAAGATTGCGTTACCCTTTCCAGCCGCAATTTGAGTTCGGCAATGCGTTTTTTGGTCAGCATTGCCTCAGTAATATCAGTCTCTTTTTTCATGTTCGCAAACCCTGTTTACTTAACGATAACGATGTTTACGCCGATTTTGGGGCAGTATTGCTTAATTTACACAAATTGTCAACACTGTTTACGCATCTTGACAATTTTTGGTGCAATGGTGCGCTTTTTCGTGTAAAATTAAAAAAATGTAGGGTTTCCGGTGATAGTCGGCCCTGCTGGCAAAAAAACCATAACTACCTGGTATGTTTGTGAAAAAATATTCTCAATTCCGAATTTGCCGCCTGAGTCAAAATAGCCATTTTAGTAATAATTTCAGGCATAAAAATTGCATAAAATATTAAGGTTATTCTTTATTTTTGGGGCTTATAGCAAATAATTTGTAACTGTTTAACATAGTTTCATCAATCTGGTGTAAGAAATTTTTCTTTATATAAGCAGTGCAAATAAATAACTATTGAAAAGCACAACAATAATATTATGTCAATCCCATTTTTAAAATGCATTAAACAGAGCTGCAAAAATTTCAGGGGATTCACCCTAGTCGAGGTTTTGGTGGTGATGGTTATTGTCGGTATTCTGGCAACCGGCGTGGTTTTTATGTTTGCGGATCCAACTGCCAAGGTCAAGGCTGCAGCTTTTGAAATGCGGGGAGATTTCAATCTGGCTCGGGCTGTTGCCGTAAAAGAAAATGAAGATGTTCGTATCGATTTTGACACTGTAACTGACAGTTATCGTATTTGGCTGGACGATTGGGATGATGGCGCAACACTTATTGGCACACCACCTCAAGATAATACCTATACACTGGATGATCCTGCAACTGCGGCCAAGGACGGAGACACTCTGGTAAAGGAAGTGGTTTTTAATAATAAAGTGAAATACTATAAAATTGGTGCGACCCCACCCACAGGAGGACCTGTTAATGATCCCTCTGGCAATCCTTTAGATGGGGAAAATGGCATAACGCTTGGTGCAACTACACTAACTTTTAAATCTAATGGTACATGTGATAAGTCAGGGTCTGTTGTAGTGTATTATCCCAAAGATGGAAACCCTGCGACTTTGACAGTTAAGGGGAGGCCCTATGCAGTTGTTGTCGACAGCATAAGTACTGGTAATGTGAGGCTGGAACGCTGGCGTCCGGAAAAGAATGACTGGTTTCGAAAGTAAATAAACGCAAAAAAGTTAATCGCTAAATGAGGTATAAATTACGGGCACTCTTCAAGGCCAAGAGACATCCCGAATTTACCGGGAATGTCGATACAAGGGTCTTCTGATTCCGTAATTATGATTTTGTTGCCACTCAGTTTTTTATATTTGCCCAACGCATCGGCTGTAAAGGCTACGGTAGAAGCGGTTGTGATATGATATCCATAATACTTGGAGTCGGCGGAATCAAAGCTTAACAGATCAGCAAACGTATCACCATCAGCAAAGGAGCCATACCTATTATATTGAGCATGGAACATTTCCTGGGCGGCCTTAATATCAAGCAGATTATGATAGGCATCAGCCTGGCGGGTGCGGAGAATATGATTGTAGTA
>Ga0209742_10000777_pt1 | contig 16010 bp, 13 predicted proteins | sample DeeMarSeWOR38_10_FD_187462 | JGI IMG/M metagenome (GOLD analysis project Ga0209742, IMG submission 187462) | Marine sediment microbial communities from White Oak River estuary, North Carolina - WOR-3-8_10 (SPAdes) (version 2) | ecosystem: Environmental > Aquatic > Marine > Intertidal zone >... | reverse complement strand
GCCCTGGTGGATTTTCTGGCACAACGCTTCGCAGGCACACCTTACTGGGATGAACGGATTCAGCAATAATCAATTATTTGGCAACTACCAACAAGAACTAGAAACGATCCTTGATGGTTGCAGATCGCTGGCTTAACACTTCACCATCACTGGATTTAACAATCAGTTTCAGATAAATGCGATCCACGCCTATTGCTTCATCCAGCACTTCACAAGGCACCACGAAATGACGTGTTACCGGCATGGTCTGATGATGGTCAACCACATGGGCGTCATAAAAGCTTTTTCCCAGTGATTGATCCAGCAAGGTATCCTCGCCATGCAACTGAACGATGACGCTGAAGCCATCACCCATCTGGTAACGCTGCGCATCAATCTTCAAATAATACGAATACTCCACCTGGCAAATATGTCCCACGGGATGGGAAGTTCGAGTTATTGTAAAGCTCAGTGCGTCTATTGTTGCCATGGCGTAATACCCAGAGTAACCACTCGTTAAAAATCCGCTCCACTTGTATTGTTATATGCAGCAATACAGGCACGGTTATTCCGGAGCTGGATATACTATAAAAAATTTAGCATTTTTCACGTTGCAGATATTGATTTAACGCAGCATAACGCGACAATAGCTCGTTGTTATGCAAGAACTTTTTAGACCCTGGTTACTTTATCACCATTACCTACGCAACATGTTTACCTACTTACCAAAGGTGATAAAGCAAATGGTTTTACAAGCACTTCCATTCCTGTATGCTACTTATTATTCCTGTTAGTTGTATTGGTTGTTATTAGTTGGGGGTAGTCACTATGGGATTGTTTCAGAAAACCAAAGCGTCAGAAAATCAGGCTGACGAATTACCAAAATATGTCGATACCTTGCTGGAGGACTCCAAGCAATCCACCAATGAGGAAATTGACGAACGTTTTTCAGTGGAAGGCATGGCATTGAACCAGAAATACGGCATTGACCACGCCGTCGCATTGATGCGCGACTTACCAAATGAAAATTCCAGCGTCATCATTTCTGTAGTCACCAGGACACTGGAGTCTGCCAATATCAATGTTGTTAACATTATCGATGATGCAAAAACCAAGGAAGCAACATTGCAAACACAGATACAACAATTGAACGAGGAAATCGCCGCGCTGGAAACTCAGATTGCCGAAAAGAAAGAGCAAATCAATGTCTCAACCGCTATCCTGGAAGAAACCTGCAAGGTCCGAGAGCTGCTGGAACAGGCAGATATTCCACATGGTACTCAACCGGTTGCGATCAAGTCTTCCCAACATGCTGCAAAAAAAGAAGCGGCAGTGAAAAAGGAAAGCGCGCCAAAGATGGAGCCGATGGGGAACCTCGCCATTGAGGCCAGCTAGATTTTTAAGCGGGGTGACAACAACAACAGAAAGTCGCAACTCCTCTTGTTGTCACCCTTATTTTTCTGATATTGATTTATTTAATGCCGGTCAGTTTTTTGTAATCCTGAATCGCTTTTACGACTTCCCGATGCCCAAGATCCTCAGCGTGCTTTAACGCATTCAGCCCGCTCTCATCAATTGCATTGACGTTGGCACCCACACTGAGCAGCTTTTTAACGATATTCTTGTTGTTTTCCTTGGCGGCAACGATTAACGCTGTACGTTTTTCCTGGTCATATTCTTCAATGCTGGCACCTGCATTTATCAGGGTATTCACCAGCTGATAGTCCCCCATTTGAGCGGCAATAATAAGTGGTGTTGAGCCATCGGAATTCCGCTTGCGGTTTACATCCGCCCCGTTCTTAACCAGTGTTCTTATAATAGAGCGCCGCTGCTTTTCAATAGCGTAGTTAAGTGGCGATTTATCTCCTGCCATTGCATTGGGATCGAGATCTTTACTTGCCAGTTTGGCGGCAAGTGCATTGCACTCGTTGTCTATAATGAATTTCCATTTCTGCCCCGGGGTTGCGTCTTTCTCAAAAGGCTTGGCACACACCGAATTTACCTCTCCATCTTCCCCCTCGCCATTGTCGGTAATGCGTTTCAGTTTTGTCATGGTGCCGTCAGGCTCACGCAATACCAGCTCATTTTCTGATATATCTTCGATAAAGGAAAAATGCTTGGTTTTGCCACGAATATAGGCCCAGTTACCCTTGCCCTGCTCGTATTCCCACTTGATCATTCCACCCGTTACACTCCATGTTCCAACACCGTTATACCTGAAACGCGTACTATCCTGGGTGCGATCTTCAAAGCGTCCGTCATAGTTGAAATTTACATAGACTTTTTCATTTTTACGGTCTCCTACCCAGTTACCGATAAGATTCCGGTGTATTTTCTGTTCTTCAGAGTTTCCCTGCATTTTTTGCGAGGTAGGATTTTTGTTAATCTGATCAGCCGGCGGTGGAGTCTGCGTATAATGCACCTGCCCATTCTTATCCACCCATTTATAAAACGCACTTTGCGCTACCGACATAAAAACGATTTGTAACAGCAGCGTGAAAGTAACTATAAAACTCTTATGCAGCATGTCGATCACCTGTCTCAAATTCCATGGAACGATATGACATGGATATAAATTCAATAAAAGGCTCAAAAATGTTGTGCACCAACAATCCCAAAATATAACGCCGGCGCTCTACTTGATCCGTTAGTATACGCTAGTTGCCAATCTAACTGAAAGCCGCCACCCGCCGAAGGTAAATAATTCACAGGAAACAGCCAGGTCAGGCATCGTAAACAACGCAATTCTCGTATATATAACGACCAAGCCACGCCTATCTTTACGCGCAATTCTGCTTAATATGGTAATAGACACTCTTGCAGGAAATTTTTATCTTATTGTTTTATATATTATTTATAATCTACTCAGACAGGATATCTTTGCAGGCATAGCACACAATAAATTGACGAAATACAGTTTATATCCTGCCGGCATGAACATATCTCGTAACAAATTCACATTTTCTGGGGGATCATCAACAATGAGAACGTTTGCGTTAACCGGGATAGTATCAGGCGCAACGAACACCATCCAGGAGGTGAACGATATCTTCCGTTTCAAAATTGGCAATATGTTTTTCCAGCAGGCTTGCCAGATAGCGGGTTTCTTCATTAAGCTTTTTTAGCTCCTCAACCGCCTGCTCCATATCAGTAATCGCATTAACTTCTGCTGCTTCCTTTAACTTTGCGTACAGGCTTTTCGGTACACTGATATCTTTAATTCTCTCTGCAACGCCTTCTTCTTGATACTGTACCCTACTGGAATCTTGCTCCCCTTTTTTACTGTCAAATGAAACCCTCAGGTATTTTTCCATGCAGGTAATAATCTGTTCAAAGCGAAACGGTTTTCCCACTAAATCATCAAAGCCCTGCGCCAAATACCGGCTGCGTTCGTGGTAGAGCACCGAACTGGTTACTGCGACACATATCACGTTTTGATACTTGTTTTTAATATGCCGCATGGCTTCCGTACCGCTCATTAGTGGCATACGAATATCCATGAACACGATATCCGGTACTTTTTCATTGATCTTCTGCACGGCATCTTTTCCATTAACCGCCGAACGCACATTAACCCCGGTTTTTTCCAGCAAGTGATACAAAACTTCACGGTTATCTTCAACATCATCCACCACCAGAGCATCCACCGAATAACCCGGCTGCAGATGAAGTTGCGAGCTTCTTCGCTCCTGCCGGCTCGCTGTAACTGCTTTATTTGCTGGCGGCAAATTAATCTTGAACGAGAAACTGGAGCCTTTTTCCGGTTCAGAAACAATATTCAACTCACTACCCATGATTTCCAGCTGACGCTTGGAAATCGCCAGGCCAAGCCCTGTACCACCTTTCCTGATACCCGCTTCCGCCTGTTGAAATGGCTTCAGAACATTGAGCATTTCAGACGACGAAATGCCCATGCCGGTATCTTTTACCTCGAAATAATACTGATCACCTTCATTGCTGACTCTTAAGGTAACACTGCCATGCTCGGTAAACTTGACCGCATTGCCCAGAAAATTCACCAGGATTTGCCGCAACCTGTTTTGATCCGCGTACACCCGACCGCTGCCCTTCAGGCGGTTGTCCAGCTTCCATACCAGTCCGCTTTGTTTGCAACGGAACTTGAACATGTCATCCATACCATGAATGAGTTCGTGAATATCAAAATCTACGGGATGCAATTCCACGACACCAGCCTCGATTTTGGATAAATCGAGTATGTCATTGATCAATGCCAGCAGGTGGTTGCCTGCTTTCTCCACTGATTCGATAGGGCGGCGGTATTGTGCTGGCAATTCCCCATCTCTTAACAAAATTTGCGTATAACCCAGTACCGCATTCATAGGCGTGCGAATCTCATGACTCATATTCGCCAGGAATACCGACTTGGCACGGTTGGCCTGCTCCGAATCATGTTTCGCGCGATTAAGTTTTTGAATCAATGCTGAGATATCCGTTGCCATGGAGTTATATGCACCAATCAGCACATTGAACTCGGAAAATCGAGTCTCTAAGACTGTCTGACAATCCCCTTCACTCAAGCTATTCGCACTCTCTTTTATCGAACGTAATGCTTTTAATACTGAATGCATCAGCAGGAATGACATCGCAAGCGCGATACCAAAAATCAATAACGCCGTATAGACGGACGATTGCTGCAGGTTGCCGATCACCGAATTGAAATCCCGCAAGTCGTGAATCACTTTAATGAACGCAACAGGTTCTTCGTGTTCATTAGTAACTGTATGTGAAACCTGAAGAGAGTTTTTTAATTCGCCTTGAGCAGCAGCCTCCCACTTCGATGTAACATGCGCAACAGAACCGTCCGGATTCAGTATCTGGGCTCCCATGCCCAGTCTATCACCCAGGTCGCTCAATATACTCGTCGCATCAACGACGTATAACAGGTAACCTGTCACCTTGAAACCACCAACCGAAGCCAGGACACCCAGGTGACCTGTATGCTCGTCACTACATAACAGTGACAGAGATTTTAAGCGCTCCGCACCACGGCGTGCGCTGGCCACATCAATAATCCTGTGACACATCACATGAGAATCATCCCCGTGGCTCATGCCCTTGCTGGACCCAGTAATGAGGTTTAATCCCGCATCAAAGGCATAAATGCGATTCAGCGTGATCCCTCCTGTAGTAAAAAGATACTGGTTAAACTGGTTGTCGATGGTACGGGTTAACTGCTGGATATTTTTGTTACGTAGCGCAACACGTAATGCCGTTTTTGACTGCAGTTCCATTGCTACATTGATAATTTGACGTTGTGACGATTCAAGCAGATATGTCACCTGGCTCTGTAAAAACTGGCGTACGGACTTTGTTTTATTCTCCTGAATCAAATTCTGGTACTGGAGGCTGGTATAGGCCAGCAATCCAATACCGGAAACTGCCATCATTAATACGATGGCCATCAAAACCAGCTGGAGACTTACCGCTTTACTTTTCATCACTTCCAGTCCGATTGAAAACCAAACCCATGACGAGGCACATATGTGGAGTGGCAACTAACAGCGAGTGGCGACACAGCGTATTTACGCTGACTTGCTGCACCATTTCTGTATCGGAAAGGGGCTTGAATCCTCTAGTGTATTAACGGTTATTTTCAGTATTCAATCGATATAATCGGAAGATACAGGTGTAGCGAAAAGCCTATATATGGACATAGTTAAGGAGAAGCAAGTTTGGTAAGCGTCGTGAGCAGAAAACGGGGTAATACCACTAATGGTTAAGGAGGCGACCAGCGGAACAACACGATACGATCATTATAAGTGTCGGCAATCCATAGCATGCCGTTTTTTACTTCGACGCCTTCAATATAATTCAGCGGCTTATCACCTGCATTGCTGATGCTTGCGACTTCATTTCTGCGTGCGTCGAAAATCCGCAAAGTATTATTCTGTTGGTCAGCAACAAACAACCAGTCGCCATCCAGGGCCAGGTACTTGGGCTCTGCGAACGGACGCTGCCGGTCCTCGATCGTAGCGTGATAGGTTAATGAATCGGTCAACACCTGAATACGACGATTACCGGGATCGCCCACGTATAGCAGTCCATCGTTGCCGCGTTCGATATCGTGAGGACGAACAAACTCCAGTTTACCATCCCCGCGCCCGCCAATGGATTTCAGCAACTTGCTATTGCGAAATTTGAGAATTTTATGGTTCCCCGTACTCGCCACATAAATGTGACCGTCACTGTCGCTGGTAACGCCTTCCGGACTGCGCATATCGTCTGCCAGTACCCCGGTCAATCGCGCGTTGGTACCATCCATTTCATAAATCACGATGCGATCATTGCCGCTATCTGCTACCAGCAGCCGGCCGTCGGAATCAAAATGCACATCGTGGGGCGAATCCAGCTCGCCTTTGCCAATCACCGCGACGGCCTCCAGGGATTGCGCATCGATAACTTTCACATCATGATGATTGACGTCAGCAATGAATAACCAACGTCCGGAAGGATCCAGTTCCAGGTCGTGCGGATGAGCAAAACTGTCAGCTGTCGCTCGCACAAATTCTGTCGCGCCGCCTGCAATACCCGCGCTCATATACAACAAGACAGCCAATACGCCCCATCTGATCGGAATTGATAAATTCATAAGTGTTTCCTTGTGGTTTTTCCTGGTATGGGAAGCTCACCTTAGCGTCGGATTCATAGTACTGGTGTAGCTTATAACTCGGCAAGTCAGACCAAGATTTAGACAGATACCCGTTGGTTTTGTTGCTTGCCGCGCAGGTATCTGCACTCGTTTTGGGCAACGCGCCCTCTCGTAACCCATGGTTTCATAAATAGTTCACGATTGGTTTATATATTTAATGTAATTACAAGCGCTTGCGATGTATTATGCGTTGGCCTGCATTTTGCTCCTAGGTGAATGTTAATGTCACCAATTAGCGAGGTGCAACATGCGTATCATTCAAAAAATGTCTGGCATGAATGGTAAATTGTCACGATCCAACACCATGCTTCTTAACGCGTTACTTCGGCAACCCACCTTGTCGCTCTGGCATAGAACCAGGAGCATGGTGATCTGCGACCAACCGCTGATGACACTTAAAGCGGCCGTCAACGCGGTCATCCAGGGCAGGCTGGTAATTGGCGAGATTCCTGATACATTTACTCTCTATCGGGCGTTGAAATACAGCATGGAAAAGCGCAAACGTTGCTTTCATAACATGGAAGTCTGTGATACCGAATCTTAACTTACACAGCTATACGGGAATTAACTATGGCAGAGAAGAGCGCAAGCAAAGCGACTACTAAAAGCAAAAAGTCAGTGAAGAAGGCGGTGAAAAAGAAAGCCGCCAGCAAAAAAGCTACAACCGCAAAAAGCAGCACGGCAAAATCTGCCAAGAAAACTGCGGAGAAATCTGGCAATAAAACCGCAGCAGCAAAAAAATCCGGCCAAACCACTGGTACGAAAAAATCCAAACTTGCGGTCAAATCGAATCCATCTGCAGACAGCAAACGTCTTACCTTAATCCAGCAGACTGCTTACTATATTGCTGAAAAACGCGGTTTTGTAGGTGGTGATCCAGAGCAGGATTGGTTAATGGCCGAAAAACAGGTTGATGAAATGCTGAAACAATCCAGCACCTGACAGAGGATTTTACCCGGCTATAAAAAAGCCGGTTGTCGTTTTGCAACAACCGGCTTTTCTTTAATTTTGCAACAAATAGATATCAATGCTGATTGGCGAAACTGTCCTCATGCATCATTAAGATGGCGGCACGTTCTTCCGCTTCCTCGATTGCCTCACTGGAAAGGACTTCCGCTATCATGGAGCGCAGCAATATTGCATCCTGGTCACCTTGCATGATGGCGGCGGTTAACCAGGCATATGACTCTACTGGATTATACTGCACGCCGCGCCCTTCCGCGTAGATCAACCCCAGTGCGTACTGAGCATTCTTGTCTCCCTGCAACGCATACTCTTCGATGGTCCGAGCCAGCTCGGGATCGTTCCGATACAGAGCCAGTTCTGCAAGATATTCTTTTGAGTTTCCCATGATGGTTTTCCTGTGGTATCTGCAGAATTTGACAGTCTGAAGTCATAAATTGTTGCAAAACCTGGGAAATATATTTTTATTACTTAAAACAATCGCTTATAATAGCCCCGCGTGCACCCGCGAACACAATATAAAAACCGCGATAAAAACCCCGCAAGGCGTGATTGGCGTAATGACATTTGTATATCGTAACTACGCCCAACAAGGAAAGCAGCATTAAATGATCATCGAACAGTACAGGCCCCATGAATTCTCCTGACTTAGAACATAACAGTCGCTCGCTAACCATTCGTTCAGATTCGCTCTATTCGGGCGAGTTCACCGTTACTGAGGATACCGGCTTTCGTAGCGGCAAGCGATTAAGCGGTACCCGGCTTAAAGCCATTACGGTACCCTTGCTGTATAAGCTCATCCAACATACGCCGATTGTGATCGCTGCATTGCCAATGCGATTCCTGCTGATGCTCCTGCGGCTGACCTACATTTGGCCTAACAATCCATTCAGACAGGTGTGCGAAAATATCAGCAGGCTTGCTGCTGCTAATGGTTATCATTATTCCCCCAAAAAAGTTTATCGCCAGTTAATAAAAAACGCCGATGGCACGCTGGATAATTATTTCCGTCTTTATAAATACGGTATTGATTCAGTCATAGACCGGGTACACATCACTCAGGAAGACGCACAGAGATTTAACCACCTGGCGAACAAACATGGCGGTGTTGTGATGGCGGTACCGCACAACTATGCCAGCCTGTTTTCGGCGCTGAAAATGAGCCGGGAATTTCCCTTGATCTGCGTCACGCGCAATCCCTCCACTATCGAACGTACCAGAATCGGGGTAGACTTTTTCGAACGCATGAACGTAAAAATTCTCATGGTGCGTGGTGGCAATCCGTTTGAACTTTCACGCACACTGTTTGGCATTCTAAAGTCGGGCACTACTATCGCCGCCACCGTTGACAGCATGGATCACTCCGAAGCGGCAGCAGAGGCAGAAATTTTTGGCCAGCGCCTTGGCTTCCCCACCTGGGCCGCAAAAATTGCGGCCAAAAAACGGATACCAGTCATACCATCTTATTTTCGTTCGGATGGCAAACACGTAACCGCAGTATACGGAGAAGAGCTGATCTCGGATAATACGGAAGAAATTGTGCAGCACTATGTGCGTTTTTTTGAGAAGCAAATCCTGGAAGACCCCGCCAGCTGGGCTTATCTGTGTGACAAGCGCTGGGGGCGAGTGTTAAAACAGGCTGCACAATAAAATCGCTCGCCTACCGCCTCTACTTTCGACCAAATTGTCGCCTGGCCGCATCCAGCATCCACGATGAATTTCACCATGAAAAACTTGACAATAAAGCTCATCAACTCAATAGAGAACGCATCAGCGCTGGAACAAATTTGACGCAGTTTTTTTCAAACCTCCAGGCCTAGCGATTTTGATAACGGTTCAAATCAAACACGCCGGCAAATCGAGGATTGTCGTGTTTAAACTTTTCGTAAAACCAGTCTGAAGTTTTCCAGAAATTAGGATTTGTGCGACGCACACCATACAGCTCCACCAGGGCATTATATTTTGCGTAACTGTCAATCTCGGCATATAACTTAATGAAGCTATCCAGATCTTCATAATTTACTTCAAAAAAGAAATTCGGATAGGCACCAACAAAGCCTTCCACGATATCTATAGTATCTTCTGCTTTGATTCGGATTTTTTCATCCACCATTAGAAATGTATTGTTGAGATAGGACTTATTGCGCACAATGGTATACACCACATCTTTTTCCAGACTGCCATCAATAATAATACGTAGAAACGCTGTGTCGGGAAATGCATCGGTTTTCTCCCCTTCAATATCACTCAACTTTCGTAATTCCTTCTGCACTCGACTGGCCTTCTCCTCCAGGCCATACTCTTCACAGCGACTGGCATATTTTCCACATAAGTTAATATAGTCCACTACCGGTTGAGCATCCCGCATATGATGGTTCGCTTTTTCAAATAATTCGGTCTTCACATCATCTGATTCATATTCGATATCCGCTTCACGTTTCGCCTGCAACTCATGCGCTGCTTTAATTATCTTTTCAGTTTCCTTAGTGCCACGATACCAGTGTTTGTGAATTTCAAAGCGCTTTTTATAAGGTAAAAATGCAAGAAACTGTAATTCTGATTCAATCCGCAAATAATCCATATATAAGCGTGTCGATAACTGATGCCCCGCTGTGCCGTAAACATTAAATCCGGCAACCAATAAATAGTGTATACGCTCAAATATCGGGTAATCCATGATCCAGCCGGTCTTGGGTACTTCACCCACAAAGCCTTTTAACACCGTCGCACTGTCATAATGGCGATACACCGTTAACGCCGCATTTTGATTTTTCGCGTCACCATCCCAGATCTGTTCAATGTTATATCTTAATTCTCCAGGATAACGCTCATTAAGATATTTGATTTTTTCAACCAGGTATTGGCGAGCAGTTTTACTATAAGTTCTCCACACCGACCACAGCTTGGCGCTGTCTTCCTGTTCCGAGGGCATACGCAAATCATCGCTGACTCGTGCCAGAAATTCGCCATCACCACTTAAGTAGGTTTTATCCGGATCCATAAACATCACCCAGAAGTGATCATCGATAACACTTAGCGCAATGGAACCCCGGCATACCGGGCCTTTTATAAAACCTCCGACAAAAAACTGCGCTTCATCCAGTAAAAACCGGTAACGACTTTTTGGTGGTATTACCGCGTAGGTTTTAAAGGGGTTAGAAGCAGGTATTGGATCATACGATGGTAAGCTTTCCACTGAATAATCAGGCTTTAAAAACAACTCTTCGTATCGAACCATGCGCTCATCACTTAAGGCATAGGGTAAATGGGTTTTTTCCACCACCGTGCGGTCGTAATGCTTGAGGCGATAATAAACTTCTCTAACACCAGGATCGTCATAAGGTCTAACCGTAGCTATGATATCGATCGGTTCTCCGGGTGGCGTCCTGGAGCGTACTAACATAAAGAATTCCTGGTCAGGTAAATCTGAAAAATATAAATGCCCCAGGAATAAGTGTTCATAAATATAACGCGCCATGAGCTTTTGTTTATTGGACGCTCCGTTGAGGAAAAGCTCCCATTTTTCTATATGCTGTTTCAGGGAATCTGACAATTCTGCAGCCGGTTCCACCAACGCGCCCTGCTCCAGCCAGGTTTCAATGGTTTTAAATTCCTCGCGGCTTATACCTGGCAGTGCGAAAGGCATACCCCATTGTGGATTTTTTGTTGCGAAATCATCAAATGTTTCTATAGTCGGACATTGTTGAGAGTGCACAAATCCCTCATCAACATCCAGTTTCGTTCCAACATCGTACTTTGCTGGCAAACGTCCCTGGGTCGGCAGTGGATAACGCCGCTTCAACGTCAACATCTGATACAACAGAGAGTTATCGAGATTAAGCTGCTCATTTTCTCTTCTTTCGTTCAAAACCGGGTGGAAACCCTTGTCACGCCATTGCGCGGTATTGCTGGCATCCTCTCCCAAACGCGTAGGCTCCTGGGCAATAAACCGCGCGCCGTTATACACCGGAGCTTTGGTCGCACCACGGTCGATACCTTCAAAAGACGTCATGTTCAATTGGCAAGGCGCGTCATAACAGGCGTGACAAACCACACAACGTTGATCAAGAATCGGCTGAACATCATCCTTGTATGAAACCAGCTTACCACTTTCCATTTCCTCAACACTCATGATTCGGTTCTTAATTGAGGATGGGCCATACAGTTCCCCATAATCCTTGACTGCCACGGCACAACCGACCACGACAGTTAGGACTAAGAACAGACCAATAATATGCTGCAGATTCATTGGAAGACTCCGTGACACAGAAAACTGTCAAATAAATGATTGGCTTAGCTAAAATGAATTATTGCCAATATTAACACCGCGAGTGCTTTTTGTGAAAAACTTGATGGGATTAAAATCTCATTATATAAAGATAAAAATAAAGGCTGATGTTAACCTGCCTACATCAGCCTCTCGACAACTGATAAGGGAGGAGTCGTTGTCGTAAAAGATTTTTTAAAGCGCCAATCTTGCCCGCAAACCGGCAATCCATACCTGACTTTCATTAGGATTAAGTGCTGGATTGACCAAAAGCTGTAAATCGGGCGTTAAAGCAAAGTTGGGGGACAAAGTTATGCGGTAAAAAACCTCCGCCGTATATTGGTCATCCAGACCAGGCGCAAAAGTTTTCTCGGAAACCTCACCCCAACTAAAACCCACACCAAATAGATCATGACTTTTGCGATAGATGCCCAGGCCTGCACTAATCATGTTCTCCAATAGTGCGCCACCGCCACCGTCGGAATGACCCACGCGCACAAACGGCATCATACGATCATCAATAAACTTGGCCCAGGAAAATGCAAGACCCCAACCGTCTGGATTACCAAATTTATCCGCATCACGCGACCACACTGTTATATGTGTGTTATCAAAATAGCGGCGATCGAAAGACGACACCCAACCCAGCTCGGCATGATAAAAATAGTCATTGTCACTGAAGAATGAATCGATGCTGTCACCAGTCTCGGTGGGGTCAGCATTGGCATCACTCAGGCCAGCAACAACATACATTTTACCCGACGCCATAGTAGTGCCAAATGCGCCGCCTAATCCCTGGTTAGGACTGGCAATCGTTGGATTGGTTGAAAAAACCAGATTCTGAAACGCGGTAAGCGGATTGATCATACCGTAGATATCGAGATAGTCGGTTACATCAACAATACCGGCAACATAGTTAAGGTGACCACCTTTCATTTTGTGTTGCCAATACAGATTTGTTATACCCCAGCCATCATAATCACTGAACATGGTGCCAGTAATAGCAGCTGCACTTACGTGGGGTGGCAAACCCAGAGACTGCGGCGCAATGTCAGTACCAAGGCGATGGCGGTTTTCTAATTTAAAAACAATCGTGCCGGTACTTTCAGAACCTTTACCCATCACTGTCCATGAGATGGGAAGCTGAAATATTCCGCCAAAAGCCTTGTCTTCTCCCAGACTCTCACTGGCAGTCTGATATAGCGCCATGTAGTTTACACCCAGGGCCAGACCATTTTCTTCGAACATGCGCTTTTTCCAGTCAAACCAGGGAGCAAGTCCTTTTTGGATACCCTCAAAACGAAAATAAGGTTCTCTGGGTTGCTTGTCTTCATTAAATTGTCCACCCACACTACTGGGACCGCCAAACTGAGGAACCCTTTTGGTGTCAGTCTGCGAACTATTGTCCTGCTGTGCAAATGAATATGTCGAGAAAAACCAAAGCGTTAAGAAAAGAATGAACAAACAAGCAACTTTCTTGCTCTTTTGATCTTGTTTTATTAGCTCTAGCTTCATGCAGCGTCTCCATTGACATTGAAACTTCTTAATATTTTTAGCAGTTGATTGTGCAGAAAATCTGTCATCATGCATGAAATATTAATGACAACAACTTTTAGATTCTTGCCATTTTCCGCCAACCGGCTAAGAAGAATAAGGTTCACAGAAAGTTAATTAGCTGCAGCAATTCTGGCGATACAACCCTGTATGAATTAGTGTATGATGCGCGAAATATAAGCTAATAACCCATAAAAGTTGAGATGTTTCTTCGAGCCATTTATACCACTGCCTTTGCCCTGTTGAGCACTTGCCTGGCAAGCCAGGTTGCCACGGCTAATGACTCCTCAGACGAATGGCAATTCACCATTGCTTTTCCCATGATTTGAGCGCCGGATATTAATGGCAAAGTGGAGGGAGATGGTAATAGAGTCGACATCAACGTGCCGTTTGACCAGATTACGGAGAACCTGGATTTCGGCTTTATGGGTGACTTTTACGCCAGCAAAGGCAAGTGGTCTTACGCGTTAAAACTGACCTATCTACGCACCAAAGATGAAACCGTAACCGATGGATTGAAGACACCCAATTGGGGCATAGCTATTACCCCGCAACACCAGGTTAAATCGGAATTACAAATGTCTGCCAACGATTTACTGGTGCGCTATGAAGTCCATAAGAATGTTTTGCTTTATACAGGGGTCAGGCATTTATTCACCAAGCTGACTATGGACATTACGTCTTTAGGTTCGGGCATCATAGCTATCAACCAAAAATTAACCGTTGCCGATGAGAACTTATTTGACTGGCTCCTTGGCATAAATCTGAATTACAGGTTCAACAATCGTTGGGGAATTATGATTACCGGTGACCTAGGTACAGGAGATAATGATACCGACTATAGCATTAATGCCGTAGTCGCTTACAGAATCAACAAGCTTCACAACGTTTGGGCGGGCTATCGTTACCTGGAAATTGGTAATGAAAGCGAAACCGATGGGCTTAAGTTTGATATCACCTTTGCTCAGCAAGGACCAATGATAGGCTGGGCGTTTACTTTTTAATATCTAGACTTCGCCAGTAAATTAAATAACATCTATGTCATCTACAACTCGTGATTGTTCGTAGGCTTCATGTTTTCGTTTTTGCCTGCTAATAATTTCAAGCAAATAGAAAGCACCTACAATGTATGCGCCAGCCAGAATTATTTGAGCAATACGCGTGTAAAATTTACTTTCCGCGTCACCACCCATATGACCCGTTGTTGAACCGACTAACAAAATCACGGTGGAAAAAGCGGTCGCGTACAACCCTGTCAAAGGTTTACCCGAAAATAGTCGTTCACCAAAGAACAAACTGAACAGTACAGTAAGCAGTATTAAAAACACAAAATTTGGCACAGCTACCAGGAGATTATAAAACAATATTGCTGCTATACCTCCAGCTGTATTTCCGATAACTAACGCAGCACTTCCTTTAGCCCCGGTCTTTACATCGGGTGTTTGTGCAAGCATGGCGATAAATATCATTACCAAAAGCATATTGGTCATCTGGAACATAAAGAATATTAATATTACGGGTAAAACGACCAGGGTGCTAATAGCGGCACTTCTGATTTGCTCGCGATCAGTCATGGGTGGATGAGCAGCGGGCGCAGCCGCTTTATTCACCTCGCTTACTCGATCAGGAATAAACCCATGAGCAATCCATACGAAAATAAAAGCCAAACCGCCGGATAGCATCAAACCTCCGGTAATACTGGTTGCCAGACCAAAGGACACAGTTCCCATCAAGGGAATCGCTGTAATTCCAATCAGCAAAAAAGCAACAACTAATGGCGATACACCGCGGACATTTGCATAAAAGATATGAAACAAAAGAATAGAAATAGTGAGAAGACAGACAATGGGATAGTGAACAGTAAAATAGGTAATCGCCAAACCAACGCCACAACCAATGCCGATCACCAGAGTTACGGCTAGCCCGGCAAGAAAATTAGGACACGGTTCTCGCGAGCCCAGAAATTTGGCGACAAAAATAGGCGTAACAAAAAAGAGCGGCCAGGCGAAAGCAAACGAAGCAGCGACACTTAACGTGACACCAAACGTAAAACGCAATATGCGTATGACGTTAGGGTCAGTGGTATCGAGCCATTGTGACAGTTTTAGCGTAAGCATATTACCCACATATCATTGCGAGCGACCGAAGGGAGCGCGGCAATCTAATACACATACGAAGACAAACTCGTCAATCGTATTTGCAGCCACCCCAATCCATTAAACAGAAAATTACCTCCGGTGTAGACAATCACATCCGCCTGCCCGCCTTCACGACGAAAACCTTTGGCGTCGTCACCGACAAACTTAATAATGACCGGAAATCGTTGTGGATCACGCAACCACCCCGACGAAACGCTAATCTTTGGTAATTCACCCGGTGCTGTAGACTGTCCCCAATTCACACCGTAACCAATACTGATTACTTCACCTTTAAATACTTTACCAGGGGCCAGGTGGCAACACTCTCTGTTGGTGGCGGTACTTTTAATGAACCTTCTTGCAGCCCCTGTGATATATGCTGCGCACCCTCTACCATAGACGCTGATAAAAAGTACGAGGGTATGAGGATTAATGCCAG
>Ga0209742_10000776_pt1 | contig 16033 bp, 12 predicted proteins | sample DeeMarSeWOR38_10_FD_187462 | JGI IMG/M metagenome (GOLD analysis project Ga0209742, IMG submission 187462) | Marine sediment microbial communities from White Oak River estuary, North Carolina - WOR-3-8_10 (SPAdes) (version 2) | ecosystem: Environmental > Aquatic > Marine > Intertidal zone >... | reverse complement strand
TACAGTCTAGGTGATCGGCCTGACTGCCTCGTTATTTTGTTAAGTCACAGGCGGGGCTGACAAATAATTTCTTGATCTGGATCAGTGTCTGGGGTGAAGCGGAGCCAGAAGTGATGCGAATGATTCTCACACAATCAAATCGTTAGCTTAATACCAGATAGAGACAAACAATCTGAGGACGTTGGCAGAAAAATTGTAGAGTGGCTGCTCCTGGGGAGGGGCATCAACCAGTGCATTGCGGAAATCCTTGTAGTCAAAGTATATGTAATTGTAATAGAAATTCAGACTACCCCGGTCGATGTATTTCCAGCCGGCAGTTGCAAAATCATAGCTGATACCGAAGCCGACACTATTACTGTCAAAGGTACTGAGTTCCTTGTCGCGCGCAAGAAAGTTCTGTGAATCGGGGTAAGGAAATATATCCTGGTAGAAATCTGCCTTGGTCTGGGTATAGTAGCGATAGTTAATTTCAGCTAGCCAGGCAGTTTTAAATGGATGGACATATCCCAACTCAACTGTATTACCCCGTATTCCCCATGAATCATTGTAATAACGATATCCGCCAAAAATGGAAGCACGATAGGGTAGATAATAACGTCCCCGTATGGCAATTGCATTGCTGCTGCGTGTGTTGGGGTAGTTCTCCGGTTCAAAAGCATCGCCAGTACAATTGGGAGGTGGTACCGGGTCTGTAAGCGGTGGAACACAATATCGTGCTGAGCGATAAGGATTCTGCAGATATCCTTCATCAGCGATCGATTCAAAAACCCCAGTCAGCAGACTGTCCTTGGTAATAACCTGTGATACGCCTACCCGGTAACTTCGTGTGGTGGAGTTTTGCTCGGTAAAATTAGGATCTGGCTGACCTTGATAGTTTTTTCCAATGGTATTGTCACCCTGCGAGTATCCTAGTGTTACCGTAGTCAAATCGCCAAACATATCCTGGCTGATGTTGAAACTAAAGGTGTCTGCAATGTAATCGCTTTCCTCACTATTGGTGTAGGACAGACTCATGATGGTTTTGTCGTGTAAATAGTCAAGGTTAACAGATTTCTCGGTTCGTTCTTCCTCGTAGGGGCTGGCACCACTTGATAGAACGTCTATTGAGGCACTACTGACATTGTCTATGTAATAGTTAAGTGATCCGGAGAAACTGTCACCAATGGATTTACGTACCAGCACAGAAGGACCGGTAACCTCTACCCCGCCGCCATCATAGGAATGATACAGGACATCTGCACGATCGGCGGGTAATACTGCCGCACCAACATTGTGGCTGGCAAGTGCGAACAGAATCGAGAGTATTAGCCAGAAGGATTTAGTTACAGCCACACCCGCCACCTGTTGCGATACCCGCACCGCGTGAGCCTTCCCGTACTTCATGTACATGATGCATGTAGGAGTCAGAGACAGGGTCACGGCTTGGATTCATGATTGGATCGGCAAGATGAGCCCGTTCGTAAGGTTTAACCCAGGGTTCTATACTGCAACCGGTCAGAACCATCACAAGTAAAATTAACAAGATATTATGTTTCATGGTTATTCTCTTACTAGTTGTTTAACCCACTTCTTGTATTGTGCTTCATCTCCAGGTTTGTAACCTTTATGTAAATAGCGGAGATTCCCATCCCTGTCGATTAAAACAGTACTCGGCATGGCTGAGACATTATAAAGTTTGCTTGCCTTGTTGGTTGTATCAAACAGGATCGGGAAGCTCACAGGTACTTCGCGTAACATGGTTTTGGCTTTGCTCGAATCTTCTTCAACATTGACTCCCAATATCGTGAAGCCGAGTGGGCTGTAACGTTTCTGTATCTGATCCAACAAAGGCATTTCCTGTCGGCAGGGGCCACACCACGATGCCCAGAAATTTAACATTACCACCTGACCACGGAATTCACTCAGCTTCAGGTTTTTGCCGGTATTGCTCTTAAGCGTGAAGTCTGGTGCTTTACCTTTCAGGCTTTCCGCGGTGGCTGATATTGTGACAAATATGCACAATAGGATGCTTGCCAATAATTTCATGAACAGATTCGTGTGTGTATAACGCATAAATGACCTCGCTTCAGAAGAAATATGCCGCTCCAAGCGTAAACTGCAAGTTGTGTGTTGTTTTATTCTCACCGGTAACATCGATGTTATAAATAAGATCCTGGAAATCAGTCTTGATTGCCAGGTAATCGGTCGCATAAAAACGGTAGCCTATTCCAAAATTCAGGGTAAAACGATCGGCACCGGCAAAGCGGGTATTTCCAACACCGGCGAGCAAATAAAGATCAGAGTTATAGGTGACATCGCGGGTTGGAAAGACCTCACCAGGTAACAGGTTAAAACCAACAGACACATTGTAATACCTGAACTTGCGCTCCTCATCCGAAAGCAGTGATGTTCCGGGTACAAGGGTCTCAAAACTCGTTTGGCCTGCTTCTGATTGTCCAATCGCTGCTTCGATAAAGAGTTCTTCGGTGACGTGATAGCCAAATTTGGCACCATAGACCGGATTGGTTCCAAAATCTTCGATACTAAGCAAGCCGATGAAGCCGGTTATCTCAAAGTCCTCGGTGTCAATGCGCGATTCCTGAAATTCGCGTCGAGACACTTCAGGCTGGATTACCGGTTTTAGTTCCTGCTCTTCAGCTTCGGCTGCATGAACCGGTTGATATAGTGCTGCAAGCCCTAGTATTAAAAGAAGACTGCAAATCCGATCTTCCATTCTCCAACTTCCTCATTATCATCTTTGTCATTACTGGCCGAGTAAATTACGTAATCATTATATTCCACTCGAAAAATAAATCGCTGTGAAATATGAGTACGTATTCCAATTCCAATCGCACTGAACTGGTGGGTTGTGGTTTCAGGCTGTATTAGTGTTGCTGTAGGTTCTATCTCCATGACGCCTGTACCAATACTGAAATAAGGTGAAAATCGCCAGTCAGGAAATGGGCTAGCTAGCAGGCTTCCCTTTAAGTACAGGGTACTGGATACATTTCCGATACTTTGTGAAAGGGTTAGTTCTGCAGATAAATTAGGGGTGAAGCCATAGCCGCCGTATACGGATAGTACCGGTGCACCATCTAGCTGCCCGCCCATGGCGCCTACTTCCCAGCGCCGTTCTTCGAATTCCTGACGTGTTATTTCAATCAGTTCAACTTTTTCTCCAGATGGGCTCAATGTTTGTGCCATCTGCGAGCGGGCAACCCAACCTATCTTGCCCTTTGCTGTTTTAACCTTGAACCAGTCAGTATGACTCTTGATGATGGTGATTACTTGACCCCGTTCTACTACATAAAAAACCGGATAACCGGCACCCGGTCCTGTATGTATTTCTAGGTAGGGATCGGCCACCTCAACCTGTTGGTAGTCATCTTCAGCAAACGCCCCGGACGCGAACAGGTACAGTGATACTGCAATTAATAAAACAGATATTCGCATGATCCAAGGTCGGTAGCGAAGAGGCCGACAGAACTACCTTTTGTTGATTGTTTTTATATTGGCTGAAATCACCAAGCAGGTTCCCAGCCGTATTCGTTGCCGCACATCATAACTTATATATTGGTGTACACGCGTGATATCTTTAGCTATTAATTTACAGGGGCATCCGGATCTGACGGATTGTTAAAGTACTGTGCCCCAATATCCAGCCATTCGGCGATAAGACGTAGCTCGGTTGGCGTGAGGTACCCTTCATGGGTCCCACCGGTTGCGAATCGACTGAAGAAGGTAGTGCTGGCACGCGCGCCTGCCACCGTCATTGACGGAGCCACAGTTTGGGTAACAAGGATTGGATTGCCCATTCCATCAACCTGACCACTATCTACAAGGACATCTTTGGAAAAAAGCAATTCCCGATACGAATTGTATTGGGTGGGTACGGCTCCCGAGAAACCGTCTGATAGATTCAGGAATCCAGTTGCCGGATCATTATCACCTGCAGTCGTAGCATTGTGGCAAGTCTGGCACGTGATATCAGTTCCCATACCATCATCTCGAGGTGTGCTCCAGAGAGGGTGAATATGCTGCTCGTAGTTAATGATAATGCGGCATTCTTCCTGCCACGCCGCCTGACAGCCGGCCGATACCGGCGCTGGCGTAGTAAGGTCGAAATAGGAATAGCTGATGTCTGAATTGGTGCCAAACCAGACATTATCTTCATACAAGACGTCCAGCGTTGGCTCAAATCGACCTGCGGTGGGTGCCGAAGTCAGGCAACCAGAATTGAAGGTTGGGCTGGCAGAGTCACATCGACCAAGACGTGCCTGTGCCAGCGTTTCACCAGGAAATGCATAAATAAACGGGTTGGTACCCAATGCAATATAAAACCAGCTGTCTGCTTCACCCTGGTTAACAGCTTGCAGGCCGGCACCGATTCGCCCATGGGGTAGAGGTGTAGTGGTGGCATTTGGATGAGTATGACAGCCATTACATTCACGGGTTTCACCAGCCTCGAGCTGCAGCCAGTTGCGGTGACGCGAGCCAATTCGTTTACCTTCAGCATCAAGGACTTCAATACTAAAGGGAACATTGGCTGGAACCTTGACCATGACCGAGCCATCCGGCTCCACAGGAGCATAACCCAGGATTTGCCGCATACCCAGATTGCGATTTGGACCAAAGGCCGTACCATCCAGATCCGGCAGGTTGGGATCATCATCGGGATCCGGAATACCCACCGGTTTGATCAAACGAATGAACCGGGCGGGTCGCTGATCAGCGGGCGTGGCAGAGTTTGCCATTGTTTGAATATCAGTAATGCCTGAGCCGTAGTCATTATAACTACCGTCAAAATCATACACACTGCGGATATGCAGCCAGCCAACACATTCCGCCAGTGGATCAGTGCAATCAATTCCGGGACCTGAAACAAATGCCGGCTGGCTGCGTGGTTGCAGTGCAACGACTTCGGCAATCATCATGTTCTCTTCCGCCGGAACGATCAGTTTTTCTGTGTTGTTACTCGGATTGAACATCCAGATGTTATAGATCGGAGGGACTTCCGGTGCTGTCGGATTCTGGGCGATCAAGTCGGTGGTGCAAACACGCTTTTCATTATTGACCAGAATCTGGCACAGACCTTTGCTGATCAGAATACGGCCAGAGCCATCCCAGAGTGGAAATGCTGAAATATAGCGTCCACCCAGTGACAGGCTGCCATCAGTCGTTATTTGACTTGGGGTAGCCGATGATTGTCCGCCGGCCACCAGGGCGCCGTTGCTACTCCGGTCGAAATCAATGTGACCATTGATATCGATGGTGAATATATCGCCGCCACCATAGGTGCCGGTTGTTGGTTTGGCTATCACCAGTAGACGACCGTCCTGCATTTCCCGTGGTTGTGTAAATTCAATGGGTACACTGCTGGAAGTTCCTGTGGCATGACTATGACCACCATACATAATTTGCAGTTGGCCGCCATCGGGATTCATTTTATACAAGCTGAACCCATTATTTAAACCACTGGCATTATCCCAGCGGCTGAAGACAATCTCGCCACTGTTTAGTAGAACCGGATCGAGATCATGGCTTTCATTAAATGAAACCTGCTTGACGTTCGAGCCATCAGGATCCATGACATGCAGTACGAAAGCATTGTTGTTGCCGGCTTCATCCAGCGCCGAGAAATTGAGGGCATCTACATTATTGATCGGCCCTTCATCAACACGTAGTTTTTTTGAATGCTGTTGACGGGTAGACGAGAAGATAATACGACCATCTGTCAGATAATGCGGATCGATATCATCCCCTTCCTCCGCCGTCGAATCATCCTGGATAATACGTCTTAGTTGCTGTGTTGTGATGTCGTATTCGTATAGGTTCCAGCTAGGAGGAGGAATTGTGTCGTCATTGGGTGCCAGATCCTCAAGCCGTAGAGCGAATACAAGTTTGGTCCCGTCATGTGACACATCAACATCTTTTACATCGCCGGTACCACCAGTGACACTATTGGTGATATTTATTTCGCTTGCACTGACTGTGGCGCGATTACGCAAGTAGAGGTCCCCGCCGGCGCCAAAGAATAGGGGATCGGTGATATCTTCCTGGGCAGGCACCGGAGGCATGGCCTGCGTATCGATAGGTGTTGGACGTTTAACATAGGCAATCGGGTAATCAATGACGCCAACGTCAGGACCTTCTGTACCTGTCTCGCCACCGCCACAGGCAGTAATTAGTACAGCAATACTGCTGAGCAGCATCGCAGGGACAAGGTGACACTGATTGATGTGACGTAATGTCTGTATCATAAGCTGGCGTGTTGTAATTATTTAATAAAGACACATCATCGCTATACCTTAATATATTGATATTCACAATGATGGATTCCCATGACCCAGGATGCTGACCATAAAAGCCATGATCAGCACCGGCTTATCAAAATTCTATAATATTCTTTAGGGGTTAGGGATGTGAGACATGAGTAAAGTGTGAATTGATTCATCAAAAAATGTGAACCAGTCCAGATATAACAACATTGCTATGGCCTGTGGATGTGAATATCGGCTATTTTATAGTTAAAAGCAAAAACTAATAACAAAAGATTTTGCGGTTATTCCAATACGATTTGCATAAGTGACTGTTTTAAAAAACAGCCATGGACATAATGCTTGTATTGTTTACAGGCAAAAGTACAAATTTATTACTTATGAGGTAGTTCGATATCATGAGCCTCCAGAAGCCCAGCAACAAGCAGAACATTAAACGATGGTCGATGTTTATGGCCGTTTTGTGCCTGGGAGTAATTAGCCAACTGTCCTTTGCCGGACCACGTGAACAAGCAAAGCGCATTCATGACCGTCTGGCGGGTGTGCCTCCCACCAATACGGTGCTGGATCAGATGGTGGCCCAGATGGGTAATCCCGAAGCTGCCGCAGCTATCGCGATGCAGAATCCTGCCTTCTATAACGTTACCCTGAAGAATTTTGCGACACCCTGGACGAATGAAGAACAAACCGTATTTGCTCCTCTGAATGATTATAGTGCTACCGTGATCGGGATGATCCGCGATGACAGGGATTTTCGGGAAGTCTTGTATGGTAATTACCTTTATAAAGGGACAGCGGTTTACAACCCTAATAACAATACTCACTATGAAGATCTGGAAAGACAGGGTGTTGATTTAAGTGATCCCGCAAATCTGGATGCTGTCCCACAATCCAGTGTGAATCCCGGAGTAGTAGATCCGGCGGGAATCATGACCACGCGTGCCGCTGCTCGTGCTTTCTTTGTTGACGGTACAAATCGCGCAATGCTGCGTTTTACCTTTATAAATCACTTATGTGTTGATTTTGAACAAATCAAGGACAACACTCGTCCCTCGGATCGCATTCGCCAGGATGTGACACGCAGCCCCGGTGGTGATAGTCGAATCTTTAACAATGAATGCCTGTCCTGTCATGCGGGCATGGATCCGTTAAACCAGGCCTATGCGTATTACGAATGGAACTATTCCGGCGATCCGGATGGTGGCAACATTGAATACACGAAATTCACCACAGGGGTTACGGCCAAACATCTTATCAATCCCGATAACTTCAAATACGGTTACATCATTCAGGACGACAGCTGGTCAAATTACTGGCGCCATGGTCCTAACAAGAATCGCATTGGCTGGGGTGCCTGTCCCGGCGTGCTGGATGATAAGGGTATTTGTCATGGTAATGGCGCCGCAACGATGGGGCAGGAACTGGCCAACAGTGATGCGTTTGCCAACTGCCAGGTACAGAAAGTCTTCAAGGCAGTCTGTTTCCGTCAGCCGACAAATACTGAACTGACGTCAATAACAGGCGACTTTAAACTCGATTACAACATGAAAAATGTATTTGCCAAGGCCGCCGTAGCCTGTATGGGTAATTGAGCCACTTAAAAGCCGACCTTTATAGTTAAGCCAGGTTTGGAAGAGACTGTGATGAATAAAATAATACAATCCGCTAATAACCTTATCTCAGTAATCGGTCTGTCGTATTCTGGACGGTCAGAGCGAGCCGCTCGCAAATTAATCGGATTGTTGCTGTTGAGTTCAATCGTGCTTGGTGGTTGCGGTGGCGGTGCGACAACGGAGTCAAATCAAAACATCCCGTTAGCTGCTTCTGTCTGCAACAATGTAGCGGGCCTGCCGGCAAATGAATGGGTATCAGCTTACCAGAGGGAAGTCTGGCCGCATGTGAGTGACTATTGTGGCAGTTGTCATATTGAAGGACTGCAATCACCGTCGTTTGCCCGCTGCGACGATGTCAATCTTGCCTATAATGCCGCAGTAACTGTCGCAGATCTGTCAAATCCTGCTGCATCAACCATGGTCACCAAGGTCGGGAATGGCCATAACTGCTGGCTAACCTCAGCTAATGCCAATGCCGAATGTGCCCAGGTAATGACGCAATGGATTCAGAATTGGTACAACACGGCGACAGGGGGTGTTGGAAGTAATGCCACGATTACCTTAACGCCGCCTATTTATCGTCTTCCTGGTGGCAGTCGTCTTTTCCCCACCACGGCAACCACCAATTCGCCCAACAGCTTTGCCGAAACAGTATATCCCTTATTACGTGATAATTGTGCCGGCTGTCATTCAGACTCGGCACCAGCGGCGCTCCAGCAGTCTCCCTTCTTTGCATCTGCGGATGTGAATATGGCATACGAAGAAGCGAAACCGAAGATTGATTTGAGTGACGGGGATATCGACCCCAACTCTCCCATCGACATGGATCCCGATGTTCCCGGTACTGACAAACAGGAGAAATCTCGTCTGGTCGTGAGGCTGCGTGATCAAGCGCATAACTGCTGGAACAATGATTGTGAGTTTTCAGCCATCACCATGCGCAATGCGATTATCCGATTTGCCGGAGGGATTGGTGTCACCGGTGTTGATAGCAATCTGGTTACCAGTGGGGCATTGACCTACAGTGAAGGATTGGTGGCTTCGGGGGGTAATCGCTATGAAAACAACATCATTGCAAAATGGCAGTTCAAGGCAGGTTCAGGAACGACGATCAGTGATGTGAGTGGTGTTGGCAATCCAATACCCTTGACGTTGACTGGCAACTACGAATGGGTCGCTGGCTACGGGGTCAACTTTGCCGGTGGTCGGGCCCAGGCAACCACGACGAATAGTAGAAAACTGTATGACCGTATCAACACCTCTGCAGGCGGTGTTGGTGAATATTCAGTCGAAGCCTGGGTGGTGCCGGCAAATGTCAGCCAGCAAGACAAGTTCATCGTGAGTTACTCGCTGGGCAATAATGCCAGGAACCTGACGGTGGGGCAGTCCTTGTACAACTACGAGTTCCGCAATCGGGCTGCCTCTACGGATCCCAATGGGCAGCCAGTGTTAGCAACGGATGATGCCGACGAGGTGCTGCAGGCGACCTTGCAACATGTGGTTGTCACGTTCAGTCCTACTGCGGGTCGGAAGATTTATGTCAATGGTGTGCTGCGAGCAGAAGATTTGACAGCCGACATAATCAATAACTGGAATAGTGATTACGCCCTGGTTATCGGTGGAGATGCCACCGGGACGGCAAACAGCTGGAATGGTATCGTTAGGTTCGCAGCGGTTTATGATCAGGCGCTGACAGAGCAACAAATTATCCAGAATTTCGATGCCGGTGTGGGTGAAAAACGCTTCTTACTGTTCGATATCGGCAATATCAACGGCGTTCCGGCTAACAGTTATATCATGTTCGAAGTGAGCCAACTCGATAACTACAGTTATCTGTTCTACAAGCCCACCTTTATTAATCTGGATCCTGCCTGGACACCAACTGTGCCGATTGCAATTGAAGGTATGCGCATCGGTATTAATGGTAATCTGGCAAGCATAGGGCAGGCCTATGCCCCGCTCAGAACCCAGATCGATGCTGGTCAGTATGACAGTACAACGGGCCAGGTGCTCTCTACCGTAGGAACCATTATTCCGGTTGCCAATGGACCGACCAGTGATGAGTTCTTCCTGAGTTTCGAGGTACTGGGTAATGATGGCTTCCCCTTCACTGAAACGGATCCACCCGCACCGATCAGGGTTAATCCGGCTCCGGTTCCGGATATCGGACTACGTACTTTTGAAGAGATCAATACTACGATGTCTGAATTGACAGGAGTCAATCCAGCCACCGCTGCCACTATCAGTGGTCCGAACGGTACTTACACGGTATACAAGCAGCAGTTCCCGTCGGTTGAGAACATTATGACCTACCTGCCTTCGCACCAAATGGCGATATCACAGTTGGCGATGACCTATTGTGACGAACTGGTACGAGATCAGGGTACGATTCCGCGCGCAAACTACTTCAGTGGTTTTAATTTTGCGGCAACCGCAGTTTCGGCATTTGATTCGAATGCCAAGAAGAATCAAATCATTAATCCGCTGCTTGAGCGAATGATGAATGTTTATTCAGGCAACCCCGGTAACAATCTGGCTACACAGCCACTGGAAAGTGATGTGCGGACAGAACTGGATAATCTGATTGTTACACTGACTGCCTGTGGTGCAGCTTGTGATACCCAGGTAAGAACAGAGCAGGTTGTCAAAGCGACATGTGCAGCAATGCTGGGCACAGCAGTTATGTTGGTCCAATAAACGATTAAGTGGCCAATAAGATAATCAAGGTATTGAATATGGCAAAAAAACAAAGACCACTGCACCCGGATGAACCGTTACGCCATCCCGACCATCCGCGTCCAACGAGCCGGCGTGATTTTCTGCGACAAGGCTTTATTTCCGGTACCGGACTCGTAATGGGTGGCGGGATATTCAGCCTGTTTGCCAATCCCCGAAGTGTTCATGCCGCCTTATCCAGTGATATCCAGCAATTGGCTATTGATTCGGGTTGTCCGGTTGGCACCTTTACCGGAGGCAAAATACCCTTTATCTGTTTTGACCTTGCCGGTGGGGCCAATATTGCGGGTTCCAATGTCCTGGCGGGCGGACCGGGCGGTCAATTGGATTTACTGTCAACTGCAGGTTATAGCAAGCTGGGTATTCCCGGCGACAGACTGCCTGGTCAGACTGATGCTGCAGCGAGAGGTAATGGTGACTTTACCGACAGTAGCTTCGGGATCATGTTCCATGCAGAGAGTGCCATGTTGGCCGGGATGTTACAAAAAGCGCCCACGGCAATGGGGCGGGTCGATGGCGCGATTATTCCGGCGCGATCTGCGAACGACACCGGTAACAATCCGCATAATCCAATGTATGGCATCGCCAAAGCCGGTGCCGGTGGTGAAGTGGTGACCCTGATTGGATCAGTCAGCTCCGATTCGGGGGGGAACTCCATGGCCCCGGCGATGCTGATCGATCCTGAAATTCGGCCGACCAAAGTCGATCGCCCCAGTGATGTCACCGGGATGGTTGATACCGGCAATCTGACAGGCATTCTGAGTGATCCACAGGACGTGGTGGCGGTTATGGAGTCGATCACACGGATTAGCGCCAACAAGTCAGGATTAGCTACCGTTACCCAGGATGCCGTCATTCGGGATCTGGTTCGTTGTGGGTATATCAATGCAGCGGATATTGCCGATCGATTTGCGGGCCGTGACATCAACCCGGCCACAGATCCGGTAATCGTCAACGATGCAGGCGGGATTTTTACGACAGCCGAATTTAATGATCGAGAATTCCAGAAAACAGCCTCGGTAATGAAGATGGTCATCGATGGTTATGCGGGGGCAGGTACCATCACCATGGGTGGCTATGATTACCACACAGGTGAGCGCACCACGGGTGAGGCGCGTGATTTAAGAGCCGGTCGTTGTATCGGCGCCTGTCTGGAGTATGCAGCGCGGTATAATAACGGCCAGGGTACTCCCTTGATGATTTATGTGTTCAGTGACGGTTCCCTCTCCAGTAACGGGACGCCAGATCCGGCTGCTGGTGATAAACTGGTTTGGACCGGTGACAACTCTTCCACCGCGGCATCATTTTTCCTGTACTTTGATCCGACCGCCAAGCCGAGTCCAATTCGAAGACAGATTGGCTATTTCAGTCCAGATGCTTCCGTTGTTACGACTTCGAGCCCGGCAGCTAATAACGTTAATCTTCTAGTGAACACGGTTGTTCTGAACTATATGTCGATTAATGGCGACATTGGGCAGTTTGCTTCACTGTTTCCCAATCATGGCTTGGGTAATATTGATAACATGATTGCCTTTAGTTAAGACAAAAATGTAGTTATTATTCTGAATCAAGGGGCACCATCAATGAGGTGCCCCTTTTATGTCTGTATCATAACCTTTGAATTCCTGCCTGCCATATAACTATATGTTCAGATATTAGCATCGCTATCATTACATGCAGTATTTAATGTTTTTCGTTCATCGTATTGTCCTTTCTAGCCTACTAGTAGCGCTCTGTTTGCCTGCTATCGGCCACGCAGACTGGTACAAGGATGAACAAGCTATCATGGGCACGCGGATCGCGGTCGAGTTCTGGGATGAAGACAAAGCTCACGCAGAGCAGTGTGCCGAACAGGTATTTAGTGAAATGCGGCGCATTGATGCATTGATGAGCCCCTATAAACCGAACAGCGAACTCTCGCGTATTAACCAGCAGGCGGCTGGACAGGCAATCCTAATCAGTGAGGAGATGTTTAAGCTGCTTGAGAAGTCATTACAAATGTCACAGCTATCAAACGGTGCGTTTGATATCACTTTTTCCAGTGTGGGTCATCTATATAACTACCGGGAAGGCATCAAGCCTTCGGAAGAGGATATTCAGCAGTCCCTCAAGAGTATTAATTACCGGCATGTACTACTGGATAACACAAACCGCAGTGTACGCTTTGCGCAGCCCGGTGTGGTCATCGATCTGGGAGGTATCGCCAAGGGTTATGCGGTAGACAATGGCATCGCCATTTTAGTCAAGTGTGGCATCAAGGGGGGCATGGTCAGCGCCGGCGGCGACAGCCGTATACTGGGAGACCGCGGGAATCGTCCCTGGATGATGGGAGTCAGGCATCCGCGTAAAAAAGACGCTGTCGCCGTGATGTTGCCACTGAGCAACACCGCGATCTCCACCTCCGGTGATTATGAGCGGTTTTTTATTGAAGACGGTAAGCGCTATCATCACATCATCAGCCCAAGCACCGGGAAATCTGTATCAACGACCTGGAGCGCGACAGTCATCGGGCCGGATGCCACCACCACCGATGCCCTGTCCACAACCCTGTTCGTCCTGGGGCCAGAAAAAGGTCTGCAGCTGGTTGAGTCCCTGGCAGGGATTGATGCGGTGATAATCGACGCGCAGGGGCAGATGCATTACTCCTCCGGGTTGATGCCGCCCACGCCGGAACTGGCTCCCGCAGGCCCGGAAGTACGGTAATAATAAACAAGGATGACAAAGACCTCGAGGATGACGAGGTAATCTGTGACCCACCTAACAGCCTGTAACATATTGTTTATGTAAGGTTAATCTTGGGATAATCCTGTCCGATACAGTCAGATATGGACGTGGATCAAAAACCTGTAGTTCAGAGGCGATAACGTGAAAGTATTAAAAAATATTACATATTTTCTCATGGGTGCGTGCTTGCTGCTGGCCATACCACTAGCCCATGCGGCTGATAAAGCGGCAAGTTCACAACGTGCCCTGGATAACCAGATCCAGGATTTGAAACAGCAGGTGCTGGAGCTGAATCGAGACCTGTTTCTGCTGGAGGAAGATCTGCTTTTCCCGGCCAATACCCAGTTCAGTGTGTTTCTTTCCATGGATGCCGGCCAGCTTTTTGAACTGGATTCGGTACAGTTGAAAATCGATGACAAGATAGTGGCCAATCACCTTTATACCGAACGGGAGATTGCGGCTTTGCGGCGGGGCGGCGTGCAACGCTTATATATAGGTAACCTTGCCTCCGGCAAGCATGAACTGGTGGCCTTTTTTACTGGTCAGGGGCCAAGTAAACGGGATTATCGGCGGGGTACCACGGTGACCATTGAGAAAACGACTGATCCCCAATATGTCGAGCTCAAGATCATCGACAATACCACCAAGGAACAACCCGAATTTAACGTCAAGGTCTGGGAATAGGTATTCCCAACAGCGGGCCAGGTCAAGTATTCCATGCGCCTTAATTTATTTCACCATCTGTTCATTGCTACAGCGTTGATGCTGACGATGCCCTTGCTGGCATCGGCTGACAGCGATCGCCAGCATGTAGTAAAGGAACTGTCCTATGGTGTGGCCTTGTATAATTTTTTCCAGGAAAAGTATTTCTCGTCGATCACTGACTTGATGGTGGCGCAGAAAAGGCAGACGAATGAAAAACAGCAATTCGATTCCGAGCTGTTACTGGGTGGGCTGTATCTTTCTTATGATTTGCATGCACAGGCTGGTCAAGTGCTGGATCAGTTGTTGCAAGCCGACATCCCTGCAGAGATACGTGACAGGGCCTGGTTTAACCTGGCGAAGTTACGTTATCAACGCGGGTTCTATCCCGAAGCAGAGCAAGCACTAATACAAGTCAAGGATAGTTTACCAGATTATCGTCAAGCGGAACGGTTGAATCTGCTGGCAAATATTTATCTCAATCAGCAGCAGTACGATAAGGCGGTTGCGACACTGAAGGAATTTGACGGGGATTCAAGCTGGGAGGCATACGCGCAATTTAACCTGGGCGTTGCCCTGGTAAAACTGGGCAAGCTGGAAGAAGGGATCGAACAATTGACGCGAGTCGGGAAAATGAAGCCCGACAGCAGTGAACAGCTCGCCTTACGTGACAAGGCTAACCTGGCATTGGGTTATGCATATCTCAAGCACAGGCAACCCGAGGCAGCAAGTGAAGCCTTTAATCGGGTTCGACTCAACGGTGCACTATCAAATCAGGCCTTGCTGGGTGTAGGTTGGGCGTGGAATATGCAATCGCAATACAATATGGCGCTGTTACCCTGGATCGAGCTCAAGTCCCGCAGCACATTTGATCCGGCGGTACAGGAATCCTACCTGGCGATTCCCTATAACTTTGAGAAAATTGCCAAACCCAACCTGGCGCTGATTTATTATACCGGCGCAACGAAAAGCTACGAAGCCCAGCTTCGTAAACTGGAGAACATCAGCAAGGCTATTGATGGTGGTGAGTTATTACAGGCGTTGAAACCGGCTAACCTTGGTGATGAAACAGCATTATCACTGTATCGATCAAAATTACCGAAGTCCATCACCGCGCCTTATCTGTATTCCTTGATGGCGACGCATGAATTCCAGAATGTCTTGAAGAATTATCAGGACCTTCTTTATCTGGACTATGTGCTGACTCGCTGGCAACGGAATTTACCTGCCTACAGTTTAATGCTGCAAGAGCGGCGGCGTGCTTATCAACAAAAGTTGCCCGAAGTAACACGTGATACGCGTTTAAAGAAACTCCAGCAATTGGAGTTACAACGCAACGCACTTGCCGATAAAGTCACGCGTATCGAAAACAACCAGGATGTTTTGGCTCTTGCTGCTGAGGATGAACTCGAACAACTTGCCCAACTTGAGGCTGTGAAAAGAAACCTGCAACGGGCAGGTAAAAAACAGGACATAGCAGAACTACGTCAGCGCTACGAAATTTTATATGGTCTGCTGTACTGGCAAATTGCCGATGACTATGTGCCACGCGAATGGCAACTCAAGAAAGGTATCAAGGAACTGGATACTGCGCTAGCAGAAGCACAGGCTGCCAATATTTCCCTGAAAAATGCCTGGAACCAGGCGCCAGTAAGTTTTGAGGGCTACGCGGGACGAATTAACAAACAGAACTCGCGCATCAAGACCTTAGAGGTAAAAGTACAAGCCGCCCTGCGGCAGCAGGAGAAGCGAATTCAGACCATCGCCCGTCAGGCATTAGATCAGCAACGCCGGCGGATAGAAAGTTACCTGGTGCGGGCACGATTCGCACAAGCGCGGCTGTATGACAGTATGGCAAGAGCGGGAGAGCAATGATGCGTGAACTCCAGCACCTGCCCATATTGATCGCGCTACTTATGCTTGGCGCCTGTGCCAGTAATGACATAGGGCCGACTATTGATGATCTGGAGACACGAAAATACAAGTTTGTTGAACCGGAAC
>Ga0209742_10000772_pt1 | contig 16089 bp, 9 predicted proteins | sample DeeMarSeWOR38_10_FD_187462 | JGI IMG/M metagenome (GOLD analysis project Ga0209742, IMG submission 187462) | Marine sediment microbial communities from White Oak River estuary, North Carolina - WOR-3-8_10 (SPAdes) (version 2) | ecosystem: Environmental > Aquatic > Marine > Intertidal zone >... | reverse complement strand
ATTGGGTTGCGTTTCTCTGCTTGTTCATGGTGGTCCTGTTTGGCCGGACTAACCATCATATTTAAGGCCAGCAGCAATAGAATGATCCCTCCAGCCACGTTTGTGGCTCCTGGGGGAGCAGCCGCATCAGAAACCAGCCGAGGACCACCAACAGCAGGGCCGTACCCACGGCCGTGCGAATCATGGTGTTGGCGATCTCCCGCAACAGATTTATTACTGGGCCGGCAGCGGCGTGGCCACGGCCGCGCTAAAGGTCAGCGGCCCACTCTCTGTCGTTAAGGTCAACGTCGTGCCACTGATGGTGTAGCTACTGGCCGAAGCCAGGCTGGCCAGATAGCCCTGCTCCTGGTTCATGATCGGCTCATCGCACAGCGCCTGGCTGCTGCTGATGGGCTCAACCGAGATGCTGTTGGTCGGTCCCTCGGCCAGGGTGGTGGTGTAACTGGCGTTGTAGCTGTTGCAGCCGGCAAAGCCGGACAGATTGCCATTGGCGAATTGCAGGGAGATGGAGGTGCCCGGAATCGTATTGCCCAGGATCCAGTCCGTGCCTTCCAGGTTGGCATTGACGGTGATGGCCATGCTGGCGCTGTCACTCAAGCCACTGGCGTCGGCCACGGTCACGGCCGGATTGTAGGTGCCCGGCTGGCCGTAAACGGTGGTGAAGGTGCTATCCGGACCTGGCCCGGCATTATTACCGTCGCCAGATTGCCAGGTGTAGCTGGCGATAGCCGCCGTGCCCTGGCTGGAGTTGGCGGCGCTAAAGATGACCTGTTCGCCAACGGAAGCCGTAGCCAGCCCTTCAATGGCGGCCGTGGGCGGCGTCACATCCACCACAGGCCGTACCTGGATCACCTGGCTGGCCGTATTGTTTTGCCCGGCCTGGTCGGTAACCGTCAGCCGGACGGTATAGTTGCCGGGCGCGTTGTAAGTGTATTGCACCGAGGCGCTGGATAAGGTGGTGCCGTCACCCATGTCCCAGTCGTAGCGGACGATGGGGTTGGAGCCAGCGGTAGAGCCTGAGCCGTCAAAGGTTAATTGTTGTCCGGTATCGGCCTGGTCGGGGCCATTGATGGCTGCCGTCGGCGGCGTTGGCTGGGCCGGCGGGATGGAGGTGTAGTTGATGACGCTGCCGTCCACCGTCTGGATCTGCATCTGGTTGCCGATGACCGTGTAGCTGACGGCTGAAGGCAAGAAGATGAGCAGCGCCTCTTCTTGTTTGGTCAAGTCCTCGCTGGGGCAAGCCGCCAGAGTGGAGGTGAAACCGCTGATAGTCAGCTTGTTGCCCGGCTCTGCCTTGTAGCTGCCGCTGATCTCGTTGCAGCCTGTATTGCCACTCACCGTCCGGCCGTCGCTGGCAAAGAGGGTGGTAGCGTTGCTACCGGGCACGGCCGTCAAGGTGCCGACGGACACCAGGTACCAGGTCTTGTTCTGCAATTCCAGGCTCTGGTCTAGCACCGGCGTGCTATTGTAGGTCAGAACCCCATTGGCGGTGGAGATGAGCAACTGGTCACCAGCCCGGTCATAATCATAAGCCTTGCTCAACCAATCGAAGTAGCCACCTTCCTGCTCCATGACCTCCTCCGGGCAAGCCCGCAGGGTGGAGGCGATGGGGCCGACGGCGAAATTCTCGCCGATGGCCGCGTTATAGGCGTTGCAGCCGCCGGAGCCGCTGATGGCCCCGGTGAGGCCACCCTCGTCGACGGCAAAACCGGCCGTGACTTCTGTATAGGGCAGCACCGGGTTGTCGCCGATGGCCGACAGATACCAGAAGGTATTGTCCAATGGAGTCAGGTCGATGGCCATCTCACCCTCCGGTTGGGTGGCCACGAAGTTCAAGACCTGTTGGCTTTCACCTTCGCCGTAAGGGATCTGCAGTACGTTGCCCAGGATGCGGTATTCGGTAGCCGCGTTCAAGGCCAGGAAGAACTGCTGTTCGACCTCGAAGTTGCCCGTGCCCCAGGGACAATCCTCATTCAGGGTCTTGGAGGGCAGGTTGATCTTGATCTCGTTCAGGTTGGCGGTGAAGGTGGCGTTGTAGTCGTTGCAGCCCGTCTCGCCGGTCACGGTGCCTGAGGGTAGAGTAGGCAGTCGATTGAATTGGGCGGTGAAGTTGCTGCCTTCCACCGGCGGTTGGGGATCTTCGATGTCACCCAAAGAGGTCAGTACCCACAGGGTGCCCAACAGTGGCTGGCGATCGGCCGTGTATTGAATGTCGCCATTCTGGCCCCGGATGACCAGTTGGTCGCCCAGGATTTCGTAGGTTTCGGCCGTTTCCAGCGCCGCGATGTAGGCCATCTCCAGGTTGGCCAACTCTTCTTCGGGGCACATGGCCATGGTCATAGCCATAGGGCTGCCTATGGTTAAGAAATGGGTAGTTGGATTGGTGCTGAGATCGCTGCTGGTTTCATAGCTGGTGTTGTAGCTGTTGCAGCCGGCGTTGCCGCCCACGGCCCCTTGTCCGGCTTCCTCGCCAGGGGTAAACAAGACCGTGATTTCCACACCCTCAGGCACCGGCTGGTCGACAATCATCACCGCCTGCCAAAGCACATTCTCCAGCGGCAGGTTGAGGGAGGTGTAGTTGAGCACTCCGCCGTCATAGGTGATCTGCATGTTGGCGCCGAGGATCTGGAAGGTCTGGGCCGATTCCAGGGCAGCCAGATAGGCCGTTTCCTGGTCGGCGCCAACCGGGCACATCATCAGGGTGCCGGCAATGGGACCGAAGCTGATCTGGTCGCCGTCGATGGTGTAGCTGGTGCTGTAACCGTTGCAAGTGGCATTACCGCCTACGGTGCCGGTGGTATCCGTTTCGGGGGAGAAGACGGCCGTGATCGAGGTGCCTGCTTCTACTTCTTGCGGATCTTCCGGGTCGCCGAATGAAACCAATTGCCAGGTCGTGCCAACGAGCGGCGTTTCCCCGGGGGCGTAAACCAGCTTTTCGTCAAAGGGCTGGCCGGTGCTGTAGGTCAGTTCCAGGCGACCCTCTTCGGTCAGGGACCAGCCACCGACCGTTTCCAGGGCGGCGAAGTAGGCCGTCTCCGCATCCATCGTATCTTCGCAGGCCATCATGGTGGAGCCAATGGGGCCGGTGATGGTCAGCCCCCCGTCGTCGGTGGATTCGTAGCCGGCGAAATAGTTATTACAGCCGCCGGAGCCGCTGACGGTGGGTTCCACGCTGCTGAAGACGGCCGTGATAACCGTACCTTCCTCGACGACGGTGAGGTTGAGTGCGTCACCGTAACCCACCAGCACCCACAGCCGGTCAGCCACTTCGCCCCAGCGGTAGATGGGCTGGCTGATTTCGGGTACTTCTTCCTCAGCCGCTGGCGCGGCTGTAGGCTCCTCTTGGACCTCAGGTTCTGCTGTCGGTTCCTCGGGGGCTGGTGTCGTCGTCGGCTCCTCCCGGCTACAGGCAGCCAGCCATATCACCAGCATTAGGAGAATGGGTAACCATTTCCATTTGATTTGATTTACCTTCATTATGCGCTCCTTTTGGATTTACTGATTCGTTTTCTAAAAAGCTCTGAGCAGATTAAGAACTTAAGAAATGCGCTATTATCGTCGGTTCATAAATTCTGTAAAGTTTAGATAAAAAACCCCTTTTTATTTCGGCAACTTCTTTCCGCTCCACTATTCACCTCCTTTCCTCCTGGCCGGGAGGACGTGCCATCGTCGCCCTTTGTCGGGTGAGCCGCTATGCCCAACACCCTTCGACAGGCTCAGGGCAAGCTCGGCCGGCCAGTAAATATCGGCCGTCCCATCCCGGTTATAAGCCTTACCTGCCTCGGGCCCGTTGGTGTGGAAGATTTTTGAATTTCTCCCGGACAGACCGTTCCCCTGCGCCCCTGTATTCACAAGGTCTATCTGTCGGTTGATCTTCTTTTTCCTTCCCACCGGGCCTGGGTCGTGAGGCCCTTCATAATTATTGGGCAGGCGCCAGGCCACGTACTTATCCCCGGCCGGGCCAAAGCGGCCGTCATGATCCAGGTATGGAAATGCCGCCCGGCCGTGACACCAGGCTCGTTCCTGAAAGTTCTTGGTTTGATACCGTTCTCCCACGGCGATGTTGCCCTGGCGAACCACCCCGGCCGCCCGGTCATAGTCCCGTTGGGTGCGGGCGGGAACGCCGGTGATCTGCTCCAGCCTGTCCCGGCTGATGGGCCTTCCCTGGGGTTTAAACCCCAGGCCAGTTCGCCCGCTGTGAAAAGAAGCATAAAAGTGGGCCCGTACCTGGCCGATCCCACCTAGCAACGTCTCGACTGGTAATGAGACCGCCCGCCCGCTTAGCCTTTCCACGCCTAAGGCCATGGCCACTTTGGCCGCCGACTTGAGCCATACCCGATCCCGGTCTCGTTCCCAAAAGATCCCCTTACCCTGCTGCAGCAAGTTGCGTAACTGCCGCCGGCCGCAAAGGCGTAATTCTGAATCCCTGGCGGTCAATTTTTCCTGGATCACCTCGATGCGGAGCCAGCCCCGCCCATCTCCATCCAGGTGCCGCAATAAGAGCCATATCCTCCCGGCGGCCGTTAACCCCTCCCGCAGCATACCCAAAGCCAGATCGGGAAAGAGAGAGATTAATTGTGAATGGTGAATGGTTAATTGTGAATGGTGAACGGGGGGCTGGGGGTTGAGGGTTGGGAGTTTGGGGCGGTAGAGCTTGTCGAAGGGTAACTGACCGCCGACCGCTGACCGTCGGCCACTGACCGCTGTCTGCCAGCCACTGTCTGCTGTCCGCCGACCGTGGTCAACTAACCGCTGTTCTCTCAATTGTTCCAATCGCCGCTGCGCTGCAATGAGCGCAGGCGACGGGCTTCCTTCACGGCCGCCCATGGCCTACTGGCACAGGAACAGATTCAATAGAAGGATTGCTGGCCTGGGAGCACGGGCATCCTGCTCGCAAGCGAGCTAGAAGCTCGCGACTCCAGACTCTATTGACGCCAGGATCTGCTTGTGTTATCCTCCTTATTAGGTTGGTATGAAGCCACATGGGGACACAAAATCCCCCTCCCCAATTAAGGGGCTCGATCGCAAGCGGTGGTGGTGCACCGCTTACGCAGAGAGATATGTGGCTTTAATTGACAGCAACAAGGCTAGGCGCTGGCGGCGCCTGGCCTTTTTTGCTTCCCGTCAACCTTGACTAACAAGATCGATACGCCAGGCATTCTCAGAAAACCTGGCGCAGTGGCTCAGCCACCGGTCCCTGCTGGCCAGCCGGAACTGGCTACCAAGGAGCGACGGCCGAGTGAATCCCTCTCTACTTGCAGGTTGAGAGGGATCCTTCACTTCGTTCAGGATGACTAATAAAAGTTGCCATTGCGCTGGGATTACCCCTTCTTTTTTTGTGTCTAACGCGTTCATTGACATCTGATCTGGCCTGTGATATTGTTCAGACCAGAATCGCGCGAGGGACACAAAACCCCCTTCCCCATTTAAGGGGCTTCGCGCTGAGGGAATGGCACAACTGCCAATTGCGCCATTTCCCGTTAACCAGCGAACGATGCGGTTCCGGTCTATACAGCAAGAAAAGTCAGTACCTCGAGCAAGCTGAGGGCTGGCTTTTTTGCTTTTGGCGAGTAGCACCTGCTACTCACCATTGGGCGCTAACTGCTGCTAGCGCCCAATGGTCAATAGCCGGGACTGGCCGGTGATAAGGCAACCATGGGCCAAGGAATATGAAAATGATAAGAAAGGACTGATGGGGGACTTGACGAAAGAGCCGCTTTGATGATAATCTACATAACGTATCAACAGATGCGGATGTCCGATCCCATCGCCCAGGCCCTTGTCCCAATCTTACCCGGAGAGTGACAAGGGTCTTTTTTAATGGTGAGTTGTGATTTGTTAATGATTAATTGCTAATTACTTTACAGGTGAAAGACACTTCCAATGCTACGTAACTATCACCTCCATGATTGTCACCTATGACTCATGCTTAAGCCGACCAGTTGACCAGGTCGGCGTCCACTTCTTCCAGGCTTAGAAGCCGGATGCCTACCGCATGCCAGCGCTTGCGCCAGCCGATTTCATCTAAGATGTTTTCGGCCTGTTCCCGGGCTTCCTCCGTCCAGCCGCCGGCCGAGAAGAGTGCGTAGTATACGGACCAATTTCCGTTCTTCTTAGGCACAATATTGGGCGTTTTTCTGATCAGCTCCTCGATCGCCTCAGGGCCCAGGGGCGGTGTTTGCCAATAGCAATCACCCAGCACCAGGCTCGTGGTTGCTTCACTGATACCGGCCACGTCGATGGTATAACTCTTAGCCCATTCGCTACCCACTTCCTCCACCGGGACTGGGATCTGGCCGTGGGCGCTGGCCAATAACAGCCATTCGCGACATAGTTCCTGCCAGGTATTGTGGGCGATGAATGACGGCAAGTCCTGCTCGATGATCTCCAGCAGTTGATCGGTCTGGCCTAAGGCCAGTTTGGATTGGTAAGCCGACATGAAGCGGTAGAAAAAACGCAGATAAGGATCGGTCACGAAGTACCGGCCGCGGCGCGAATCGGTGCCCAGCTGGCTGACCGGAACCTGGCGCATGACAAAGCCGGTGTCTCGCAGGACGCTTAGGTAAAAGGAAGCCTTGCTGCTGTTGAGGCCGGTTCGATCGGAGATATCACTGATGGCCTGCTGGCCATCGGCGATGGCCCGCATGATGCCCACGTAGTTGTGCAAGTCGGTGATGAAATCCTGTAACAAGATGCGCGACTCGTCCACCATCCAGGCGTGGGCAGGCAGGATGATCCGGCGCAGATTCTCCATGATTGGCAGCTCGGGGTCCAGGCGCTCCCAATAAGCCGGCACCCCGCCCCACATGGCGTAAAGGGTAACCCGTTCAGTGGCGTCGTAAGTAGGGAAGTAATCCTTGGTTGTGCCGTAAGGCAGGGGTGGCAGTTGCATTTGGGCCGTGGCCCGTCCGTGCAGGGGTGCCTCATATTCCAGCAAGTGTTTGCGCATTAAGCCCATTTGGGAGCCAGCCAGGGCCAGCATTAGATTGGAGTCGCTCAGCCAGAGATCCCATGTCTTTTGCAGGGTGCCGACGAAGTCCGGATTGACGTCGATGAGATAGGTGACCTCGTCAATAAACAAGACGATGCGCCTATTTTGGGCCCGCAGAGCCAGTTGCCTGAAGGCCAATTCCCAACTGGAAAAGGTGAAGTCCGGCGGCACTTCCGCCTCCGGATCGATGAAATTCATCCACGCCTGGGAAAAGGAACGCAACTGGGTCAGGGCCGATGCCGGCTCGGCCACCCAATAAAGGCCCTCATTATCATGATTCTGCAGCCAATGGGTCAATAAACGGGTCTTGCCAACCCGCCGCCGGCCGTATAAAATCAACAACCTGGCTTTGGGGGATTCCCACAGGTTTTCCAAAACCTCTAATTCTCGGCTACGCCCTACAAAAGGTGCTCTAAACACGGTTAATGCCCATTACTCTAGGTGGAAATAGTCTAGTTGTAAATATACTAACGTGTTTTTTGTGCGTTGTCAAGAAATTTTCATTCCAGTTTTCTTAAAATTTTGTCAAAACCCTTTTACAGGTTCAATTTTGAGGTTTAAGTCGCATCAATGCGCCAGTGTTGGGCCAGATCAAAGCCATCTGGCCATTCGGTTTTTTGATCAAACCGCACCACGGTCAGGTCGGCGCCGCAGAGATCGGCCCCGTTCAATAGCGCGCCTCGCAGATCCGCCCCCTCCATGTTGATGCCGATCAGGCAAGCCTCGATCAGGGCCGCATTTTGTAGATTGGCCCTGGCCAGTTTGGCGCCAAGAAGATTGGCCTGATGCAGGTGGGCCAACTCTAAATTGGCCTCTTCCAGGTTGGCCCAGCCCAATTCGGCTTTGGATAGCCTCGCCCGGTACAGATTGGCCCCCATTAAATTGGCACCTAGCAGGTCGACGCCATAGAGGTTGAGCTCAGACAGATCCAGCTCGGACAGATCGACTCCAGCCAACCTTGCCGACCGGCCGGCCACGGCGACGATGGCGATCACTTCTTTGCGGGTTAACTCGGCCAAGGAAAGCTCCTTATTGGGGATCGGAGGTTGGGGGTCGGGGTCGGCAATCTTTTGATCCCCGGTCCCTGATCGCGAAGCGGTCGCCTGGCGACATCCCCGGTCCCTGATCCCCACAAAAAACCGGGCCTCGACTTTTGGCGACAAACCTTGAGGTTGTCGAAATTAGTCGAAGCCCGGCCAGCGAAGGTGCAAGAAACGGTCGATATATGGTTATTTAATCAGAACTAGATTAGCACATATGTTCTGTATTGTCAAAAAATGCGCGGTCGTCGGTTAGTACGCATTGCTAATGGCCCTGAAACTGCCAAAATCCTGTGGCTCATCCTTGGGGAATCCTTTACGTCCCTTGCGTCACTGCGGTAAATCGCAATGGCAGCTAGGCTCATGACCTTGCTTGTTTAGAGGAATCTCTCCCGCGGCCGTTTGATCGCAAATCCACTTTTTTGGGGCAATTTGTCTTGACCAGAAGGTTTTAAAGTTGGACGTGTCCTGAGGGTAGAGAAGCCTGACCGCGAACGAACATTGCCCCACACCAGTAAAAGAAGCATGATCTTGGCCAGTTCAGGAGACCTGCTTAGCTGCACCAGAAGCATGGAGAGAATGGCTGCTTTCCGCCTACTCGACTTGCCTCGATTGGCCATGTTCTATTGTATTCGATGTTAATCAGCATTCAAAGCGTACGCTAGCTGTGATTAAGCTGGCTGGTGGTTTTCAAACGAACAGGCGCGAGCTATACTCGTTCTAGAGCCTACTCGTGGAATGAAGGAGAAAGAACAATGGCTGAGCATTATCTAGACGACAGCGTCGTACACGCATTTTGGGATAATTCCTATCCGGCCCGGATCGAAATTGATCCCGGCGACACGGTGGTTTTTGAGTGCCGTGAGGCGGTCGATGGCCAGGTAACCCCGGATTCGGATCACGACGCGGTAGCCAATCTTGACTTCTCGCGCATTCATCCCCTGACAGGACCGGTCTTTGTGAAAGACGCCCGGCCTGGGGATACGCTGGAAGTTGAGATCTTGGACCTGAAGCACAAGGGATGGGGCTGGAATGGCCACCTGCCGGGCTTCGGCTTGCTGGCCGAGGACTTTGATTATCCCTATGTCCAGCACTGGCGCCTGGAAGGGGAGTCCTGCGCCTTTCGAGACAGCGACAAGGTGGCGGTGCCCTATGAGCCCTTCTGCGGCGTCATGGGCGTGGCTCCGAAGGAAGAGGGCCGCCTCACAACGATACCGCCGCGCTTCAACGCCGGCAACATCGACATCCGCGGGTTGACCATTGGCGCTACGGCCTATTTGCCGGTCTGGGTCGAGGGCGCGTTGTTCTCGACGGCCGATTGCCACTCGGCGCAAGGGGACGGCGAAGTAACCGGCACGGGCATTGAAACGCCGATGACGGTGACCTTGCGTTTTAACGTACGCAATGATTTGTCGCTGAAGGAATTGCAGTTTACAACGCCGAGTCCACTGACCAAGGCCGACAGCCAAGGATATCATTGCACGACAGCACATGGCGAGGATCTTTACCTGAATTCGCAAAACGCCGTCCGCTACATGATCGATTGGCTGGCGGAGAATCATGGGTTGGCACCCAGCCAGGCTTACTGCCTGTGCAGCGCGGCCGCCGACCTGAAGATCAGCGAAATCGTGGATGCGCCAAACTGGATCGTATCCTGCTACTTTCCCTTGAGTGTGCTCAAGGGCTAAGCAAGGAAAGCATCCAGCACCCGGTTCAACCCGGCCGGATCTTCCAGCGAATAGTGGTGCATGCGTATCTTGGTGATGGAACGGAAATAAAGGTCCGGGCGATCGTCCTGAGTGATGAGCAGAACATTCCGGCCCAGGGCATGGGCCATGCCTAACTCTAAAACGGCGTTGATGTTCAGCCCAGTCAAATCGACCACGATGTGCGAGGCGCAGCATATCTCGTCCCAGATGGAACGGATGATATCGGGTGATAACACCTGGTCGCCACGGATGTAACGAATGCCTTCTTCGGCTCGCCGGCAGGCTTGCCGGACCAGCTCCATGGTTTCATTGGCCCAATCGGGGCCGAAGGCGGTGACGTGGAAACAGCGCCGCTCGTGCAGCGCCGGATAATCGCCGGGCCAGGTGGGATACATGATCTGAGGCGCTTCCGGCCCGGCATAGCCCAGGGCGGCCGACAGGATATCCCGTACCTTCAGCGGGTCGGCTTCCGTGCTCTCGTCGATTTGTTCCAGAGCAATCCTGGCGTAAGATGGCACCACCCCGGGCAAATGCTGGCGCACGTAGCTCAAGGTTTCATCCACCGAGCTATCAGCGCCCCCGCGTTGCAGGCCATACATGGCTTCGTCGAGGGCCTGGGAAAGGCGCCTTTCATCTTCCTCGTCCTGGGCCAGGCGGACGGCTTCCACGTCCACGTCAAAGGGTAACCCCTGCCCCTTCTTGGCCACGACCACCACCGGGCGGCCGATGGCCAGGGCCACGCCCAGTTCGTAGCCAACGGCGGCTACCTGGGCCGCAACTTCTGGTGGCAGCGGCCGGTTGTAAGCGGTCAGGTCGAAGATGGCCACGTTACACTCCCGTAGCTGGTTCCAGCGAAATTGGGCTGGATCCCCTTGCGCTTCCACGGGTAACAGCGTTAACTTCTGTTTAGAGCAAAGCCCTTCCAGGAGCCCCATGACTTCTGGACCGCCCGAGTAGAAGACGGCATTGGGGTCGCGGTTGACGGCCGGCGAAGGCCAAACCGGCCTGGCCAGCGTCAAGTGGTTACGCAGAGAGAAAGACCGGGTGTCCAGGGCCAGCTGGCGCAGGCTGGCCTGCTCCAGCTTATGGGCATCGGTATCATTTTCCAGCTTGGCAATGGCGTTCCGGTCGCCCATGTAACGATATTGGAGATCCGCCAGCGTTTCTGATTCCTGCTCCCCGGTGAAAGCCTGAGAATATTCCGAGATGACATATTTCATCAGCCGGCCATTCAACTCGGCCAGGGCAGCTGCCCGCGACCCGGCCGGCAACTCCCGCAGTTCGGGTAGGGCATCCGGGTTGGCCACCGCATCGGACATCCGCCTCAAAAGCTCCTTGGCCTTGGCCGAACGAACTATCATTTCCGGCAATTCGTCCGGCTTGGCCGCGACCATTTTTTCGCCTTCGGCCATGACCGCGTCGAGCATCTGTTTTCTCTCAGGCGAGATCCGGCCGGCGTCGATCTCGGCCTGGTATTGTTCTTGCAGCATACCAAACAGGGCGACCATGTCAGCACCCGACCCGGCCGCTTCTACCAGGCGTTGCCGCCCCTGTTCAGTAATCGATGGTTCTGTTTCCGAATCATCGTCGGCCAGTGATTCCTCGCCAGTCAGGGACGAAGCCTGGGCCAGTAGCTCCGGCTCCTGGGCCTCTAACTGGTCTATCTCCTGCTGGACTTGTTGTAACAGCTCTGGGCTGGCATCGTCACCAGCTTGTTGCAACAAGCTCTCCAGTTCCGCCAGCCGGTCCATGCCTCCCTTGGCGGCTTGCATGAGTTCTTGAGCCTGGATCACCCGCTCCAGCGATGCCAAAGAAGACTCCACCTGGGGCACTGCCTCTGGCATCTGTTGGCCGAAAATCTCCAGGGCCACATTGTAATCGGCTTTGGCCTCTTCCAAATGAGGGAACAGCCCGTCCTCCTCGATCAGGCGCAGGGTATTGGCCAGGTTGAAGGACCACTTGGCCCATTCTAGCTGGTCGCCGGCCGCTTCGAGATAAGGCCCGGCTCGCTCGTAAGATTGGCGGGCCATCTCCAGCGCCTCTTGATCCTCTTTGCCGGAGAGGCTGAAATAGGCATCGCCGAGAAAACGCCAGGTCCGGCCGGTCTCCAAGGCCTCGTCTGGCGAGCCGGTCGACTCCCAATCATCCAGCAACTGGTGAAGCTGGAAGGCGGCTTCAGCCGCAGCCGCCCTAACTTCAGGCCCCTCCAGGCTAGGGGCGCTGTCCTCGACAGCCCAAAGCGCCTCCATGATCTGCTGGCGGCCGGCCACCAGGTCCTTTGTCTGGAAGGGAACATCGCTCGGGATTTCCATCTCGGCCGCGGTCACGATCTGGCGGGGGAAGCTAGACTGGCGCTCGTAACAGCGAGAGCAGGTGCGAATGGGCGCCCGGTAGGGTTCGCTGTATTCCCAGGCGCCCCAGTCGTGATATTCACGTATCGTTTCGCTCAATTGAGCGCAACGGGCGCAACGTTGTACCTGGGTGCAATCGTGGGCTTCGACATATACCCACTCGGCCCACTCATGGGTTATCTGGTTCTCTGTTTCGGCACAGCGGTCGCAGACGCGCACCAGGTCGCAGGCATCATCGGCCACAAATAGCCATTCACCCCAGTTGTGTTCCGTTCGCCTGCTCTCGGCCGCGCACCGCTCGCAGATTTGCAGTTGGTGGCATTGATCGGCCGACGTATACGTCCATTCGCCTTCATGAAAACCGAGGGAACATTTGCCTTTGTCGAGGATGTTTTTGAACATCTTGGACCGCCTTTTGATTTAGGCGAAACCGGGAAAGTTCTTGAAATTGTATGAAGTAACCTGGCCCGGTTTCGCTCGAGCAAACTCCAATTGTGAGCGCTATATTTCATGCAAAAACTTTTTGGAGTTTGCCTAAATTCACTGCAAAGACGCAGAGTTCGCCGAGAAATCTTTACCACAGTTCTCTTTTAGAAACCAACTCTGCAGTAATCATATATCAGGACTTGACAGTCACTTGCGACTTGCCACTCGCCACTTGCTACTGCTCAATATCGTGTCCACAGTCGGTAGTGCCCTTGCTGGGGTAGGAAGAGCGAATCGGAGCTGAGCTCGAAGGGCTCGCGATACTGGCTACCATCGTCGAAGTATAAACATAGCTGGCCCTCCTCGACGGTCCAACGGCCGTAGACCGGCCCGCTCCGGCTGGAGCCAAAGCTGCCGGCCGTTTCGCTGGACCAGGAAAAACGACCATCCGGCCCCAGATGCATATGGGTATCCGTGGCCATGCTGAAACCGTCGGAGTAAGTCGATTCTGTATGGCGATAGCTGCCGACGAGGTGTTGATCCACCTGCCCTGACCCAGAACGGTGACCCGTCGAGGGCGCGGCCGGGGCTGGCTGGGGAGCTGTTGCCACTGAGGCTTGGGCCGCCTGGTTGTTGCCGATCAACTCGGCGAAGGTAGTCTCGATGCCGTGTTGCTGGCAAAGCTGTAATAGTCCCTGGAGATTGTGCAGGCTTTCCTGGAAATCATCATCCTGAGGATATTGGTCAGAAGCAAATTGGAAATATTTCTCTTGTACGGGCGAAAATAACGTCCCTTGGTGTTGGTTAACCCGGTAGTAAAGGGAATCGATGGAATCGGCCGCCAGCAAACTCTCAATTGCTTGATCCATTTCCTGTAAAGATGGGTCGCTGCCCCCATTTTGACCCAGGTCAAAGACCATCTCCCCACAGTGCCGGCAGACGCACAACGGGGCATCGTAAAAGGTGCTGTGTTGCCAGGCGCCCCAGTCGTGGCCAATTCTTTTTTGCTGGCTATGTTCGCCGCACCGGCCGCATACTTGCACCTGGGTACAGTCGTCGGCCGATAGATACTGCCACCCTTCCCATTGGTGTTCAGTGCCGGCCGGCTTCTCTTCACCGCAACGATCGCAGATATGCACTTGCTCGCACGAGCCGGCGTATTTGTAGGATGCTTCCGCCCAGCTATGTTCGACCCGGCTCTCCGTTACCCCACAGCGGGGACAGGTTCGGATCAAATCGCAGGCTTCGTCCGCCTGGTAAAACCACTCGCCCCACTGGTGCTCCGTGCGCCGGCTCTCGTTTTGGCAGCGTTGGCAAACTCGCAATTGCACACACGAATCTGCCTGTTCATAATTCCACTCCCCCTCGTGAAAACCGAGGGAACATTTGCCTTTGTCGAGCAGATTTTTAAACATGATCGATTTCCTCCCAGGTGCAGGTCTCAACCGTCCTGGCTACGAATGATTCAATGAAGCGACTATGGGACTGTGCTGTCTGTCAAGGGTAAAGGCCATCATAGCCAAAAGCTCCGGCTATTTCTGTCACCATTTTTACATCACACATGAGCTTTCGCGCAACTCCTTCAAAATATTCCACGTATAGTTTGGCAGATGGCCCGCTACCATTCAGAGGCTGGTACGCCCGAAATAATAGGGTCTGTTGGAAAAAGACTGGAGGTCATTGGACGATGAGCGACGAGATAAACGAACTGAAAGAGGAAGAAAAGGAAAAGCTGGACGACGATATGGATGCCAGCGATTTTACTTCCGGACGTGATCAAAGCTGGTCGGACTCGGGCTGGATCGGCGGCTTGGTCCTGATCTTGATTGGCCTTTATTTCCTGCTAGGCAATCTATTAGGTTTTGCCTACGTGGCCAACTGGTGGGCTTTTTTCATCCTCATTCCGGCCGTTTTCAGCCTCAGCCGGGCCTGGAACTCCTACCGGCAGCATGGCCATCTAACCGAACGGGGGCAAAGTCACCTCATCGGCGGCCTGCTCATCGGCGCCGTAGCCTTCATCTTCCTCTTCGGTCTTAGTTTTGGCAACTGGTGGCCCCTTTTCCTGATCATCGTCGGTTTTGGGGCATTGTTGAAGGCCAGGGGCTAGGGACTGGGGTTTGGGGACTGATAGCGTACCACGAAAGCCTTCTTCATTGACCCAGGTAATAGACCATTTCCATGGGAAGGCCATACTTATCCAGTGGAATCGGCTCCGGGATCGAGGTAAGGTTTCCTTTGCTTAAAAACCCCGTGATCCCGGCAGCCAGCGCATCAAGTATGTCATCGCGAGTGACAACAGACCGCCGGTATCCAGAGAGCGCCTCTTCGGCGCTATCGCCCAACTCTGGATCGTTATCTTGCGCCCGGTTAGGCTTATATTGAGTTCGGATGCTGCGAGTCGATCGCCTTTATCCAAAGCCGGCCTTGTGGGTGGTGTAAAGACGCTTGACGCTCGAATTGAACCTAAATAGCGTCGGGCAATGGAGTCACACTCACGTCCGTTGCGCCCAGAATCGAGTAGACCAATGGGTATGTCAATGAGGATGAGTTTTGCACCACTGTGACTGCGCCAGATAGATTCTATATCAGCGTAGACGCCACAGTTCCAAGACTTTGACCCTGTCAAACTGATGGCGAACCAACCTGCTTTACAACCATCGACCCCGATATACTCTTCCATATTGATTACTGACTCCTTGCCTTATCGTTCAGGAAGCGCCAGAATAGCTTCTGTTATGTCTCTTGACAAACCCTCAGTTGTTGAAGCTAATCTAGAAAAAGGCCCCCTCGCTCACCGGCCGATCGATTCAGAGTTTCCGGTCGTCTTTGCCAACGAGATCGCCCGCCTGGAATCGTACAACAAACACCATTACCGGCCTAACGCCTATCTGCATAAGTGGTGGGCGCGGCGCTGTGGCAGCACCTTCCGGCTGATACTCAAAAGCCTGGTGGAAGACCCGGACCTGCGGGATTATTACCGTCCTGGGGGATTGGAGGGGGTCGTGATCCTGGATCCGATGGTAGGTGGAGGTACCACCCTGCATGAAGCCCTTCGGCTAGGAGCCAACGTCATCGGCATTGACATCGACCCCGTGCCCATCCTGCAAGCCCGGGCCACCTTGTCGGAGGTGCCGTTGGAACAGCTTGAGGAGGCCTTCTCTTCCTTTTATGGGGATTTACACGGCCGTCTGGCCGAACAGTTCATGACCAGTTGTCCCTCCTGCGACCGGGCTACCGAGCTCATGTACGTCCTTTATGGCCGGAAAGGGAGATGCGCTTGCGGGCAGGTGGTCCTGGTCGATTCCTGTACCCTGCGTCATGAGAGCGATGGCTCACGGGTGGTCATTTGCCCTGAATGTGGCCAGATCAGCCGCCGCTCCGGCCGGGTATCGGAAGCCAGCCACCAATGCTCCGGCCGGTCACTACCCTACACCCTGCTGCCAAGGGGGAACAAGACCTGTCCCGGCTGTGAAGAGCCCTTGGTCGAGTTAATCGACAGCCCTTTTTATGCGCGCTATGAGCCGATAGCCATCGCCGGCCGTTGCCCTGATGACGGCTTTTTCTTCAAACAG
>Ga0209742_10000771_pt1 | contig 16097 bp, 10 predicted proteins | sample DeeMarSeWOR38_10_FD_187462 | JGI IMG/M metagenome (GOLD analysis project Ga0209742, IMG submission 187462) | Marine sediment microbial communities from White Oak River estuary, North Carolina - WOR-3-8_10 (SPAdes) (version 2) | ecosystem: Environmental > Aquatic > Marine > Intertidal zone >... | reverse complement strand
ATCTCGGTCCTGCCCTGGCCGAGCGCCAGCAGGGTGGTGCCGACGAACTTGTCGATCTCGGCCTGCAATTCGAGTTCCAGCAGGGACACACAACGGTCCTGTGACGCCCGCCACACGACGCAATTGAAGTGGCTCAGGCCTTCGAGAACCTTCCAGAGATCGTCCAGCAGCTCGGCACGCAGCCGGCTGAGCGGATCGGCGGACTCGAGCCGTGACAGTAGCTCGCCATCGAGAAACAGCGACAGCGCCAGGCCTTCCTCGTCCTGCGACAGCAACAGGGTCTCGCGGCTGTCGGACAGCATCGATTCACCCCCGATAAAGTGCGCCAGCCGCGGATCGGTGATGAGGTAATCGCGCACATCGTGCACCGCGCCCACCTGGTAGATATCGCTCAGGTGCTGCTGCAGGCGATCGATCATCAGTGCCGGCCCTTGAGCCTCGCGTCGGAGATCGGCACGACGCCGTTGTCGGCCAGCAGCTTCCTCGCGCGCCGGCTGCCGGTCTTCAGCCAGATCTCGTAGGTGCGCAGCAGGTCGCGGTCCGATTCGCCGCGAGCCTCGTCGCGAACTTCGTTCAGAACATCGACGAGCACCTGGAATTTCTCGGCGAGTTCGCGGTAGATGTGGGCGAAGGCGTTGCCGCGGAAAGTCCCGCGGACCTCTTCGGACAGCGATCCGTAGGCGCTGCCGCCCATGTAAATGTAGTAATCGACGTCGACCGCTTTGTTCGCCAGGCTGTCGGCAAAGAAACCGCTGATGAAAAGGGCGACATCACCGATTCGCTGTAGCGCGTAATTTCGCTGCGCCACCGTCGGCGCGTCGGCGGCGTCCGCCATCATCAGTGCCAGGGGACGCAGTCCGTAGGTGTCGCCGCGATCTTCGAACAGCTCTTCTGAGCGCGAAAACAGCGTGAGGAGATTGACCACGTAATGCGCGGCATGAGGATCCACGTCGACGCCGTGCCTCGAGATGACACCGTCGATCGAGGTGCGAAAGTAGTCCGCCAGGTTTTGTACCTGCACTACTCTGTCGTTACGGCTTTGACCATACATCAGACCCGGCCCCAGCTGTGGTTGATTCAGATATAGCGCAACCGCGCTGCCGCGCTCGTGACGCGGTTCACGGAACGTGCATTATGTCGCTAATTTACCTGCGATTTTGCCCAGGCCGCAAGTGTCTCGCCCACCTCGACCAGTCGCTCGAGGAGCGGCGCCGGCGTCCAGTTTTCGGGTCCGAAGCGCTGCCGGAATTCGCACACGCGCTCGTGTACCTGCGGGAGTCCTGTGGCGTCGGCATAGTGCATGGGGCCACCGCGCCATGCCGGGAAGCCGTAACCGTAGACGTAGACCACGTCGATGTCGCCGGGCCGCTGTGCGATGCCTTCGTCGAGAATGTTCAACCCCTCGTTGACGAGAGCGAGCAACAGGCGGTCGACGATTTCCCGTGCACCGATCTCGCGCCGTTCGACGCCGTGCGCCGCGGCCTCGCGTTCGATCAGCGCGTGGACCTCCGGATCGCTCGTGCGCTGCCGGGTTTCCGGGTCGTACCGGTAGAACCCAGCGCCGGTCTTCTGGCCGAGACGCCCCATCTCGACGAGGGCGTCGGCAACGCCGAATACACGGGAATCGCCGCGCTCCGACTCCGGCAGCCCCTGGCGGGCTTTGTAGCCGACGTCCAGGCCGGCGAGGTCGAACACGGCCAGGGGCCCCATCGCCATGCCCCATTCTTCCATCGCCGAATCCACCTGCTCGGGCGTTGCACCCTCGATGACACACAGCTGCGCTTCGCGCGCATAGTGGCCCAGCATGCGGTTGCCGATAAAGCCGTAACACACGCCGGACACGACCGGCGTCTTGCGGATTGTTTTCGCGAGCGCCATGCAGGTGGCCAGTACGTCGTCCGCGGTCTGCTCCGCCCGCACCACTTCGAGCAATTTCATGATGTGCGCCGGGCTGAAGAAATGCAGGCCGATAACGTCTTGCGGGCGCCTGGTTACGGCGGCGATCCTGTTCACGTCCTGGTACGAGGTGTTGGTGGCAAGAATCGCGCCCTGCCGGCAGACGGCGTCGAGCTTCTCGAAAACCTCCTGCTTCAATTGCAGGTTTTCGAACACGGCTTCGATGACGAGATCCGCATCGGCCAGCGAGCCGTAATCGGTCGTGCCGACGATGTGCCTGCGGCACTCGAGCGCCTGCGCCTCGGTCAACTTGCCGCGCTTGACGCCTCCCTGGTAATTGCGATCGACGATACTCAACCCCTTCGCGAGCGCCTCCTCGTTGAGTTCGAGCAGCGCCACGTGCATGCCGGCGTTTGCAAAATTCATTGCGATGCCGCTACCCATCGTGCCCGCGCCGATAATGCCGACCTTGCCGATTTCCCGAAGCGGCGTGTCTTTCGCCAGGCCCCGCACCTTCGCCGCTTCGCGCTCCGCGAAGAACATGTGCCGCAAAGCGGCCGACTGCGGGCTGCGCATGCATTCCATGAACCCCTCCCGCTCGATGCGCAGACCCTCGGCAAATGGCTTTCGCAATGCAGCTTCCACGCAGTCGACGATCTTTTGCGGGGCGACCTGCCCACGTGCGCGCTTCGCCAGCGCATTGCGGAAATCTTCGAGCACAGCCTCGGGAACGCTCTCGGCCGCCATCTCGCTGGTTTTCCTCGGCAGCGCGCCCTGTTCCACGAGCTCCCGGCACCAGGCGAGCGCGGCGTCGCGGAGTTCGCCCTCGACGATCTTGTCCACGAGGGCCAGGTTTGCCGCTTCGCCGGCGGAGAGCGGGTTACCGCTCGTCATCATCTCGAGTGCTGCGCTCGCTCCAACCAGGCGCGGCAGCCGCTGAGTACCGCCAGCGCCCGGCAGCAGGCCGAGCCTGACCTCCGGGAGGCCCACTTTTGCGCTCGGCAATGCGCAGCGATAGTGACAACCGAGGGCGACCTCGAGCCCGCCGCCGAGCGCGGTACCGTGGAGCGCGGCAACCACCGGCTTCGTCGACGCCTCGATGGTGTTGCAGAGGTCGGGCAGGTGCGGCTCCTGCGGCGGCTTGCCGAACTCGGTGATATCGGCTCCGGCAATGAACGTCCGTCCCGCGCATGCGATCAGCACGGCTTTCGAGTCGTCGTGCTGGGCCGTCTGGATCGCGTCCCGGAGCCCCTGCCGGACGGCATGCGACAGGGCGTTGACCGGGGGATTATCGACGGTGATCACGCCGATGCCATCGACGAGTTCGTAACTGACGGGAGAAGTCATTGCAGTCCTTTGTCGTAATGGTCGCGAGTTGCCGTGGCTACGACCGCCGATTGGCATTCGCCGCCACAAGCGGTATGTTACCCGGGTTCGTTGCAAGGATGAGAATCGTCACGGTCCCCGTATGCGCCGGCACTTAACAGATCAGGCAGAAAAATATCTCAAGTCTTTGAATGGCAGGGATAAAATAGCGGAGCAATTGAAAGGCCGTCTGGCGGATCTGCTGGCGCGCGGCGAAGCCAACGCCGACCATGCCTGCCGCGCGATGAAGTTGTCCCGGCGCACCCTGCAGCGCCGCCTGAAAGCGGAAAAGACGAGCTTTCAGAAGGTCCTGAAGGAAGTCCGTGCGGAGCTCGCGGTCCGTTACCTCAGCGACAGACGGCTCAAGGCTCTCGAAGTGGCGATGTTGCTCGGCTATAACAACATCAGCTCCTTCACCACGGCGTTCAAGTCCTGGTACGACATGCCGCCCGCCGAGTACCGGCAGAAATTCCTCGCCTTCTGAGTGCAGCGGGACCCCTTTGCACGGCGCCCGCCGGGGCAATTTGAGATATGATTCGCGGCTGCCTGAGTAAGGAGCAATCATGCGCGAGATGCTGAAGTTTTACATCGACGGCAAGTGGGTCGATCCGGTCACACCGAATCCTGTCGACGTCATCAATCCGGCAACGGAAGAGCCCTGCGGCCGCATCAGCCTGGGGAGCGCGGCCGACGTCGATCTCGCCGTGGCCGCCGCAAAACGCGCCGAAGCCGGCTACGCGGCGACAACCCGCGAACAGCGCATCGAATTGCTGGAAGCCATACTTGCCGAGTTCATGAAGCGCTACGACGACATCGCCGAAGCCATCATGGATGAGATGGGGGCCCCCTGGGGCCTTGCGAAAGGCGCCCAGGCCGGCAGCGGCCCGCAGCACATCAAAGCCGCGATCCGCGCGCTGAAGAATTTCGAATTCGAAGAGCAGAATCGCACGACCCTGGTCGTCAAGGAGCCGATCGGCGTTTGCGCACTCATTACTCCCTGGAACTGGCCCGTCAACCAGGTCGCCTGCAAGGTGGCGCCGGCGCTTGCCGCCGGTTGTACCATGGTGCTCAAGCCCAGCGAGATCGCGCCGTTCGACGCCATGATCTTCGCCGAGGTCGTGGACGCCGCGGGCGTGCCCGCCGGCGTCTTCAACCTCGTCAACGGCGACGGCCCGGGCGTGGGGACCGCGCTCTCGCAGCATCCGGACGTGGCCATGGTGTCTTTCACCGGTTCCACCCGCGCCGGCGTTGCCGTTGCGCAGAACGCGGCACCGACCGTGAAGCGCGTGGCGCAGGAACTCGGCGGTAAATCTGCAAATATCCTGCTGGACGACGCCGACTTCGAAAACGCGGTGCGCCAGGGCGCGGAAGAGTGTTTCGACAACACCGGGCAGTCCTGCAATGCGCCCACTCGCATGCTGGTTCCGCGAGAGCGCATGGACGAGGCGGCGGCGATCGCGGCGGAAGTCGCGAACAGCATCTGCGTCGGTGATCCGCGCGGCGAAGGCGTCCAGGTCGGCCCCCTGGTTTCCGCGCTGCAGTGGGGCAAGGTCCAGGACCTTATCCAGAAAGGCATCGACGAGGGCGCCACGCTGGCCGCCGGCGGCACAGGGCGCCCGGAAGCACTGGTGAAAGGCTATTTTGCAAAGCCGACGGTGTTTGCCGACGTGTCGAACGACATGACGATCGCGCGCGAGGAGATCTTCGGCCCGGTACTGTCGATCATCCCGTACGACGACGAGGACGAGGCCGTGGAGATTGCCAATGACACGCCTTACGGACTTTCGGGCTACGTATCATCGGGGAGTCTCGACCGCGCTCGGCGGGTCGCAGCCAGACTGCGCACGGGCATGGTGCACATCAACGGCGCTTCCCTCGATTCAATGGCGCCTTTCGGCGGCTACAAGCAGTCGGGCAACGGGCGCGAATGGGGCGCCGAGGGCATCGAGGAGTTTCTCGAAGTGAAATCGATCTTCGGTTACGAGGCCGCAAAATGACACGGATGCTTCAGGCGCTACTGGCCACGTTCATCGCCATCGCCATCGTCGCGTGCGGTAGCGACAGCAAGCTGCCGGTCGCTAGTGGAAAGGGCAAAATCCGCATGATCAATGCCCTGCCCACCTCCCCCGATATCGCCTTCCTGATCGAGGAGCGTACGCTCGACAACGTCGTGTACAAGACTAACTCATCGCCAGGGCAATGGGACGACCTGACCTACACCTTCAATTTCGACATCCGGCGCCCGCTGCAGGCGGAATCGACACGGATCGCGAGCCGCTCTCTCGATGTGGTTCGTGACGTCGAATACACCTTCGTCGTGCGCGGCCCCCTGGACGCGGCTACCGTGGACCTGTGGGAGATTCCGGTGCGCAGTTTCAGCGGCAACGAGACGATTTTCGAGATGCGCGTAGGGCACACGGCGGAATCGCTGGGCGCTGTCGATGTTTACCTCGGCCTGGAAAGCGCCGCGCCGGACCTGGGTAACCTCGTCGCAACGCTCGCGCCGGGCGAAGTCTCGTCCCCTGCCGACGTCGAACAGGACACTTACATCGTCACGATAACGTCGTCCGGCAATCCCGGCGATATCCTCTACCAGTCGGTGCCGGCGCAGATCGTCTCGAACCAGTCGGTGCTGGTCACGGTATTCGACGGCGACGCCAACGACACCGCGCCGGCCACGATCCGGATATTCAACGAACAGGGCCTGTCCTCGGCCCGCCCTGACGCTCGCTTCCCGCCGACGGCCCGCTTCGTCCATGCGACGACGGATCTCGGAACCGCGGACATCTACGATGATGCAGCACTACAGAACCGCATCGTCGCCGATTTTGCCTTCGGTGAGGTGACCGGCGACATCGACATGGCTACGGGGGAGTTGACGATTACCGCGACGGCGCCCGGGAACATCGGGGCCATCCTGCTCGAGGACACCCTGACGACGTTCGCCGGCTCTCGCGTCAACTACTACTTCACCGTGCTGGGAGACGAATTGACGGGAGCTCAGGTTCCTGTGGACCGGCGTTCGAGAGAGACGGAGGCGCGGCTCACGTTCTTCCACTCCGCGAGCAACCATAACTTCGTCGACCTTTACGTCATCGAGGCCGGGGCTTCAGTGGAAGACTCGCTGCCGCGCCAGATCGGGCTGGGCTACGGCTTGCAGACACAGTCAGTCAGGCTGGATGCGGGCAGCTACGATATTTACGTCACGGCAGCCGGTGAGAAGACCGTACTCGATGGACCGATTAGCCTGGAAGCCGCGCTCGGCGATGTCTTCGAAGCCGTTCTTCTCGACCGCGTAGATCCTTCGCTCGCGGAATTCAAACTGTTTCCGCCGCCGTAACCGCCCTGCCGGGCCTGCCGGGAACCGGGTTTGCTGTCCGCCTAGGACGCGATCGCGGCCTCGATGTAGGCGGCCGTGTCGTTTGCGGCGTCTTTCTGCACCGACTTCGCGTTGTACATCGCGTGGTCGGCGACGCTGATCAGGTGCCAGAGTTCTTCGCCGTGCTGCGGCATCAGCGCGATGCCGACGCTGGCCGTGCAGCGGATTTCCTGGCCCTGGATGATGTAGGCCTCGGATGCCGTTGCCACGAGGCGTTCGGCCACGTGTTTTGCGTCCTCGACGCTGACGCCGGGCAGCACGATCGCGAACTCGTCGCCGCCGAGGCGGCCGAGGATGTCCTCCGGGCGCAGGCAGAAACCGAGTCGGTGGCCAAAAGCCTTGAGCAGGGCGTCTCCCGCCTGGTGGCCGAAGCGATCGTTGATGCTCTTGAAGGCATTCAGGTCCAGGTACAGCACGGCGCCGGACGAACAGTTGCACAGGCAGGCCTTGCCCTCTTTCTCGAAACCGCGCCGGTTCAGTACGCCCGTCAGGGGATCGCTTAGCGCATCGGCCATCATCTTGCGCTCGTGACGCTTGCGCTGGGTGATGTCGATGAGCGTAACCGAGAAGTCCTCGCCGACCGGCTCGCCGACGATACGCAGCCAGCCTTCGCCGCTGCCCGACTCGTTGCGGGTCTCGAAACTGACCGGCGACTTCGCGTGACGCGGATCGGTGAAATGCGACAGCAGTTTCTCGGGCTCGATCTGTGCGAGCTTCTGCAGGGGCATCCCGACGAGCGTGCCGGTGTCATTGGAAAGATACGACTCAGCGGCCCGGTTCGCGAAGACACAGCGGAAACGATGCTGGGGATCGTCGCCGTCGCGGGCGAATCGCAGGATGCCGTTGGACGACGTCTCGATGAGCGTGCGAATAAGATGCTCGCTATCTGCCAGCCGGCTCAGCGCCTGGCGCCGCTCGGTTACGTCGCGGCAAACGACCACGATCCCCTGTTTGCGATCGCTGGCATCCAGCAGCGGCGCCACGCTGAGTTCGTAGACCTGGTCGGTATTCATCGTCAGGGTCTGGGTCAGGTCCAGGTCCCTGGCCTGCTCGAGTATGGCTCGTGCTTCCGGGAAGTCTTGCCACAGCTTCTGCCCGAGCAGTTCCCGCTCGGGCTGGCCGAGCATTTCAGCCGCCTTCCTGTTGGCGCAGATGATACTGCCGTTGTTGTCGAGCACGATGATCGGGTCGCGAACGTGGTCGAACAGCATCTGGTACACGACCGGGCTGAACTCGTAAACCTTCAGCGACAGCGCAACGTACGCAATCAGCGGCAGCATGACCACAATGCCCGCCGACGTATAGGGAAATGCGGGAGAGCCGAAGCCGAAGAAATTATTGGCAAAGCTCAGCGAGAATGGCAACACCGCGCACAGCAGCATCAATACGACGGTGCGCCGCTGCGCCGGCGCTATGCTCGACAGCCGGCTCATCAGGGCTATCGCGGCAAGCCCGAACAGGCCATAAGTATACGGTGCGTGGACGCGCCGGAACCACGCGCTGTCCCTCGAGACGCTGTACTGCAGGCCGGTTTCGGTTTCGGTTACTGTCCAGATGATGCCGTGCCATGAATTGGTAAGCGCCAGCAGCGTCGTGCACAGCGGAATGACGAGCAACGCTGCGAGGATGAACTTGTTCGGCGGACCCGCCGTGAATTGCCGGTAGACGACATAGAAAGCGACCGGCAACAGCGCCGCGGCCGCGAAGTTGAAGACCCGGCCGATGTTGAACAAGGTGAGGTCCGTGGCGCCGTACGCGAACGCCGTGCCGGCAACCATGACGCCCATCAGGAACATCAGGAAGCCGATGACGCTCTGCGGCGACGACCGCGATACGTAGACGGCGAGGCCCAGGTAGATCAACGCCGCGATGCCGAAAATCGGCGGCAATAGTGTATCCATGCCGGGCATCAGCGGCGCACTCCGGGCATGGCTGTATCAGCGTTGCATGGCATCAGCGTATGCTAAGCGCAGGCGCTATTCCAAGCTGCGACCTGTGCCGCATTTGAGGCGCTGAATACCGCGCCACATCACAGTTTGAGGCTTTTACCGCTCGTAAAGATTCAGGCCTCAGACACCTTCCGCGGTGTCTGCGATGAGCATGTCGACTACCGCCTCCAGGCACTCCTTCTCGGTCTTGCCGTCCGCTTTTTCGAGATCGAAGCGCTTTAGTTGCCGATGCGCGCTGGTGCCGCGCGTCAGGATATTACGGGTGCGCGCAATTTCCTCCATGCAACCGAGCGCTTTGGCATCGTCGGAGATCAGCGAGAGGATTTCATCCAGCAGGGTCTCGAAACGGACGACGCCGCCCTTGCCAAGGTCGATGAGTCCCTCGTCGAAGCTGTAGCGCATTGCGCGCCAGCGGTTCTCGCGAATGAGCATGGGCGTGTATATCCGCCAGCGCTGATTAGAGATGCGCAGGCGGTACAGCATGCGCAGTATGCATACGAGCAATGCCGCCAGCGAAATCGTATCTTCAAGGCGTGTGCAGACGTCCATTACCCGGGTTTCCAGGGTCGGATAGCGCGCGCTGGGCCGCAGGTCCCACCAGATGCGAGTGGCATCTTCGATGAGGCCTGCGTTCATCAGGATATTCACGTGCCGTTCGTATTCCGCGTAGCTCGAGAACCGCTCCGGCAGGCCCGTGCGCGGCAGCGAGTCGAACACGGTCAGTCGGTAGCTTTTCAGACCCGTGTTTCGTCCCTCCCAGAATGGCGACGAGCACGACAGGGCAAGCAGGTGCGGCAGGAAATACGACATCTGGTTCATCAGGTCGATGCGCAGTTCGTCATCATTGATACCGACGTGGACGTGCATGCCGCAGATCAGCAGTCGCCGCGCCGCGGCCTGCATCTCGACGGTAAGGGCCTTGTACCGGTCTTTTTCCGTCTGCTTTTGTTCGGACCAGCGGCTAAAGGGGTGCGTGGATGCCGCAATCGGCGCCATGCCGTGATTGGCGGCGACGTCGATGACGATGCGGCGCAGCCGGCGGAGCTCGATTTCCGCTTCCTTGATGTTGTTGCAGACCTTGGTGCCGATCTCGATCTGCGAACGCAGGAATTCCGGGGTCACCTGAGCACCGCAGCGTTCCTCGCACTCAGCCATGAGACTGTCCGGCGGGTCGACAACCAGGCTGCGCGTCTGCCTGTCGACGAGAAGGTACTCCTCCTCGATGCCAATGGTGAAAGGGGGTCCGCTACTGTTCATCGACTTTCCACTCCTTCCGCCCGTGAAGTCAGGCGGATCTCGCTTGACCTCGCAACCCGATCCGCTCGGGGACCAGGTCGAAAACCCGGTGCAATACTCCCGCGACCTCGTCGACGCCAAGGTCGTTGTCGATCAGGTCCTGGCGGATCTCTATGGCGGCATGACGCAGCCCCTCACCTTCCGCGTGGTGATCCACGGTGAAGTCCTGCGGCGCCTTGCCGGAATAAGGCTCGTTGTCGCCAACCTTGTAGCCCGCACCGCGCAGTTCGTCGATGACGATCCTGGCGACGTCCTCGTCCGCATCCCACAACACGCCCATTTCCCAGGATCTCGACACGCCGTTCAGCACCGGGGTGAAGCTGTGTATCGAGACGAACAGCGGCGGCGGGCCGATATTCCGCAGGCGCCCGACCTGGTCGCTGACGGCCTTGTGGTACGGCCAGTAGATCGCTTCGGCGCGCCGCGTCTTTTCCGCATCGCCAAGGTTGTTGTTGCCGGGGATGAAAATGCCGTCCCCGAACACCAGGAACGCACTGGGATCGAGCAGCTGGCGGTTGCAGTCGACAACCAGCCGTGAATACTGAGCGAGGACCGCCGTCACGCCGAGGCTTTCGGACAAACGCTCGGTCAGCGCGCCGGCGCCGATATCGATCGCGAGGTGACAGCGGCGCGCAAACGGATCGAGGCCCATGTCGCCCAGCGCCTCCGGAAAACGGCTGCTGGCGTGATCGCAGACCAGCAATATTGGCGTTTCCGCGAGCGGGTTGATGACTCGATAGGGCGTGGGTTCGTCGGGGTTTAGCAGATTCGTATTGGTTTCAGGACCCTCGGGCATGCCACCAGTTTACCGCAACGCTAGTGCGATGGCTGCAGTCCGGGGTCGCGAGAAATCGCAGGAGCGCTTCTCGACGCGCGATTGCCCGAAACCGGTCGCGGGCCGAGGCCCGCTCCTGCAGGCGAGCTAGGCGCGCAGCGCCCGAACGCTGTTCCAGGGCTGGAAACTCTGTACCGACGCGGGCCTCGCGATGTAGTAGCCCTGGGCGAACTCGACGCCGAGTGATCCCAGCTTTTCCAGGACCTGGCGCGTCTCGACGCGCTCGGCGATCGTTTCGATGCCCATCGCATGTCCGACTTCGCTGATTGCGCGCACCATGCTCTCGTCGACCGTGTCCTCCACGACGTTGCGAATGAACTGACCGTCGATCTTGAGATAGTCGACGGGCAAATTCTTCAGATAGGTGAACGATGACAGGCCGCTGCCGAAATCATCGAGCGAGAACTTGCAGCCGAGTTTCTTCAGCGCCTGCATGAAATGCACGACACGGGCCAGGTTCGAGATGGCCGCGGTCTCGGTAATCTCGAAGCAAATCGCGCCTTTGGGTAACTTCTGCGCCTCGAGTTCATTGATCACGTAGTCCAGGAACCGGTCCTCGCTGAGGGAAGTTCCCGACAGGTTTATCGCTATGGTGTACTGGGCTTCGCCGTCGCTGCTGCGGTCCGCCAGTTCGGAGAGTGCCTTGTGGATCACCCAGCGATCGAGCGTCGACATCAGGTTGTAGCGCTCCGCGGCCGGGATGAACTGGTTTGGCCCGACCAGCTCGCCGTTTTCGTCGCGCATCCTGAGCAGCAGTTCGTAGTGCCCCCGGCTTTCTCCGTCGACCTTGTTGATGCCGATGATAGGCTGGAAGTAGAGCTCGAAGCGATCGTCTTCGACGGCGCTGGTTATCCTCGAGACCCACTTCATTTCCTCGTGCCGCAACGAGGCATCGCTGTCCTTGTAGAGATGCACCTGGTTGCGGCCCATGTCCTTGGCGGAGTAGCACGCCACGTCCGCGGAGCTCATGACGCTCGCCACGTCTTCGCTGTCGCCGCTGATCATGACCACGCCGATCGAACAGCGCACGGTGGTGAAGGACTCCTGCCACTCGAAACGATAACCCTCGATCGAACCGCGGATCGCTTCTGCGACCTCCATCGCACGCTGCTCGTCACAGCGCTCCAGCAGGATCGCGAATTCGTCACCGCCCAGCCGTGCCAGCATGTCTGTCGACCGTATGTTGGACTGAATCAACTCCGAGAGCTGGCGCAGCAGTTCGTCGCCCGCGGTATGCCCGAACGTGTCGTTGACCACCTTGAACTGGTCGAGGTCGATATACAGCAACGCGTGCGATGCGTCCGTGCTGTTGCGCAGGCTCTCCAGTCCGCCGATCAGGCGATTCTCGAACTCGCGGCGATTGATGAGTCCGGTCACGGCATCGTGAGACGCCTGGTAGCTGAGCTGCCGGAACAGACGGGATTCCTTGCTGGTATCGTGGAACACCATCACCGAGCCGATGATGTTGCCGATACGGTCGCGAATGGGTGCCGCTGAATCCTGGATCGGCACTTCGTCGCCACCCCTCGTGATGAGCGCCGAGTTCTCGGCAAGCGTGATGACGCGGCCTTCCTTGAGGCACCGCACGACCGGGTTGTCGACGGTTGCACGCGTATGCTCGTTGACGATCGTCATGATGTCGGTAACCGGCTTGCCGCGGGCACCGCGCATGTCCCAGCCGGTCAGGTCTTGCGCCACCGGATTGATGTAGTCGACGCAACCTTCCGCGTCCGTCGTGATGACGCCGTCGCCGATCGACTGCAGCGTCACCTGGGCGCGTTCCTTTTCCTCGAAAATGCGGGTCTCCGCGTGCTTGCGGTCGGTGATGTCGGTGATCGTGCCTTCGTGCGCGACGATACGGCCGTCGTCGTCGTACACGGCGCGGGCGTTCTCCAGGACGACGATCTCCGCGCCGTCCTTGCGCCGCAGCCGGTACTCGAAGTTCCTGACGTATCCCTGGGCCTCGAGTCGCGCGAATACGCGCTCGCGATCGATCGGGTTGACGTACAGCATCGTGGTGCGGCCGGCCGCCTTCAGGTCCTCCACGCTGTCGTAACCGAGCATTTCGACCAGAGCGGGATTCGCGGTGATGAGGTCGCCGTCGCGCGAGGCGATGTACACCCCGTCGACGACGTTTTCGAACAGGCCCCGGTAGCGGGCCTCGGAACTGCGGAGACGATCTTCGTCCAGCTGCCGCTTGATCGCGATCCCGGCGAGTCGCGCCATGCGGCTGAATTTGTCGAGCTCGTCGGTCGTAGGACCGCGCGGCTCGGCGAGGTAAACATCCAGCGTGCCGATGACGCGACCGGCGGCACCATGCAACAGGAACGACCAGGCGGCGCCGATGCCGTGCTCCTCGGCTTCCTTCAGCAGCGGAGCCCAGCCCGGGTCCCTCGCGATGTCGTCGCTGATACTGTCGCTGGCATGGTACACAGCCGAACTGCAGGTAATGCCGTGTTCCGCAACCGGCACGAAATCCAGCGTGAGTTTGAGCGGATCGGGCATGCTCGGCGCCTGCTCGAGCACCAGGCTCGCGTCATCCCCGCTGCGGCGCATGATCGCCGCATAGAGCCCGTCGTCGAAACGCTCCACGAAGCGGCAGATAGCCCGCAGGGTTCGATCGCAGGGCGTGCTCGATGCAATCATCTCCAGGATCTTGTTCTGCGCGAACGCGATGCCTTCGGCCCGTTTGCGTTCAGTGATGTCCGTGATGCTGACCCGGATCAGGCGGCGCTTGCCCGCCGGCAGGCGGCTGAAACGCACTTCGCAGGGTATTTGCCTGCCCTTGGAATCCTTGTGCATCCACTCGAACGTGGGATGCTCGCCTTTGAGCGCCTTGTCGATGTAGCCGCGCCGAACCCCGAATGACGGCGTGCCGTCGGGCTGCATCTTCGGGCTGATGGCTTCCGGCCCGACCGTGAGCAACCTCGCTCGCGACAGGTTGAACAGCAAGCAGGCGTTCTCGTTCGCGTCGACGAACCGGTTCTCGTCAACGTCGAAGACGACGATCGCCTCAGGTGCGTTCTCGACGAGCGCCCGGTAGCGCTCTTCGTTTTCCCGCAGCGCGACTTCCGCTTCCTTGCGCTCCGTAACGTCGCGCAGGCTGATGACGAAGATTCGGCCGCCCACGGTATCGAGCGAGCTTACGTTTATCTCGGCGACGAATGACTCGCCATTTGCCCGGCGGGCTTCCACATCCCCGCCCTTGAACTCGAAGCGCGTGTCGTCCGGACTGGACATGTAGGGTGACAGGAATTCTTCGAGGCTCCTGTCCCTGGCGCCGGGCAGCAGGTGCTCGATCTGCGAGCCGATGATCTGGTCCTTGGTCAAACCAAAGTAGCGGGCACAGACCTTGTTGCAGATGCGGATCGCACCGCTATCGCTAACCGACAGCAAAGCCTCGGAGACGCTGTCGAAAATAGCCTCGATCGGCGTGGTGGCGGTCAGCGACTGGGTGATCGTCGCCTCCATGCGGTCGTAGTGCTGATCGACCAGGCGCAGCAAATCGATGAAGTCCGATTTCTCGACACCGGACGATTCCGTTGCTTGCCTGATCCTGTCCCTGAGATCCCGATCCATGCGCCAAGGCACTCTTGTTCTGTAGCGATGCGCAGCCGGCGCGTGGTCTTTCCCTGCGGTTTACCGGCAGCCTGGCGATAACGTTAGGGTTTTATCGGGTGTCGGTCTGTGAATTGGCGCAATTTCTGGAAAAAAATTTGGGAAATATTTCCCGTTTTTGGGTTTCGTTCACCATAATGTGACGGCGGTTCACCGCTTCCCTGAGTTTCTATTCCTGAAGACCGACGACTGACGCCCCGCCGGGGCGTCTTGTTGTAAGGCGCCCGGTTCGGGGTGTTTGTTTCCGGGCTGCTCGCTGCGCTCGCTTTAGGCCTCGTCAACAAACACCCCGAACCGGGCGCCATCTTCGCGCGCGATGGTGAGCCGCTCCGGGGCGTTTTTCGACCGAAGTAAAGCGCAGCGAAGCGAGCCATGAGGGAGAGAAATGACCCGGAGCGGCCGCACCAATACGCGACCAGGCCGGGCGGCGGATTTCTCAGACCGACACCTGTGGGAGGTCAGTTCTCGGAGGCAGGCATCTCGCGGATGAGTTCGCCGTTCTCGTCGGTCGTCACCACCCCGTTTTGCTGTAGTTCGCGCGGCGCGGCACCGACCTGGATCGGCACGGCCGTGACGGTCTGCAGCGAGCCGGTGTCGGTCTGCATGTGAGCCGTGACGTTGAGGAACAGGCGTCCTTCGCGTGCCGGGACCACCGTCACCTGCTGCCGGGCGGTGCGCTCGTCATCGACGAATGCGAGCGACACCATGCGCTGTTGCGACTCGTAAAAAATCATGGCCGTGGAATCGTTGGTACCGTAGCTCAGCGTGACCGGCGTATCACCGACGTTGGACCTGACTTTCAGATCGACGGTCACCGGCTGACCAACCACCGGCGTGCCGATGATTCGGTAGTCGATCCTGACCGGTCCCTGGGGCTTGCCGGTGATGCTGTATTTCTCATCCGGCGTCAGGACGGCAACAGGTGTCTCGGTCGTCGCACCCTGCTCCGCGCTCGGTGCCGGCTGGTCACCGCCGCCGCAGGCTGCGAGAAGCGCGCCTGCAAAGACCGTGGCAAGGAAAATCATCACTCGATTCATACTGATCACCTTCGGCGTCTAGGGCACCGGCGTAAACGAGACATCGAAACACATGCGATCCGGAAACCCCAAGGGCGAATCCGGGTCGGCGTAGCGGAATTCCCTGAGGTCGGCGACATACATGTCGGGTCCGGTCAGCGTTATCGTCCTGAAGATTTCTTCGTCCGCATTGCCACTGGTGCCGAAGTCGACAATCGCTCCGTCCAGGAAGATATACATGTCGGGATCGCTGCGATCACGCGGGTCATTCGGGTCATCATCGCCGGGTATCGTGTCCGCGGTTGTCGTAATGATTCTCACATCAAAAGCGGATGCCGCAGGAATATCGAGGCGCAGGTATCGGTAGGTAGCCAGCTTGTTGCCGTCGCCCGCGCCGTCGTAGTCGTCGTTCGAGCAGATATTTACGACCCTACCGTCCATGGGCATATCCACATACAGCGGCAATACATCGCGGCTCTGCTGGCCGTCCGGGCTCGCGTCATTGAGCTCTCCGACACCCCACTTGTCGAAACCGGGAGTCATGTCCTCACGCAGCAGCTGCGCGTCCAGGAAAGCCTGGTCGGCGGGAGGCAGCGCGGACCGCAGCTCCGATGCGAATGAAAAAACCGTGGTAAACGTGTCCGTGAATGCCTGTGGCCCCACCAGGGTTTCATAGATCGGCGCGAATCCTATCGATCCCGTGTCTGCGCCCGTATCGTGACCCTCCGCCTCGTCGTCCGTCG
>Ga0209742_10000770_pt1 | contig 16109 bp, 13 predicted proteins | sample DeeMarSeWOR38_10_FD_187462 | JGI IMG/M metagenome (GOLD analysis project Ga0209742, IMG submission 187462) | Marine sediment microbial communities from White Oak River estuary, North Carolina - WOR-3-8_10 (SPAdes) (version 2) | ecosystem: Environmental > Aquatic > Marine > Intertidal zone >... | reverse complement strand
AAACTTTACCAATATTCAACCAAGTGTCTGCAGAATTTGAATCTGTTAATAAAGCTCTCTCATACCAGATAATCGCATCATTATAATTATCGGCTCTGAATTCTTCATCACCAGCTTGATTAAAATCATCAACCGTTAGTTCTGCTGATTTCCACGCATCCCCTGCAGCAGAAATGTCACCTAGTTGCTCATACGCAAAACCCAGTCCAATATAACCTAAGAGGTTATTCGGCCTTATCTGAGTGTATTGCTCAAAATTCTCAACTGCTTCTGCAGGATTTCCCAATAAACAGTTCGCTTTCCCAAGATAGAAATGTGCCTGCGAATTATTCTTGTTCAACAAAATTGCTCGATTGAGATCCTCAATTGCAGAATTAACCTCCTCGCGGGTAGTCTCGTTTGAAGGCGATACCTGCTCACACAATAGCTCATTGATCCCCTCCTCAAACCTTAATACATACTCGATTTGCTGACCTCCTCTTGTTTGGAAATACAGGCTCAAACCGCGTGGAACCACAAAGATGCCAATGAGGAGTAAAGTCACAAGACCAATCGCGATCAATATCTTTCGGAGATTTGGATTCATCTCTATTTATTCCACTACTTAATCGAAAAATCTAATTCGAGCTTACCTGGCTCTCCCAGCGATGCCACTTACCATGATTCCTTTCCAGTATCCGCCTACCCTCCCCTGGTGACTCTAGCCCTTCAGTCTCCAAATCTGCATCCACCATCACTCTCACCAGGTCACGGAACATCACCCGTGGCTCCCACTCGATTACCTTTCGTGCTTTACTGTAATCAGCCATCAGATAATCGACCTCTGTGGGACGGAAGTAGCGTTCATCGATGCGCACATACTCCTGCCAATCTAAACCCACATAACCAAAGGCTTCGTCAAGGAAATCGCGCACAGAGTGCGCTTCACCGGTGCCGATCACGAAATCATCCGCTGCATCGAGCTGCATCATCTTCCACATCGCCGCTACATAATCTGGAGCGTAGCCCCAATCGCGCTTGGCTTCCAGGTTGCCCAGGTAGAGATACTTTTGTTTGCCGGCCATTATTGCCGCCAGAGCCCGCGTGATTTTTCTGGTAACAAAGGTTTCACCCCTGCGGGGGGATTCGTGATTGAACAAGATACCGTTGCAGGCAAAAATGTCATAACCCTGGCGGTAATTACGGGTCACCCAAAAAGCATATGCCTTTGCGGCAGCATAAGGGCTTTGGGGTTCAAAAGGTGTAGTTTCATTTTGAGGCGGCGAGGCGATGCCGAACATCTCACTCGATGAAGCTTGATAAAAACGTGCCGGGATTCCGCTTTTGCGGATGGCTTCCAAAATACGCATGGTACCCAAACCAGTGACATCGCCCGTATAAAGTGGCAAATCAAAGCTGACCCGCACATGGCTTTGGGCAGCAAGGTGGTAGATCTCATCTGGTTGTACGTTATAAATCAAATCAACCAGATTGCCCGTGTTGGCGACATCACCATAATGCAGAAACAGATGAGCAGCTACTCCATTATGTGGATCGTGATAGAGGTGGTCAATACGTTGCGTATTAAAAGTGCTCGCTTTCCTGATCAATCCGTGTACTTCATAGCCTTTGGATAGCAATAGCTCGGTCAAATAAGAACCATCCTGACCAGTAATCCCTGTGATTAATGCTTTTGGCAAAATTATCTCCTAATCATACATCTGAATAATGACAAAACTATAAAATTCCTAATAACAGGCATGCTCCGCCCTTTCGACAATCCAAAAGCGTCGAACAACTCCCCCAGCCAACGTTCGTGTTTTCCTCCTAAATAACTTACCTTTGTCTTTTTCGTTCGACTTGACTTGCTTTGATCTCCACCGGGATATTGCGATCGCTCAACATCTGGATCAAAACGCGCACCCGCTCACTACCAGGTAGTCGAGTATCAAAAATAGCTTCATAACCTTCGAAGGGTCCGCTGCTGATTCGCACAGGATCGCCCTGCTTCAGACCATCATAGAACTCACCACCAGCCGCAGCGATTTCTTCCACCCGTTTACGAACCTCGTAGATGAGATTATCCGGGACAGTTGCTGGCTCGTTATCAAAACTCACCAAGCCGATCGCATGCGGCATCCATTTAAATGTTGACAAACCAGTCTCTTCAAGGTCAACCTGTACGAACATGTATCCGGGAAAATAAGGTCGCAATTTCCTGGACCTTGGATTGACTGGGTGCACACGCAACCTAGGGTAAAAGACTTCGTATTCCCTGGCTAATAATTGCTGCCAGAGAACCTCTTCTTTGCGAGGTTTACTTCTCAAGGCATACCAAGATATAGGCATTTATCACCTCATTCCAACAAAAAACCGATAACTCATTAAAGCTGGAGCGTTATTAGATCTTCTCAACAGAAGAACCTGTTTTCCACTTCAATGCGTCGAAACTTTTTTGGGTAACCAGGAACCGCAAACGCCCCTTTTCGACGATCAAACGCAATTCACCGTATTCGCCTAAAGTAGAGAGCGCTTCATCGATCATGATCACCTGTTGTTGATCAAGGAATGATAAGAGCCGACTATTTGTGGCCTGTCTAACCTGATTTAAATTCGAATCACTCATAGGTACACCTTCCCTTTGTTAGCTGCGGATGAAAAATTATGCAAAAATGATCGTGAAACCCTAAAGATCGGGACATTTCCATATAGATTCGATTATTGGACATCTGATAATTTTTTGTATCTCACAAATTGGGGTTTCTTGATTTTAATTCTTTCTATCCCAGGGCTCAATCACAATCTGGTGACAACAAAAAAACACCCTCGTGGGTTCTTTCACCTCTGCGATGTGTCCTTAATTTTGATAATCTGTTTTATATTATTCGTGATTTCCCTTTTCTCTTTTTAATTCTAACATAAAACAATCCATAACTAGACAACGATATACAAGCAAAGACCTCAGATGACTTTCAGTCTAAAAATTCGAGACAAACTGAAACGTAACGCCCAAACTGGGAGGAGTAATAACAAATGCACCAAGGCACTGACAAGAAAGATCATCGACAACAAGCGCACCAGGTCTAACAAATAAGAACCGATCCTCTCCCACAACCACGGTCCCAACCCGGAAATTAAGACCAGAGAAACCAATACTCCTATGGTAAGTAAGATCGGTGTCCATCCCCGTCGGTCAGTAGTTGATGGAAACATCGTGCTGCTGACGACAAAAATTATGTAAAACCAGATCCAAAAATCCTGCTGATTAAATATCCAAGACAAATCAGAAATCGCCAATGAGAGATCTGACATAGTAAACTCTGCCCAAAAGACGGTAAATTGTAAATTAATCAATCCTGCATACGCGACAACAAAACTGCCTACGATAAGCGGAGCAGCCCCGATCAAGGCATCTCGGATGAAATCGGTTGATTTTGTCTCGACATAGCCCAACCTCATGCGTCCATCTGGCAAGGGTTGCGGAATAAGAGAGAGTTTACCAACGGGCACATTGAGTAAGCGAGCCATGCCATAATGGCTTAATTCATGAATTAATACACCCGGGAGAAACAGAATTGCAAAAATCGTCATTGATAAATCGATCCGCTTTGTCAATAGAAACAACAATGCCTGGATTTCAAAGTGGAGGCGACGCTGCAAAACAGCTAATCCAATTACTGCAATCAAAAACCAACCCAGGTCGCTTAATTCTTCGATCACGCTGCTGCAGCATTTGTGATTTGGATAAATTCTGTTGCCTTGAGGCTTGCCCCACCAACTAATGCGCCATCGATCTCTGATTGGACAAAAAAATCTTTTGCGTTTTCACCATTAACAGATCCACCATACAATACTCTGATCTTCTGAGCGATATTGTCTCCATATAGCTCTGCCAAAGCAGAGCGGACGACTTCAGCGATGACTCGATTGGCATCCTGGGGAGTGGCTGCGCGACCAGTACCAATCGCCCAGATGGGTTCATACGCAATAACCAAATTTGGGACATTAGATTCACCAAGTTCAAATTCTATGCCATTCAATCCCAAATTAACCTGCCGGAACACAACATCATATGTCCTGTTCGATTCATAATCTTCCAAAGTCTCTCCCACACACATAATTGGAGTTAGCCCGTGGTCAAATGCGGCCTGGACCTTTCGATTGACATCTTGATCAGTCTCATTGAAATATGCGCGCCTCTCTGAATGCCCCAGGATAACGTACTCACAAAATTCTGAGATCATCTTCGGAGATACCTCTCCGGTATAAGCGCCCGCAGCTTCCCAATACATATTCTGAGCGCCTAAATGTATGTCTGACCCCTCAAGAAGTGAGGCTACTGCCAATAATGCAGTAAAGGGTGGACAAATTACTTTATCGACGCCAATTTTCGATTGCAAGCCAGGCACCATCTCGGAAACTAAATGACGAGCATCTGCAACGGACATATGCATTTTCCAATTTCCTGCGACCAATGGTATTCGCGTCATCGCTCATCTACTCCTTTAATTGTGATTTAGATCAATTGAAGAATCTTCACATATGAGTAAAGAAGGTCATCATGCTTCTACTCTTTATCGATAAGAGCTGTTAAACCCGGTAAAGGTTTGCCTTCTAACATTTCCAGGGATGCTCCTCCACCTGTAGAAATGTGGGTAATTTCATCCGCCAGGCCAGCCTGCTTCACAGCAGCAACGGAATCTCCCCCTCCGATTATGGTTGTAGCATTTGACCTGGCAACTTTCTTGGCTATACCAAAGGTCCCCTCCGAAAATCTTGGGAATTCGAAAACACCCATTGGACCATTCCAAACAACTGTTCCAGCCTTTGAGATGAGTTTGCCAAAAGCATCAACTGTTTCTGGACCGATATCCAGAATTCGCCATCCGTCTGGAACTGGTGCCATACTCATCACCTTGCGTTCAGCATCAGCTGCAAATCGATCACCGATAACAATATCAATTGGGAGCCGTAAACGGACATCAGCCAATTCGATCAATTCCTTAGCAGTCTCCAACGAAGCATCTTCAATAAGCGAGTCACCAACGGGATAGCCGTGTGCTTTGAAGAACGTGTTCGCCATCCCACCCCCAATCAGCAATTGATCTGCAATTTTCAATAAATTGTGAATTACACCGATCTTATCACTAATCTTAGCGCCACCCAAGATGGCGATAAAAGGTCTTGCAGGGTCTGCTAATGCTTGATCTAAATAGCGGATTTCTTTTTCCATCAGAAACCCAGCCACTCCAGGCAAGAAATGGGCTACCCCTTCAGTCGATGCATGTGCTCTATGTGCCGAACCAAATGCGTCGTTCACATATATTTCAGCCAAGGTAGATAGCTGCTTTGCCATTTCTGGATCATTTTTAGTCTCGCCCTTATGAAAGCGTGTGTTTTCCAAGAGAAGCGTATCACCCGGATTGAGGGTTTTAGCCGCTTGGGCAGCAATTGGACCGATACAATCCTCCGCAAAGAAGACTGGTTTGCCTAATAGTTTACTCAGATGATCAGCAACCGGTTTAAGAGAGAACTCAGGTTTCACTTCACCTTTGGGTCTGCCAAGATGCGAACACAAGACTAAAGCCGCGTCATGATCGAGGAGATAGTTTATTGTTGGTAAAGCTGCTTTTATCCGAGTATCGTCACTTACCTTCCCTGCTTGAATCGGGACGTTAAAATCGACCCTGACTAAAACCTGTTTTCCGTGTACATCAATATCTGTAATTATTTTTTTGTTTAGCATCTTACCTCCCAGCGCGGAAACGTGGAACAGGCAGTCAACCCGTTCCACGTTTTTTATGCCAGGTTAAAGTGACTTCGCCATCATCGCAGCCAGATCAGCCGTGCGAATTGAGTAGCCCCATTCATTATCGTACCAAGTGACAATTTTAGCAAATGTCCCAGGTCCTTTTCCTAGAACCATGGTTAGAGGTAAATCTACGGACGAGCTAAAAGGGCTTCCTTTGTAATCCACACTAACCAAGGGAACATCCGTCGCTTCGAGAATCCCCTTCATCGGTCCTTTAGCTGCATCACGAAAAGCCTGATGCAACTCTTCTGTAGTCGCGGGAGTCTCCAATTCGACAGTCAGGTCAATAATAGAAACCGTTGGTGTTGGAACACGCAAGGCATACCCATCTAACTTGCCATCCATCTCGGGAATAACCAGCTTCAAAGCTCGTGCAGCACCTGTGGAGGTCGGAATAATGCTCAGACCAGCTGCACGGGCTCTACGAAGATCCCGGTGAGGTAGGTCCAGGATTTTTTGATCATTAGTATATGCATGTATGGTTGTCATCAATCCTTTTACAATTGTGAACTTATCGTTGACAACTTTAACAGCCGGGGCTAAACCATTCGTAGTACACGATGCATTTGATACAACATGGTGAACTGCTGGATCGTATTTATCATCATTAACTCCGAGAACAACGGTCAAATCTTCTCCTTGTGCCGGGGCGGTTATGATGACTTTCTTAGCGCCACCTTTTGTGATGTGGTTTTCAGCACCTCTAACCTCGCGACCTTTTTTGTTTATCCCATCTTTCTTCAAGGTAAATATGCCGGTGCCTTCTATAACGATCTCAACACCTTCATCTGCCCAAGGCAGATTAGCAGGATCGCTCTCTTTGAAGACTTTGACAACTTTTCCATCGATCACTAACTGATCATCCCCGACTTCAACTGTCCCATCGAAGCGACCATAGTTTGAATCATACTTCAACAGATGAGCCATTGTATTCAAGTCACCAATGTCATTGAAAGCAACCACTTCAAGCTCTCCAGGATATTCATCACGAATAGCTTTTAGAACTTGGCGTCCGATTCTTCCGAATCCATTTATTCCTACTTTTACAGTCATTTTAATCCTCCATACATAAATTTTATTTCTTTGTTACATGAAGCGACCTAGGCGAGACCAATTTCTCTGTTGCATTGAGTGCTCCCCTAGGATCGGATTCTTGTGTGAATTAATTAACTTTTATTCTACCAGAGGACCTGTTCTTTCCTCCAATAAATCAATCACAATGCGAGCTAAAGTACCACTATCATGTCTCCAAGGACTAAATGGATCAACCAAATCAGCACTGTAAACGGCATAATAAACTTCGAGGTCAGGATCAGATTTAACCCATTCAATCCCATCAGGGAGCAAAGCCTCGTACTTGTTATTGGCCAAGACAATATCGAAAAGATCACTACCAGCATGATCTTCAATAGCTTTGATATGGTCAAAACAAGTATATCCCTCCGTCTCACCATGCTGAGTTGCAACATTACAAATGTAGAGCTTGAGTGCTCTACTAGCGCGTATCGCATCCGCAATATCTGGAACGAGCAAGTTTGGCAATATGCTTGTATATAAACTCCCTGGACCGATGATAATAACATCTGCAGCCAGCAAGGCTTGAATAGCCTGAGGGAATGCAGGAGGCGAAATGGGCTCGATCCATACACGGCGAACTCTTCCGTTTGTCTCCGGAATCTGGCTTTCTCCCGCCACTCTCACTTCAGAAATGAGGTGTGGCAACATGACATCAGCAACAAGCTGTACGTTATGTAGAGTTGAGGGAAGCACGCGCCCACTTACAGAGAGAACTCGACCAGATTCAGCGACTGCTTCCTCGAAACTGCCAGTTATTTCACTCAGCGCAGAGATAAATAGATTACCAAAAGAATGCCCATCGAGGCCGCTTGAACCATTAGCGAAACGATATTGAAACAACTGAGTCAACATAGCTTCATCATTGGACAACGCAGCCAAACAGTTGCGAATGTCGCCTGGCGGAAGGATTCCAAGCGATTTTCGTAATCGACCAGATGATCCCCCATCGTCAGCTACTGTAACTATTGCAGTAATTTTGTTGGAGTGATCTTTCAATCCCCGTAATAAATTCGCCAATCCATGCCCCCCGCCAAGCACCACGATACGTGGCCCTCTTTCTCGTTTACGGTGTCCGGCCAGAGCATCCACCACTTTTCGCCCTGGTTTAAGAAATGGCGCCAATAATGAACGATTTACACCCCACAACCCACCAATGATTAGAGCGATCCCAAGTCCACCAAAGATCAATGCCCTCAGTGGTCGCGGCAGGAACCTCAATGAGGCAGCAGATATTATGGGCAGCCACCAAGTATCTGGTGCAGTTCTGTAAACATCCAGGATAAGAATCGCTAATCCGACACCCAACAGGGTAATCCCTAGTAACACAAATATCAACCACCTCTTAACCCCTAATCCCGGAACTAACCAACGAAGAGATTGTCGAAAACTAGCCCCAAAGCGTTGAGCCCAATTGCCATCCAAGGAATTTCCCATAGAAATCCATGATAGCAGTCTTTGCTTAAGCCGTCAACGATTAATCAAACAGTGGATTCATTTTTAAGATGGGTTATGCATTTTACAAAAAGGGGCATTTTTGGGGACTCCACAATTATCCTTAACTGATCTCTAGACTGTTACCGCTTCATTAATATGGTTAGCTAGGTATTTCTGCTTCTTTCCCCACAAACTGAAATACGTCGGAATGTATTTTGAATTTAGCCTAATTCGTTTTGCTTCTATTGCTTATGCTATACTTCTAAAATCATCATGGAAAAGATCGTCAAACACTGGCAGATAGACCACCCCCTCACCCCAGAAGCTGAACAGTCACTTAAAGATTTCCCATATCCTTTAAGACAAATCCTGTTCAATAGAGGGTACACAACTCCAGCTACAGCACTCGATTTCCTGGCTGCCACTCCACCACCAAATACGGAACCAACCAACCTGCTTGATATGCAAGCTGCTGTTGACCGGCTCACCTGGGCGATGGCAAAGCGAGAAAAAATTGCTGTTTATGGTGACTATGACGTAGATGGTGTAACTGCCACTGCATTATTAGTTCAGGCATTATCGTCCCTTGGTGCCCAATGTATCCGCTATATCCCAAACAGATTTGAGGAAGGATATGGATTGAACGTTGAGGCGCTCGATCACCTTAAGCGTGACGGAGTTAAATTGGTTGTGACTGTCGATTGTGGAGTGAGATCATTGACTGAGGCACAATATGCTAAAGATATCGGGTTGGACATGATCATCACCGATCACCACCATCCTGGTGAACTCCTGCCGGATGTACTGGCGGTGATCGACCCCAAACGGCCAGATGATACTTATCCAGACAAAGACTTAGCTGGCGTCGGCTTAGCATTCAAGCTTACTAAAGCATTGATCGAATCTCTTGAGTCTACAGGTCAATTGGAAAGAAATGCAATTAAAGATGCTGAATTTCTCGATCTAGTTGCCTTGGGTACCGTTGCAGATCTTGCCCCATTGATTAACGAGAACCGAAATCTCGTCAGATCTGGTCTAGAGGCGATCCGCCAACCTCGCAGACAGGGACTGCAAGCATTAATTGGAGCTTCGGGTTTATTAGCTAACCGCATACAAGCTTCAGATATTGGATTTGTTCTGGGGCCAAGGTTAAACGCTGCTGGAAGACTTGACTCAGCCTTGGATGCTTATGAGCTGCTAACAACGACGGATATCAATCAAGCTGGCATTTTGGCTCAAAGATTAGATATTCAAAATCGAGAGAGGCAGAAAATCACCCGAACAATTCAAGCCAAGGCTGAAGAAATTGCTCTTGCAGAAGATCCAGATACATTGTTGCTATTCGCAGCTGATGCTGAATTCAATCCAGGGGTTGTCGGTTTAGCAGCCTCACGACTGAGCGAACGATATTATCGTCCGGCTATTGTTGCTCACATGGGAACTTCTCACACCAGAGCTTCATGTCGCAGTATCCCTGAATTCCACATTACAGATGCATTAGATCGTTTTACCGAGTTGATGGAACATCATGGTGGACATGCAGCAGCTGCAGGATTTACCGTGCGAAATGAAAACCTTAAGCCCTTAATTGAGGGACTAAAAGATATTGCTGAAGAACAACTTTCTGACAAGGATTTGCGTCCCGTTCTCAGGGCAGATTTAGAAATCCAACTGTCCGATCTGATCCCGGAAATCCTTGAACAATTAGATGTGCTCCAACCCACAGGTTATGGCAATCCACAGGCAGTTTTTGTATCCCGCGAGCTGAAAGTGATGGATCACCGCCTGGTCGGCAAAGATGGAAACCACCTCAAATTGACACTAAGTGATGGATGGATCACTTATGATGCGATCGCTTTTGGCCAAGGTTATTGGCATGAGTCGATGCCGCTCTTTGTGGATGCTATATACAATTTTGAGCGAAATGAGTTCAATGGAATTGAAAGACTGCAGTTGAGAGTAAAAGATCTCAAGCCAGCAAATTCGTAAATTTGGAAATTTTCAAAAGTCAATCAACAATCCTATATTTCAATAAAGCCCAAACAGCTTGAAATGCGTCTTTGATACCGATCTTCTTTCCCTCGTTGTAATCCCTAGGATTGAAGACAATTGGGACCTCAAAAACGCGCACTTTTCGTTTGAGAATCTTGGCAGTAAATTCGGGTTCAAAATCAAACCGGTTGGCTCTCAAATTTACTCCTTCAACAACTTCTTTTTTAAAAACCTTATATCCTGTTTCCATATCGGTCAGGATCGTGTTGTAGAGTATATTAGTTAAGAAAGTGAGCAATTTATTGGCAACCATATGCCAAAACATGACCGGTCTACGGGCTGCGCCTAAGAATCTTGATCCATAAACGACATCCGCCAATCCTTCCTCAATAGGTTGAAGCAACGATGCGTAATCGCGTGGATCATATTCCAAATCTGCATCTTGAATAAGTAGAACATCACCAGAAGCGTTGTTGATTCCTGTTCGTACTGCGGCCCCTTTTCCCAGATTACGATCGTGGAAAATAACCCTTGTTTCACCTACCTCATTCATTGATTCTAGTATCTGTTGGGTGCCATCCGTTGAGCCATCATCAACGATCAAAATCTCTTTTGCTACATTTTGTGCTTTCACCCGGCGCACGATCTCTTCGATGGTGCGAGTTTCATTATATACAGGGATAATAACTGAGACTTCCATTTTGTCCTAAATCACCATACCAATTTTGATAGATTCTCGTGAATTCTACCACCCTACTCAGCCTTAATACCGAAATTACAATTTCGAAGGGTGTGAATTTGCACCCCTGAATTCACTGTACAGCGTGCTATAATTTTTTTTGATTTTATTAAGTGTCTTCCATTGGAGATTATAAATGAGTGGATTACAAACAACCTACCCACCAAATACCACTTTGAATTTATCAAGTGATGGATTCTATCCATCAGCGATTAACAAGATGGAAGACACCGGTTTATCTCCCCTCTGGTTGCAAGATCTGGCGTTAAAGATTCTATATTTTCAAGGATACCTGACTGGTTTTACGATCGCTGAGGAAATGGCCCTTCCGTTTGCAAATGTTGTTGACCAGATATTAGAAACCTTAAAACGCGAGAAATTCATCGAGGTTAAAACCTCTCAAATCGGACTAGGCGAAGGTGCATATCAATACGCGATCACTGGGGCAGGAATTGCCCGTGCGCGTGAAGCCCTCGAGCGCAGTCAGTATGCTGGTGCTGCTCCAGTTCCATTAGAAGATTACAACGAATCAATTCACCGACAAAGCCGAGCGCGAACAAACATCGCTCAAAGAGATGTGAGGCAGGCACTTTCGCATTTAGTCCTTTCAGATTCCACTTTCCACCGCATAGGCCCTGCAATCAATTCTGGAACATCAATATTTCTATATGGACCTCCTGGAAACGGGAAAACAAGCATTGCGAGAGCAATTGGGGACATGATACTTGAAGAAAGCATGTATATTCCCTACGCGGTCTATATCGATGGGCAAGTTGTTAAGATATATGACTCCGTGAATCATCAAGCAGCACCAGAATCTGAAGCTCAACCCAGCTCAGGGTCATTACGCTCCAATTCACGTCGTGATCCGCGTTGGATTCGGATCCACCGCCCCTTTGTTATCACAGGTGGAGAATTGACATTGGCTGGTTTGGATCTGGTTTTCGATGATGTCAACAAATATTATGAAGCCCCATTCCAGATCAAGGCAAATGGTGGAATATTGTTAATTGACGATTTCGGTCGCCAGCTTGTTCGTCCTAGAGATTTACTGAATCGATGGATCGTACCGCTCGAAAACAGGATCGATTATCTTACTTTACACACGGGACGCAAGATCGAAATCCCATTCGATGTTCTTGTTGTTTTCTCGACAAACCTGCCCCCAAGGGATTTGGTTGACGAAGCATTCCTGCGTCGGCTGCGACATAAAATTGAAATTGGTGATCCGAATTACGACGATTTTCGCGAGATATTCCGCCAAGTTGCTGAAGCAAAGAATGTGACATTCAGCAATCAAGGCCTGGCATATCTATTGCAAGAATGGTATATCAAACCAGGACGAAAACTACGAGCCTCTCATCCACGCGACTTAACAGATCAAATCGTAGACATAGCCCGTTATCTCTCAGTTGAACCTGCATTAACTCGTGAGTTGATCGACCTCGCGGCGATCTCTTACTTTGTCGATCTCTAATCCCAAACGGTCATCCCAAATAAAGTTATCTGTATCATAGAGATTCTGGTTTCCTATGATCCCCACACGATCCACTCCACTCATCATCGCGCATCGAGGGGCATCCGCGTACGCACCCGAAAATACGATCGCTGCCTTCGAGCTCGCAATTGAGCAACGCGCAGATGTTATTGAGTTAGATGCCAAGCTCACAGCGGATGAGCATGTTGTTGTCATTCATGATTTAACAGTGGATCGGACGACAAATGGAACAGGGTTTGTCCATGAATTAACACTGAGCGATTTGAAGCAATTAGATGCGAGCCATACGTTTAACTCAAAATTCAAAGGTGAAACGATACCAACCCTGGATGAAGTTTTTAATGAAATCGGGAACAGAATCATGATCAATATAGAGCTATCAAATTACCGCTCTCCATTTGATTCTCTGCCAGAAAAAGTGGATCAAGTGATCAAATCACATGGGTTGCAGGATAACCTAATAGTCTCATCATTTAATCCAATATCATTGCGGCGATTTCATCAACTAAAACCTTCAATTCCTATCGGGATCCTGGTGAAACAAGGGTTGCTGAGCAATCTGATAGGCAGCGACTTAGGTAATATTCTTATCTCCTACCAGTCTTATCACCCGGAAAAAAGGCTGGTTAATCAAGAGCTTGTAAACAAAGTCCATCGATATGGTCGGCGAATATACCCATTTACCATCAACTCTGCTTCAGAGATGAAGCGATTATTGTCTTTGCAGGTTGACGGCATCTTCACTGATGATCCGATCACAGCGCGTTTGGTCATCGATTAATCAAATTTCACCATTGTTGACAACTGAAGCGCAGTCGATCACTTTCTTGAAGATTTAATAATACCTAAAGATTTATTTGGTTGTTCTTATTTCAACTATGTAATCATAACCAATTTTATCTGATTAGAACAAACTGAGATTCCAGCTTGAATCGCTCCCAATTGGTAAAATTATTTTCAGATAGTTTGAGGCTCGACAAAATTATGAGCAGATATGTACTACACACCTGACGAAATCATGGTAATTTGTATCTCTCGTCAAGTTCGTGATGGAGAGATCGTTACTCAGGGTATTGCAACACCAATGGTAGCCGCAGGTTATTTACTTGCAAGGCGTACTCACGCACCGAATCTTTATTTTTCTTCTGCCATAGGTCAGGGAGTTTGTCGGCAACCTGCACCATTGAGATTATTACAAGTAGAAAGTTTATGGTTGGATAGGGCGATTATTAATTTAGGGTTTGTACGAGCCGTAGTAGATGTCTTACCTAGTCTACGGCCGCTCGAATTCTTCCGACCAGCCCAAGTTGATCCATTCGGGAATTTTAATAATATCGCTTTTGGTCGAGAATACCGCCGTCCTCGACTTCGCCTGCCTGGAACTGGGGGTATTCCGGATGTAACCACATTTATTGACGACATTTACCTTTACGTCACTCGACATTCCAGGCTAACATTCGTCCCTCAGCTGGATTTCTTATCCGGTCTGGGGCATAATAATAAACGAACCCATGGTAGCGGACCACATTATCTGATCTCAGATCTTGGTCAATTCGATTTCAATGGCAATGGTTCTGAAAATCGTATGCGTTTAGTATCATTTCACGCAGGTGTTACTATTGATCAGATTCAATCAAAGACTGGATTCGACTTAGTAATCTCGCCGGATATCCGGGAAACTCCTCCTCCAACCGAAGAAGAACTGGACCTCCTTCGCAATGAAATCGATCCTCTTAGTATTCGTAAATTAGAATTGTTAAGTGGCTCCAAGCGGCGCTCTCTCCTGCATGAGATCGTATACCAGGAGAATCGTCAGTTTAAATCTAGTCCATGACCAGAAGCAGATATCTCCTCAGCCTTTACAGAACATATCTATTCAGGATATGTGTTGCAATATCCGTTCTTTTGGCGATGTTTCAAGCTTCTATAAGCTATGCTGCCCCACATACTCAAACAGGATCTGCTCAAGAGCGAGCTCAATCGTTACTTGAAACGATGACACCAGAGGAACGTGTTGGTCAATTATTTTTGGTTACATTCAATGGTACAGACGTCAACGCAGATACGCAAATTTACGACCTGATCGTCAACCATCATATCGGTGGGGTAATTCTCCAGAAAGAAAGCGACAACTTCTTACCACCAACCCAAACTGCAACAGGAGTTTGGCAATTGGTTCGATCACTCCAAAATGCTGAATGGTTTGCGTCACAATCCAATCAAATTGAACCCGAAACTGATCAGGAATTCCGTCCGGCATTTATCCCATTATTAATAGGGATATCACAAGAAGGCAATGGACCTCCTGGAGACCAAATTTTCAACGAGTTAACCTCTCTCCCCTCCTTGATGGCTATCGGTGCCACCTTTCAACCAGATCTGGCAAGCCAAGTAGGTGCTGCAGCGGGGCGTGAGCTTTCAGCATTAGGTATTAACCTTCTACTAGGACCTTCTTTAGATGTTTTAGAATCTCCTCGGAGGCTGGGCACAGGTGATCTTGGAGTTCGCACATTCGGAGGCGATCCATTTTGGGTTGGTGAAATGGGCCGCGATTATGTCAGTGGAGTTCACGAGGGCAGCTTGGGAAAAATTGCAGTGATTGCGAAGCATTTTCCAGGACATGGAAGTTCTGACCGCCTACCTGAAGAGGAGGTCGCAACAGTTCGGAAATCCCTTGAACAATTAAAGCAAATAGAATTACCTCCTTTTTATTCAGTCACCGGTAATGCTCCCTCAGAATCAGCCATGGTTGATGGTTTGCTCACCTCACACATACGATATCAAGGATTTCAAGGAAATATTCGCGAGACAACCCGCCCGGTAAGTTTGGACCGCCAGGCGCTTGATCAGCTGATGAGTTTGCCACCCTTTGCAACCTGGCTTGAAAACGGTGGCGTAATTGTCTCTGATAATCTGGGGAGCGAAGCTTTCCGTCGATTTGTTGATCCCACTGGTTTCAACTTCAACGCTCGATTTGTTGCGCGAGATGCCTTCCTGGCCGGGAATGATTTGTTATTTATTGGAGATGAATTCATTTCAACAAATGAAGCAGACACCTACTCTACAATCACTCGCACACTGGAATTATTTGCTCAAAAGTATCGTGATGATCCAGCTTTCCAAGAGCAAGTAGACGAATCAGCCCATAAAATCCTGTCAATGAAATATAACTTATATGATGACATATTCACAATTGGCCAGGTACTCCCCCAACAAATAAACCTTACTGAACTCGAAGAATCAACTCAGGTTGTCCGTCAAGTAGCCCAGGAAGCTGTAACCCTGATCAGTCCTTCATTTACGGATTTAACAGAAACCATCCAGGAACCACCAACAATTAATGATCGGATTGTATTCATCAGCGATGTACGCATGGCTCATCAATGTTCCACATGCCTGGAACAAGAAGTCTTTTCTAAGAACGAATTAGAAGAATCTGTCCTTCGCTTATATGGACCATTTGCTGGGGGTCAAGTGCTGCGAAGGAATTTGATCTCCTATTCATTTGAGGAACTGCTTGCATTAATCGATAGAATACCCGATTACACTGTGATTGAGAGCGATATAGAACAGGCACA
>Ga0209742_10000769_pt1 | contig 16121 bp, 14 predicted proteins | sample DeeMarSeWOR38_10_FD_187462 | JGI IMG/M metagenome (GOLD analysis project Ga0209742, IMG submission 187462) | Marine sediment microbial communities from White Oak River estuary, North Carolina - WOR-3-8_10 (SPAdes) (version 2) | ecosystem: Environmental > Aquatic > Marine > Intertidal zone >... | reverse complement strand
GGAAGACCCGCGGCCGTCCAGGCATCGAGGCCGCCGTCGAGCAGGGCTGCCCGGTCGAATCCGATCCAGCGCAGCATCCACCAGACACGGGCGGCCCAGACCTGGTTGTTCGCCGAGTACAGCACCACCCGGGAGTCATTTCCCACGCCAAGCGCGCCCATGGCGGCCGCGAACTTCTGCGCTGACGGCAGGGCGTATTTCAGCGAGCTCGTCTTGTCGGAAAGATCGCCTGTCAGATCGGCGAACCCCGCTGTCGGGATGTGCCCGGCCTCGTAGTCCGCTCTGCCGCTCCGCTCGATCAGACTGCCGTCCCCGGCCTGCTCGATGATAACGGTGCAATCCAGCACCACAAGATCGGGGTCGTCCAGATGCCGGCGGAGCCAGTCCGCCGTCACCAGCGTGTCCATGGTTTCGGCGGGTTTGTCGGCAGGGCCGACCTGGCCGGTCGATCCCGTACACCCGGTCGCCATCCACAACGCGGCGATCAGGGAGAAAAGCATGACTGGGCGGTGGCTGAGCGACATATGAATTTCCTGAAGCCAGGTGAAACCGAGTTCACATGTTAACGGACGGGCTGACCGCAGTCTCCGGCAGCGCGTTTCGTGACGGACGGCCGGCGACGGTGCGGTCAGCCTTCCCGCCTTGCTGCCGCCGATTTTCCGGGGATTGGAGCGCCCGGTTCACTACGCCGCTCGTCCGGCGTTGCCCGGGCTCGCCCCGCTCCGTTTCAGTGTTCTAGACTAATGGGACACCAAAAACACGCGGACCTACGGAGGAGGGACATGGGAGACATGCGAACCCGGATGACCTTGAGGCTGGATCCGATTACGGCAGAGCGCCTGCGCCGCTGGATGGCAGCACACAGAGTGTCCACCAAAACGGAGGCGATCCATCGGCTACTCGACTATTCCCTGGACAGCGCGGGTATCGTGAAGAGGCCGAAGATCGCGTCCGGTGCTTCAGACAAATGAGCCGACGTTTAAGGCTCTGGTCCTTTGCCGATATGGATCGAAGCGGCAAGGTGCGCTGGACCGCGCGGGAACTGGGATACGAAATCGAGGAAGCGCGGGTCAGGATGGGTGATCAGACCGGAGATTCCTATCGGCAGCTGAATCCCTACGGCCAGGTCCCCGCCGTCGAACTGGATGGTCAGACCCTGATCGAGTCCAACGCAATCTGCCTGTCCCTGGCGGAGCGGCATCCCGAAGCGGGCCTCATTCCACAAGAGCAGGGGAGCAGGGATCGCTTCTGGCAGTCAGTCAGCCTGGCGACCAGCTCGCTGGAAACCCCGGTGGTCATGTACTACCTGGCGAAAAGCGGATTTGTGGACTCCGCCTGGGCGGACCTTTCGGCAGGGCCACTAAAGGCAAAACTGCCCGTGTTTTCCGCCAGCATGCCTGCGAACGGTTACATCTGCGGTGACTTCACCCTGGCCGATATCTTTGCGGCCTACGTTTTGCGTATCGGGGTTCAGGCCGGGTTGCTGTCCCTGGAGGGAAACCTGGCCGACTATCTGCGCCGCCTGATGACGCGCCCCGCCGCCCAGGCCGCACGCTTCTTCGAGGGGATCGGGGACTAAGACCGAGCCTCCTGCCGGCGTGCCGACGGGGCTTTTGTCGCAGGCAAACGGGACAGACGCAAAAATGCGTCTGTCCCGGTCCCTTGTCCTGGCCAAGTGACGGCTTTTGCTGCCGGACGCTGATCGATGCGCCCCATTGAGCGAAACCGGGAATTCAGCGGTTCAGACGCCGGAATCGACGGGGTAGAACACCAACTGTACGTGCGGACTGCCGTTCGCGTCCCAGTTCCACCAGTATCCCTCGCCAGCAGGATCGAACAGGCCGAGACGGTCGTCGCATGCCATATCCCCGTCCGTGTCGACGCAGACGGTCAGCAATTGGGTACTCACGTTCTCCCATTTGTTCTGTTCTTTGCCGTTACCCACGGTGCGCGTCTGTACCCAGATATTGCCCTCGCCGACGGAGCACAGAATCTCCGAGTCGGTATTGTCATCGACGACAATTGCGTCATCCGCGGCCTCCTCGACGCAGCTCGTCACGTTGACGGAGCCGCCCGGCTGGCCCAGCACCCGGGCCCGGACTTCGTACTGGGTGAACGTGGGATCTACCGGGTCTCCTTCCTCGATACCGCAGTTCGAGCAGTTCTCCGCCGTGATGGGCAGGTAGAAATTCGCGCCGTCGTCGCAGGCATTGCCGTCCTGAACCCAGAAATCCTCCCCGGGCTGCAGGAATATCTTGTTGATCTTGACAGTCTTGTCCGCGCCATTTCCCGCTGCGCCATTTTGTACCGCGATCTGGCGCCGGTTCGAATCCAGGAAGTCGCCTCCCGGGCACTGATCGTAGGCATGAACGTTTAGCAGGAATCCGCCCTTGCCGACCGCGGCGCCGTTACCGTTGCCATTGGGTTCTGCCGATGCGACACCGGCAGCCAGAATTGCGGCGATCGCCGCGATCGTGATTCGTTTTTCCACCTTCTCTCTCCTCTCGAGTATCCGCAACAACGAGTCCACGAGACTGTGGTTGCGTGAGTTGCCGGCCAGGAAACCAGGGAGAGGCGGAACTGCCTGAGGAAACGCGCGGTGCCCCGGGGAAGCCCGGGGAAACTTGGCGTTTTCAATCCGGCGGCCCCGCTGTCCTAGGCTGATGCCCTTAGACCGGAAGCTTTGCGTCACTGCCTTTCGGCAGATTTGCCTTTTTCGGACGATTGCCGCGCCATCGAAAAAGCGCGTGAGAATCAGATTAGTCCCGAAGCTGCAGCAGAAATGTGAATTCGGTCACGTTTTTGAAAGGAGTGTGAAGAACGTCACACTTCTGCGCGGTACACGGGGCTTGCAAAACAGGTCCCGCTCGGATGGCCCGGCGAGCCAATATCAAGCTGACAAATTAAAGGGACCGTTTTCTGCGAGACACTGAAACGCAGAGACTGAGAGTGTCGGCCGGTCTGCATGGGTCCTGGGACAAACACTGGCGGACTCAGCACCGGGAATCACTTTGGCGGGAAATGCCGACGCTCGCATCCACCGAGATCCCACCTGCCGAGGTTGGCCGCGGCATCGTAGGTCGAATTCAGGAAAGCCAGCAGGACCCGATCCGGATCCTCAGCGGTCCGGACGGCCTCGTAAGGCAGAACGAACTCGCCAAGCTCCGGCGACCAGAATGCCGCCGACGGCTCGATGGCCGCCTCGCCGAATCCTGGCGGGGACGGGTACGCGTAGGAGTAAAAAATGGCTTCGGGGTAAGCGGCCCCGCCCGGCCAGAATCCGGCACTGCTCACTTCCTGGGAGTAGGCTTCCTGCGCGACCCAGAGCGGCATGTTCGGCAGTCCGCCAGGATGGTCAGGCGCGGGTCGCCCCGAGAAGCGGGTGACCGCGAGATCGAAGCTCCCCCAGAAAAAATGCGACGGACTCGCCTTGCCGGGAAACTCCGCCCGGAATGAACGGAAAACACGATCGGCCTGGTAGAGAACCCGCCAGAACCGGTTGATGGCCAACGGATCGTAGGTCTTGTGAACCCGATCCTCCGGAAACGGGATCGCCTGCTCCACCTCGTTCGGCACCACGTTGATCCTGACGGGCAGACCGAGCCTGTCGAGGCACTCCATCACCGAACCGTAAAAGTCGGCGGTCGTTTGCGGCTCGAGCGCCACACGCTCGACGCGGCCGTCGCACGAGCGGAGGATCAGCTGATGATCGATGAAGTCGAAGTCGATGCTGAAAGTCAGGTTTCCATGGGGGATCGTTCCGGTGGTCAGGCCCCGCGGTGTCACGTAGAGCGTCACGTGCCACGAGTGATTCATCCACGGGGACTGCACCATCCGGATCTTGCCGATGATCTGGGTCCACATGTGAAGCGTTTCGGCCGACTCGCTCCAGTCGCCAAACCGCAGCTCCGGCCAATAGTCATCCCCGGCTGTGACTGATGCGCTCATGAACTGATTTCCCTGTATATCGTGTTCCAGACGGTTGTCCCCTGCGGAGGGGGGTAGCTTTGACCTGAAGGCTTCACCCTTCAGGTCTGGTGCCGGTCTCAGGCCATATCGAACAGCAGGATCTCGGTGTCCGGCGAACCGGTCAGCGAAATGGTGGCGGGCCCTTCGATGGCGACGCCGTCACCCTGTTGAAGCGGCTGCCCGTCGAGCACGGCAGCGCCCCTCGCCACCTGCACCCAGCCTTTGCGGCCCGGCGGGAATGTGTGACCGACGCTGTCGCCTTCGCCGAGCAGGGCGGCATATAAGTCAACGTCCCGATGGATCGTGACGGAGCCTTCGCGTCCGTCTCTTGAGCCCACCAGCCGCAAGCGATCGCGCTTTTCCTCGTCCGGGAAAGACTTCTGCTCATAACTCGGCTCGAGACCCGCCGTTTCCGGGAGAATCCAGATCTGCAGGAAATGCACGGGGTCAGTGTGCGAGGCGTTGTATTCGCTGTGACGAACGCCCGTGCCGGCCGACATGCGCTGGACGTCACCCGGGTGGATGACAGAGCCGTTGCCCATGTCGTCCCTGTGTTCCAGGGCGCCTCCCAGAACGTAGGAGATGATTTCCATATCCCGGTGTCCGTGGGTGTCGAATCCCCGCCCGGGCTCGACCCGGTCCTCGTTGATCACCCGCAACGGGCCGAAGCCCATGAATGCCGGGTCGTAGTAATAGCCGAAGGAGAACGTGTGGCGACTCTTCAGCCAGCCGAAACTCGCGGCGCCACGGTCTTCGGAACGCCGGACGGCAATCGCGTTGGGTGTTTCTGCCGACAGGTAATTTTCCATGACCAGAATTTTGCACACGGTCGAGAAACAATACAATTAGATAAATTAACGACATTATGTCGCCGGAATAGCGACAATTATAGGGTGCCAGACATGGACCGACTCGACAGCATGCGGGCGTTTGCCAAGGTGGTGGAAGAGGGTGGATTCGCTGCGGCGGCCAGAAAGATGGGGCTCTCGCGCTCGGTGGTCAACAAGTCCGTGATCCGCCTGGAGCACGACCTGGGAACCCAGCTGCTGCGCAGAAGCACGCGAAAAGTGACTCCGACGGAGGCCGGCCTGGCCTTCTACGATCGATGCGTCCAGATACTGAGCGACCTGGAGGAAGCGGTGACCGCCGTGACCGAATTGCAGGAGCGCCCCACGGGCAATCTTCGAATCAATGCGCCGATGTCGTTCGGGACGATGCACCTTTCGTCGGTGATCACGGAGTTCATGGCAGGACACCCGGATGTGCACGTAGAGCTCGTGCTGAACGACCGCTTCATCGATCCCATCGAGGAAGGATTCGACGTGACCCTGCGCGCCGCCGAGCCGACGGCTTCAGCCAGTCTCATCAGTCGGACGATCGTCTCGGTGAACAGAGTATTGTGCGCTTCGCCCGCGTATCTCGCCGCTGCCGGCGAGCCCGGCGATCCGCGGGACCTGAAAAAGCATCGATGCCTGCATTACGGCTACCTCGGGTCGGGCAGCCAGTGGCGTCTTGCCGGCGGCGGTCATGCTCAGACTTATGCCATCCACTGCGTGATGTGGTCGAACAACGGTGAAATACTGAAGAACGCGGCAATCGCCGACCAGGGCATCGCGCTGCTGCCCACGTTCATCGTCGGCGAGGCCCTCCAGGCCGGGCAGCTGCGGACCGTCCTGACCGATTACAAGCCTCCGGACATTGCCCTGAGTGCCCTGTACCCCCGGCACCGTCATCTTTCCGCCAAGGTGCGGTTGTTTGTCGAACTCCTGGAGGAGCGGTTTGGCGATCGCCCCTATTGGGACCTGGTGCAGTAGCGGTCGAAGGGGCCCGCAGACAAAAAGGAATCAATGCCGCGAGGCGGGTCGTCAATGTGTTCGATCAGCCTGATGTGATCTACAGCGGCAACACGGGAGAAAAAAGGAACGCCGGTGTCCAGAGGGGCCCCGCACCGAGGGGGAGGTCGGATCGTCCGGGCGCCCGGACACCGGCGGCGAAAATTATCCTGCGTTCTGTTTATTTGAAATCCATGTGGACACGGAAGGCGATGGCATTGGGCTCGTCCTTGAAGTTGGTGCCGCTGCCGTCCGGATTCGGAATATTGTTTGTGACAGGGTCTGCGCTGGCCGCCACGTAGTTGAGCTGGAAGCGCAGATACGGGGTCACGTAGTAATTGACCCCGAAGGTCCAGTTCTCCTCTTCGCCGCCCTGGATACCGTCATCCTGCAGGTCCAGCTTGCTGTAGCGAACCGCGATTTCCCAGGCGTTGCTGGCCTTGGTGCGGCCGAACAAGCCGTTCTTGTAGGAGCGGGTCTCGCCGGTGATGAACCAGCTGCCATAGAGATACCAGCCGGACAGGTCCGGCTCCGGCAGATCGCTCTCCTGTCGGTTGATGCTCTGCTGAAGCCACTCGCCCTGGACCGACCAGGGCCCCAGGACCCAGGCTGCCTCGAGACCATAGGTATTGATGTCATCGACGTCTTCCAGTGTTCCCGTGTCCACCAGTCGTGTGCTGGTCTGGTGGGTTTCCGGGCGAGAGCGGACGCGCCAGGAGTTGTTGCCGGGTTCCTGCCAGTTATAGGACCCGCCGAAGTGGAACTGGTTGTCGCCGAACTTCGGTCCCCAGGTCACTCGGCCACCGAGGCCGACGCCTTCCGAAGTGTCGTCATCGGAACCTTCCTGATCGCCGAAAAGGCTGGCGGCGTAGTGCCAGGGCCCTGAATCCCCGGCAAATCCGACGGCAATGCGGCGGTCCGGGTACAGGGTCGTGACCATCGCCTTTTCGATGAAGGCCGTGTACTTGGCGCTCATCAACGCTTCCAGGCTCTGCTCCTGCTTGAACTGGCCCAGGGTGATGTTCCCCAGGTCCCAGCCGGTGTAGCGGATATACATGTCCTTCAGGGACGTTGAATTGCCCGCCCAGTCGTACTGGGCCTTGTATTTCCAGTCGTCGGCGATATCGCCCTGGGCGAACAGCCGGGCGCGGCGAAACTCGCTGCCGCTGCCCATGTCGATCTCGTCTTCGTCGTAATAGGTGTAGATAGCGTCGATACGACCGCCGATCTCGACGGTCATCTCTGCGTGGCCCGGTGTCGTCACTGATGCGGACAGCACCGCAACGGAAAGCACGCCGATGATGTTTCTTCTGTTCAAGATTCTCTTCCTGGTTTTTTCCTCTGCCGGCTTGAAGCACGGGCCCATGCATGGACGACGAGCATGATCAGTCACGGCCCAGCTTGGCCTGAGCGCGTAATAGACGGTTGTCGTCCGTCCCGAGATCGTGCACTCTAATGTTTCTTATATTTACTTTTGCACAATAAAGTAAATTATGCAGGATTTTGCAAGCGCTTTCGATCTGGCGTTTCGGCTGGTCTTTTCGGCCGACCCGGATCTGGTCGAAATCATCCTTCTGTCGCTCCGGGTCAGCCTGTCAGCAGTCGGGGTAGCCCTGGCTCTCGGGCTCCCGCTCGGCGCGACGGTTGCTATTGGCCGTTTCCCCGGCCGCACGGTACTAATCGTTTTATTCAACGCCCTGATGGGTCTGCCGCCGGTGGTGGTCGGGCTCCTGATTTACCTTTTGTTGTCCAATGCCGGTCCGCTGGGCTGGATGCAGCTCCTTTACACGCCGACAGCGATGATCATTGCCCAGACGGTGCTGATCACGCCGATCGTGGCGGCGCTTTCACGGGAAGTGGTCGAGCAGCTGAATCTCGAGTACTCCGAGCAGTTCAGATCACTCAGCGTGCCGCGGACGACTGCCGTGAGAGCTCTGCTGTGGGACGCACGCTACAGCCTGTTAACCGTCGCGCTCGCAGGATTTGGACGGGCCGTGGCCGAGGTGGGGGCAGTCATCATCGTCGGCGGCAATATCGACCATCTGACCCGGGTCATGACCACCGCCATCGCGCTCGAGACTTCCAAGGGCGACCTGGCGCTGGCGCTCGCTTTAGGGATCGTGCTCGTCACTATTTCGCTTTCCGTCAACGCGGCCGTCATGATGCTGCGCCTGACTACAACCCGCTACGCGTATGCTTGAAGCTTTCGTCATGAGCGGTGCGAATTGGGCGGAGCGGGAGACTGACGTGCCCGGAATTGCAGGACGGATGCGTGGCCTCACGTATCGCGCGGGGGGCGTCAACCTGGTGGACGGAATCGATCTGGATCTCCCCAGTGGCTCCCTGACGGTCGTCATGGGCCCGAATGGCGCGGGGAAGAGCCTGCTTTTGCGGTTGATGCATGGTCTGCTCCGACCTGCCGCCGGGCAGGTGACATGGGGCGGACGTCCCATGGATGAGGAGGTCCGCAAGCGTCAGGCCATGGTTTTTCAGCGCCCTGTGCTTCTGCGCAGATCGGTGGCTGCCAATATCCGCTTTGTTCTGAAACTGCGGGGCGTCGATACGCCGGAGCGGACCATGGAAGTCCTTGAATACGTCGGGTTGGCGGCACAGGCCCGGCAGCCGGCTCGACTGTTATCCGGCGGTGAACAGCAACGCCTGGCGCTTGCCCGGGCACTGGCGCTCGAGCCGCAGGTTCTGTTCATGGATGAGCCTACCGCCAGCCTGGATCCGGCTTCCACGGCAGCCATCGAGGGTATCGTCAAGAGCGCCCATCGCCGGGGCTCAAAAATCATCTACGTGACTCACGATCTGGGCCAGGCTCATCGCCTTGCGGATGACGTGGTGTTTCTCAATCGTGGCCGTCTCGTCGAGCACACACCGGCCTCCAGATTTTTCGAGAAGCCAGATTCGCGGGAAGCTCGGGACTATGTCGAGGGCCGCCTCATTCTGCGATAACAAGTTCAGCCAAAGGAGACGATCGTGTTCAAAGGATTTTCCAACCGATTTGTTGCGGTTGCGGTGCTGCTGGGGGCACTCGTTTCTGTTGCAGTTCAGGCTGAGGACAAATCCTTCATCCTTCAGTCCACAACATCAACGGCCAACTCCGGCCTGTACGACTACATCCTTCCCGCCTTCAAGGAAAAGACCGGCATCACGGTGAACGTGGTGGCTGTCGGCACCGGCCAGGCAATCAAGAACGCCCAGAATGGGGACGGCGACGTGCTGCTGGTACACGCCAGGCCTGCGGAGGAAAAGTTCGTGGCTGACGGCTACGGGGTGGAGCGATTCAACGTGATGTACAACGACTTCATCCTCGTCGGCCCGCCCGCGGATCCGGCCGGGATCGCCGGTATGAAGGACGCCCACGCGGCCCTGAAGAAGATCGCCGAAAGCGAAGCGGTTTTTGCATCCCGGGGTGACAACTCCGGCACCCACAAGAAGGAAATGGCCCTGTGGACGGACGCCGGTGTGGAACCGACCGCGGCCAGTGGGCAGTGGTACCGTGAGACCGGTTCCGGCATGGGCGCGACCCTCAACGCAGCGGTCGGCATGAGCGCCTATACCATGACCGACCGGGGCACCTGGATCAGCTTCAAGAACAAGGCTGATTTCAGGGTCCTGGTGGAGGGCGACCCGAATCTCTTCAATCAGTACGGCGTCATCCTGGTGAACCCCGAGAAGCATCCCAAGGTGAAGGTCGCCGAGGGCCAGGCTTTCATCGAATGGATCCTGAGCGACGAGGGGCAGTCGGCGATCGCCAGCTACAAGCTCGACGGCCAGCAGCTCTTTTTCCCCAACGCCGAGTGACAGTGGTATGAGCGGGCGGTTCGAAGGACCGTTCAGCCGCCGTTGAAGTGGACCGTCCCGAATCCGCTGATGTCGTAGCCCGTCAGTTCCGTCGCCTTGTTTCGGAAGGCGTCGGAGCGGCAGAAACCGACCAGCCGCTGCAGCGGCGGATCAAACCAGGCGGCCCGGTCTACCAGCAGGTCGAATCGCTCGCGGATGACCGGCACGAAGCCCAGGCGCAACCGCCGGGCCATGGCTTTCAGTCCCAGGGTCGCGTCTGCGTGCCCCTCGTGAACGGCGAGCGCCGCCTCGGATTCCGTACGAGCCGTTTCCGACCACTGTACGTCGTCAGGCCCCATGCCCGCCTGTGCCATCAGGTGGCGCAGGAGGACCTGGCTGCCAGCCGTTTCCTGGCGAGGCGAGATGCTGCGACCCCTCAGGTCCGCCACCTCGGCGATCGTGCCGGCCAGGGCTGGGGCGACAATCAGTCCGCGTTCCCGCCAGGCGAATTCCAACAGAGCCGCAGGAGCATGCTCAAACCGGTTGCGAACTGCCGCGACGTTCCACTCCGCGGTTTCCGGATCGTACAGGTGGAGGGCCGCGGCCTGGCCCTCACCCTGCGCAAAGCGTTCTAGCCCGTCCAGGCTGCCGTCGAAGAGGGTGGCAAGCTCCGCCCCGGAGGCCCTGAGGGACCACTCCAGCAGCGGATCCTGGCTGCCCACGAAGACCCTGCTGTAACGATTTGATCGCTCTGACGCTCCGCCGGAGCTGCGGCTGGCGATCCAGGCCTCTATGTCGCGCCGGGGGAACAGCAGCTTCCCGGTAGCCCGGGAGCAGGGCACTTCCCCGGAGGCGGCCAGGTCATAGACCTTGCGCTCCTTGATGTGCAGCAATTCGGCCAGTTCCCTGGTGGTCAGGAACTCGGTGGATAGATTGGCCATCTGTCTGCCTGAAAAAGCGATGTACGCCGCTGGTCGCCGGGAATATTTGCAGCATTCTGCAGGGAAATCAAAAAGCTGTTTGTCCCGATACGCTTTTTGAATAGCTCAACAACGACAAATTCCACCCCCGCCCGCTTCCAGGGAAGGAGGGAGCGCGACAATCGCGGGAGTGCCGCAGTGAAACGCCCCCGGGGAGCGGAGACCTGGTCAATTCCCAGTGGCGGTCGGTTCCCGATAGACAGGACGCCGGAAACCGACCGGGGAGACCATCAGTGGTCGACACCCAACATGACGTTGGAGGCCTTGATCACCGCGTAGACCTCGCCGCCTTCTTCGATTTTCAGCTCCTCGGCGCTGGATTTGGTGATAACGGAGACGATTTCCGCGCCGCCGACATCGATGATCACTTCCGTGTTCACCGAGCCCTCATTGATCTTTTTGACCCGGCCCTTCAGAACATTACGAGCGCTTACGTGCATAACGATCCTCCTTCTTTCAGAACGGTTTGGATGATTCGGCGTCGGGCTAATTCTAGACGTTCAACGAGTGTCGTACGCCACAGCGAACGAGGGCGATCCACGACGGCAAATGTTTCACCGCGGTGTTTCGCCGGGCCGTTACCGGTCCTTAACGCCAATGTTCTTCCAGCCTTCGACTACCCGAAGGGAGCGGGAGGTGGGCGGCTGGTCGGCCCGCAAGATCAGGAACCGACCGTCAGCCGGGTTGCGCCAGTATGAGAATCCGAGAACGTTCTTCCAGGTCGGGTCCTGGAAAACGGGTACCGGCCGGCCAGGGACAGGCCTGTCGCCATCGAAGGAAATCGGAACCGAGTAAAGGGTGTCGCCATAACGATAAAAAATCTGGCTCATGTCCGGCGCCCACAATGGCTCCTCCCCGCCCTCGGTGCTCACCTGGATTCGCAGATCGGGAATGCCTTCCATCGGCTGCAGGACAATCTCGAAACGTCCCGACGCATCCACCGTCAGAGCCAGCCAGCGGCCGTCAGGGGAGATCTGCCCGAGTGCCTCGACCACATTTCCCCTCTGCGCGACGGCAGCCATGGTGCCATTCCTCAAATCAGCGATATACAAGTCCGCGATCTGGTTCTCGGCCAGCACGCTGATGACGGCGCGGTCGCTGGAGTGCAGCTGATCGATCAGCAGATTGCGGGCGTCCTCCAGTACCAGTTCACCATCGCCGGGTCCGGCGTCGGGGGATGTCCGGTAGATCGCCGCGGTGCCGTTTTCGCTGTGCCGGTTCGAGCTGAAATAGATCCGCTCGCCGTCCGCGGACCAGTGCGGACGTCTGTTGAAACCTCCCCGCGTCAGCCGCCGCCGGGCCAGGGTCTCGAGGTCGTAGATCCAGATGTCTGCCTGGTTCTCAAAAATCGTGACGGCCAATCGGCGGCCCTCGGGATCAATGGACGCATCCACGTACCTGGCCGGAGGAAATTCCAGGCGCTGCACGTTGCCCTCGAGATCGACAAGGGCCAGGTGACGCTGTCCGTAGGGTGCGCCGGTGGCGTAGATCAGGGTCTGGTCGGAGACGACGAACTGGGCCAGGTCGTCGTCACGCCGCAGTTCCGAACCCACCAGTCGTCCGTCTCCGGACACTGCCGGAGCATCGGCGTCGAAGTCGACTGCCAGCAGGTCATTCCCGAATGCGTACACGAGAGCCCCCGAAGCCACCCGGACATTGACCGGTATGTCCATGACCGGCTCGAGCTTGCCCGTACCGGGGGCGTATGCGGCTACCCGGCCGGGAGGCGTCGTGACCAGGAAACGTTCCCCGTCGGGCAATGGCTGGAATTCCCGTCCCAGTGGCACGGCGCCGTTGCTGAGGTCATCCTCCGGGTCGATGTGAAGGCGGGTCGGCGTTCCGCCGGTGACCGGCACCCACCAGTGGGCATTTCCCTCGCGATCGTTGTAGACGATTCGGTCGTCCCCCCACCAGGCGCCGCCCCTGGCATTCGGGGTTTCGACGACGATCCGGGCGTCACCGCCGTCGATGGGAACGATGCGCAGCTGATCCTCGGCAAAGAATCCGATCCATCGGCCGTCCGGGGAGACAAAGGGCGCGTATGCGCCGTCGGAACCCGGCAGTGCGCGGACCTCGAAATCGCTGAGCGCGCGGACATACAGCCGAGTGCCGCCGCCATTTGCGGAACCGGCGTAAACCAGACGGTTTCCGTCCGGCGTGATTGCCATGGCGAGCGAGGGGACGGCGAGCGGCGCCGACCCGATGAACTCGATCGGCGCGTCCTCCGGCAACAGGATTTCGTAGCGTCGCAGGGCCGTACTGGACGGGCCTTCGGAATTATCCAACAGGAACTGCGGCGCCATCCCCAGGAGCACGCCGAATGTCACGAGTACGACGACAGCAGTCACGGATCGGGCGGTGAGCCAGGGAGTCTGGGCCGGTGAGCCGTCGGGGAGTTCTTCCGCGTCCGCGGGGCCGATATCGAATGCCCAGGCGAGCACGAGCGCGACCGGCAGCCCCGCGACACAGCCGATCCCGATAATCGAAAAGACCACCGCCGGGAGCTGAAACGCCTCCACCAGCAGATCTGCGGCCTCCATGACCACGAAAGCCGCACCCATATAGACGAGGGCCGCGCGAACGACACGGCGCCGCTTGAGTTCGGACAGAAATCGGTCCATCGGCCTCCCTCGGTCGCCCGCAGCCGATTGTACGGTACAGGTGGACGCTCACCGAGCAGCTGTCTGTCGCCGGTGACGGTCAACCATCCTGCTGCCCGGACGGCTTCTAATTGTTTTTGAGAATCATTATTATTCTCAGCTCTGGCGGATCCCCGGGCGCCGGGATTCCCGCGGCGGATCACCCCGGCTGGCACCGCGCGAACATTGCCCCGATTCTCAGGAGCACGGGCACTAGCCCTGGAAAAATATGCATCGAAAGCCAAAATTTTTTTTGATCACCCTCCTAGCCGCGACAGCAGCGGGTTTCTCCGTGCCGGCGTTGTCCGAGTCCGAGGTCAATCTGTATTCCGCCAGGCAGGAGGCGCTGATCAAGCCCCTGCTGGAGAAATTTACCGAGGAAACCGGGATCAGGGTCAACCTGGTCACGGGCAAGGCGGATGCCCTGCTCAAGCGCCTGGAGTCGGAAGGCCGCAATTCGCCGGCGGACGTGCTTCTGACCGTGGATGCCGGCCGACTCCATCGCGCCAAGGCGCTCGGCGTCATTCAGGCCATCGATTCCCCGGTCCTCGAGGCCGCGATCCCGGCGTCCTACCGCGATCCGGAGGGTGACTGGTGGGGTCTCTCGCTCCGCGCGAGGCCTATCATGTACGCCAGGGACCGCGTCAACCCCGATGAGCTCGAGAGCTACGAGGCCCTGGTGCAGGACAAGTGGCGGGGACGGATCTGCATCCGGTCATCGGACAATATCTACAATCAGTCGCTGGTGGCATCCATGATTGCCAGCGACGGCGCGGCAGCGGCCGAGCAGTGGGCGCGGGGTCTGGTCGCCAACTTCGCGCGTCCGCCGCGGGGCGGGGACCGGGACCAGATCAAGGCCGTGGCCTCGGGACAGTGCGATATCGCCATTGCCAATACCTATTATCTCGGTCACATGCTGGCCTCCACGGACGAGGCGGAGCAGTCGGCCGCCGAGAAACTCGCTATTTTCTGGCCTAATCAGGACGGCAGGGGTACCCACGTCAATGTCAGCGGTGCTGCCGTGACGCGCAGCGCCAGGAACCGCGAGGAGGCCGTCCGTCTGATCGAGTTCCTGTCGACGGACAGCGCGCAGACCTGGTACGCCCAGGTCAACTACGAATATCCCGTGAAGAGCGGAGTGGCGTGGAGCCCTACGCTGACGGACTGGGGAACCTTCAAGGCAGACCAGGTCAATCTGGAAGTGCTCGGTGAGCTCAACACCGAGGCCGTTCGGATCATGGACCGGGCCGGCTGGAAGTAAGATCGCCCGTGCCGCCCGTTCAGTTGCCCGCGGGCGCCAGACATTAATCCCCCCACGAAGACCGTGACGAGCCCATCCACCGGCATTTCGACGGCCACCGCCGGGCCCCGCTCCCGCTGGCGGCTCCCCGACGCCTGGACCGCGGGTGTCGTCATTACGGCTGCGCTCCTGGCGTTGCCTGTGCTCACCGTCTTCAGTTTCGTGTTCTACCCCGCCGGCGAGGTCTGGACGCACCTCGTGGAAACGGTGCTCGCCGACTATGTCCGAAACTCCCTTGCGCTGATGGTCGGGGTCGGCGTCGGTACCCTCCTGATGGGCGTCACCTGCGCCTGGCTTACCAGTGTCTGCGACTTTCCAGGGCGACGCCTGTTCGAGTGGGCGCTGCTTCTGCCAATGGCCATCCCCGCCTACATCATCGCCTTTACCTATACCGGCATGCTGGGATTCGAAGGCCCGGTCCAGTCCCAGATCAGGGAGTGGACGGGCTGGGGTTATGGCGACTACTGGTTCCCGGAAATCCGCTCTCTGGGCGGAGCCATAGCGATGCTCTCACTGGTGCTGTATCCCTATGTTTATCTGCTCGCCCGGGCAGCTTTTCTGGACCAGTCGGTGGCGCCCCTGGAGGTAGGCCGGACGCTCGGTGCGGGGCGCTGGCGGAGCTTCTTCACCATTGCGTTGCCGCTGGCCCGACCGGCGGTGATTGCCGGCGTGTCTCTGGCTCTGATGGAGACGCTGGCGGACTATGGCACGGTGCAGTATTTCGGGGTGAGCACGTTTACCACCGGGATCTTCCGCACGTGGTTCGGCCTGGGCGATGGCGCCGCGGCGGCCCAGCTGTCCGCCGTGCTCATGAGCTTTGTTCTGGTGCTGATCCTGATCGAGCTATGGTCGCGACGCCGGGCCCGCTTCCATCAGACGGGAACAGGCAGCCAGCGCTCGTCCAGGGTCGTGCTGGTTGGCGTCCACCGGTGGAGCGCGTTCCTGGCCTGTTTCCTGCCGCTGATGCTGGGGTTCCTGCTGCCGGCGGGCCAGCTTGCCGTATGGGCGGTGGCGGCAGCGCCGGGGATGGTTGACAGCGGTTTCCTGGCCCTGGCGCTCAACAGCGTCACTCTGGCGGGCGTTGCTGCCTTGATCGTCCTCGTGCTGGCGCTTTTCATGGCGTACGGCAAGAGAGTAAGGGGTGCGTTCATGACCTCCGCTGCCGTCAGGATCGCAGGCATGGGCTATGCGGTGCCCGGAACGGTGATCGCTGTCGGCGTCATGCTGCCCTTTGCGAGGATCGACAATGCTGTCGATTCCTGGATGCGCGATGGCTTCGGGATTTCCACGGGCCTGCTCCTGAGCGGGACAGTCTTTGCGCTGCTGTTTGCTTACAGCGTCCGCTTTCTGGCCGTGGCGCTCAATTCGGTGGAATCCGGGCTTGCCCGCATCCGCCCGAACATGGATCACGCGGCCCGGTCGCTGGGACTGTCGCCCGGAGCCGTTCTTCGCAGGGTGCATGTTCCGCTGATGAGCCGGACACTGCTCACCGCCGGGCTGCTCGTCTTCGTGGACGTGCTCAAGGAATTGCCGGCTACCCTGATACTTCGACCGTTCAATTTCAACACTCTGGCGGTCCGGGCGTACGAGCTGGCCTCCGACGAGCGGCTGG
>Ga0209742_10000767_pt1 | contig 16146 bp, 16 predicted proteins | sample DeeMarSeWOR38_10_FD_187462 | JGI IMG/M metagenome (GOLD analysis project Ga0209742, IMG submission 187462) | Marine sediment microbial communities from White Oak River estuary, North Carolina - WOR-3-8_10 (SPAdes) (version 2) | ecosystem: Environmental > Aquatic > Marine > Intertidal zone >... | reverse complement strand
TAGTCGTTTTGACATGATCCGGAACTCAAATTATCTAGTCGCTGAAAACGATCCGCAGCATAAGAAGAATTAGTATACCTGCGCAGAAACAGCAAAAGTGCAGAATGTTCCTTGAAAAACTTTCATGCTTGTTTACTTCAGGTATAAGGTCCGAGGCCCCGATATAAATAAAGTTGCCAGCAGCAAACGGGATGAGGTAGTAAATCCAGTCGCTGAAAGAGAACACGTAGGTCAGCAATCCACCGAGAAGAAATGTTGAGGCTGATAAGAAGTTTAATAGCAGGGCTTTTTTACGGGACCAGCCGCCGTGCACCAGTACACTGAAATCCCCAATCTCTTGCGGGACCTCATGAGCCGCCGCTGCCAGCCAGGTGGAGATGCCAAGACGGATATCAATGAGGAAAGTTCCTGCCACAGCAATACCCCCGATGAAATTATGGATACCGTCACCGATTAGAATAAGATAGGTCTGGGGTTTTTTGCAATGCGTTTCTTCTCTGTGACAATGATGCCAGTGGAGCAGCTGTTCCAGTAAAAGAAAAAAAGCAAACCCTCCAACTACATAAATATAGACAGATATTTGCGTCCCGGTTTTTTCAACCGACTCTGGAATCATATGAAAAAAAGCACCTCCAAGCAGGGAGCCTGCAGATAATGCAACAAGTGGCAGCAGCAGACGTTGCAGAGTTTTTTCGCTCAGGGACAGCGTGGTTACTCCGACAAGAGCCAGTATGCACATCAAAAGGCTGCTGCCAATAATCCAGAGGAGAGAGGTGATTTCGGTTGTCATATGTTTTTACTGAATATGTATTATTGAAACAGCACGATTTGTGAGCAGCAGCAAAAATCATTTTCTTTGGGCATCTTTAGTGAAATTTTATCAATTTTTCAAGAAACTTAAGAAATATTTGAGAAATAAATGCCAGGATGAATAAAGAAACGACCGGGGCCGGAAAAGTCCGGTACCGGTCGTTCAGCGCCTCTATTCTATCCTTATGAGGGAGGAAAGATAACTGGAAGAGGTTCTTTCAAGCCTTCCGAATCAGTACGGACCAGGCTCCATCATCCAACTGCTCCTGTGAGAGCACCTCATGGCCTTCTCGGATAACAGAACGGGGAACATTGTTAATGGGCGGGCCGTTATCAAGAATTAACCCCAGGACTTGTCCGGAATTCATTTTGGAAAAAGCAACCTTGGTTTTTACAAGATTCATTGGACAACCGACTCCTCGCAAGTCTTGAAATACATCTGCTGTAATTGTCACTGTCATTTTTCTGCTCCGATTATTTCGATTTGTTCTTGAAAAACTCCATCTTTATTGATGGTAAAAGAATGTATAGCCGGCTTGGATTCAGCCAGGGAAACAATGACGTAACTGAGGTCCGGGTCATAAGCAAGTTTAATGTCTTCTGGTGAAGGATAGGCTTCAGTTTCAGGGTGGGTGTGATAAACCGCCCTGAGAGTGAGTCCTGCCGCCCGGCAGTTTCGTACCGCTGCAAACTGTTCTTTCGGGTCCATGGAATAGTGAACGGTCGAGGCATCAACATTTTTCATGGCAATGGACTTGCAGACCACCCCGTTCTTTTCAGCCAAATAACCACAGGCTTCAAGTGGCATTTCAATTTTGCCGTGCGAGATAATATCATCAATTATATCCCGGGTGATTTTCAGCATAGCATCTCCTGTAATTTTTAATGCAAACCACAAACTGTTTGTTCAGCATCAGCCAGTTCGGTTATTTGTGGATCTGTTCCGCATATCGGGCAGTTTTCCTGTTTGTTGAGTCTGATTTTGCGGAACATCATGGTTCGTGCATCAAAGGTCAAAAGGCTGTTGGTGAGGAGTTCACCAGCTCCAGTAATGTACTTCAGAGTTTCAGCAGCCTGGATGGTGCCTAGCATTCCGGCGACTGCGCCAAGGACTCCGGCCTGGGCGCATGAAGGGACGGCATCGGGCGGCGGCGGGTTCCGGAAGGTGCAGCGGTAACATGCAGTTTGGCCCGGAATGATTGTCATGGTCTGGCCGTTGAAACGAAGGATGCCGCCGTGCGAAAAAGGAATGCCAAGAAATATGCAGGCATCATTGACAAGAAATTTTGTTGGGAAGTTATCCGTTCCGTCAATAATAAAATCGTAGCCTTCAAGTATTCCCGTAATATTTTCAGCACACAGGTAATCGTTGTAGGTCTTGACCGTAATATCAGGATTGATCGCCTGCATTTTTTCAGCAGCAGAATCAACCTTGGAGGTATTTATGTCCTTGCTGAAATGCGCTATCTGTCTCTGCAGGTTTGATATTTCCACGACGTCACTGTCGATAATTCCAATGGTGCCAACTCCTGCAGCAGCAAGATAGAGAGCAGCAGGGGAGCCAAGACCACCTGCCCCTACTATAAGTACTTTTGCCTGCAGCATTTTTTCCTGCCCTTCGACTCCGACATCATCAAGTAAGATGTGACGGCTGTAGCGCTCCAGTTGCTCTTCCGTAAAATCAATCATAATGTTGCCAGACCTCCTTCAAGATCGTCTATGATGTCACTTAAATCTTCTATGCCGACAGACAACCGAATCATTGTCTGCCTGATCTTCATTTCCTCTAATTTTTCTTCAGAATATTCACAAAATATAGTTGAGGCCGGATGCAGAATTAATGTCTTATTGTCATTAACATTTGAAGCCCTTCTGATGAGTTTCAGGTTGTTAATCAGGGCAAAACATCTGTCCCGGTCCTGTAAATCAAAGGTGAGAATACCACCGAAACGGCTGCCAAACTGTTTTGCTGCAACATCATGGTGTGCAGACCCTGCCAGTCCGGGGTAGTTCACTGCTGCAACCTTTTTATGCTGTTTGAGGAAGCGGGCAATTGAGAGGGCATTGGCGCAACTCTTTTCGATGCGCAGGCTCATGGTTTCAAGTCCTAGGCTGTGCAGGTATGCATGGTGAGGTGCCAGGCAGGACCCGATATTTCTGTATACCTCTCTTCTCAAGGAACCGATCAGGGCCATGGGGCCCATTTTTTTTGCCCAATCATGCAGGCGCGCTGATTGGCGCCAGTCAAAATTGCCGTTATCAATGATAAGGCCGCCAACAGATGTAGCGCCTCCCGAGATATATTTTGTGCTGGAGAGCACTTCGATGTTGGCGCCAAAATCTTTTGAGCGGAAGAGATATGGAGTAGTAACAGTATTGTCGACAATTAGCGGTATGCCATGTGCGGATGTAACATCGGCAATGGCCTTTATGTCTGCAATTTCCAGTTGGGGATTGGTAACTGTTTCAAGAAAAACAGCTCTGGTATCATCATCAATGGCTGCGGAAATTTCTGAAGGATCAGCCATTGATACAAATCTTGCTTCCAGGCCCCATGGTTTCAAGGTATGTTCGATCAGTGAAACCGTGTTGCCGAACAGGTGTCTGCTGGTAATAATGTTGGTTGTACTTCCTGCTATGGCAAGCAAAATGTTTGATATGGCGGCCATGCCTGAAGAAACAGCAATAACTGCGAGGGAACCGCTTAAGAGCTTAACCCGATTCTCAAATTCCTCTACTGTAGGATTTGTAATACGTGAATAAGCGTGCGCCGGCTTTCTGCCTGAGAAGACCTGGTTGATGGCTTCAGCACTTTCATGCTCGAAGGCAACAGTATCGTAAACAGGTGGCCGCAGTCCACCATGCTGATCTTTTAGGCGTGGAAGCGGACCATGGACGGCATTTGTTGAAAACCCGGTCACCGGGACCCTCCTCCCATGAAATACAGGAATTCAACATCATCGCCTGTTTTTAGATAGGTGGATGAATAGTTTTCCATATCTACAAATTCGCCATTAATCTGGACCGCAACCATTTCAGGGGATTCAACCTGGCGGATTTCCAGAAGCTTTGAGATGTTGACTTCAGCATCATTAAATTCATTTGGTTCGCCGTTAACTGATATATGCATGTTTTCTCCTTTATTTAAAAAACTATAAATATGGGGTGAACGATGTTTGATGTTTTTATACTATATTAATCTGATCAATTTAGTCAAGTAATAAAACATAGACCAAAAGAAGTCAAGAAGAAAAATAATTCACTGCAGCAGAATTACATCTTGCCTGTGTTGGGAAGTGCAGGAAAAATTTTGGCAGAGTGAGGTATAAAACTAGATATTGTAAATGACGTTCTGGTTCAATGCCTGCTGTTTAGCAATCAGTTCAGCCAGGCTGACAGAAAGGATTTCTTTCAGGTTTTTTTCCGCTACTTGAAAAAGTTCTATAATAGCATCATTTTTTTCATTGGATTTAGCCACAAACTCTATATCGCCTTCCAAACCATTAACGATATCAAGTACTGTAATTTGTCCTGGAGGTTTTGCAAGTTCATATCCTCCGTGTTTGCCACGGGTACTTTTAATAATGCCCGCTTTTCCAAGTCTGTTGAATATCTGTTCAAGAAACTGATGAGGAATATCACAGCGCGAGGCAATGTCTTTAATCTGCAGGAGGCCGGAGTTGTAAAATTCAGCGAGAGCCAGAAGCGCTGCGATGCCGTATCTGGTTTTATTGCTTATTGTGAGCATGGGGGATCCTTATCGTACGTTTCGTTTCAGCAATTATATATATCATAACATTTGGCCTCGCAATAAAGACTCAGCGGGTCAATAGAGCTACCGTAATGTTAATGACAGAGATTGTTTATATTTAGTTATCATTATTGACTCTGAAGCAAGATGTCAATTTTTTTAATTATGCTAAATTTTTTCTCACATTTGTAGGAGAATAAAGAGACATTTGCTTTATATAATAATTATATTGATAACAATTTAACTTTAAAAATAATGCAAATGAGTCGAATGTTTTCGCAAATCACCCTTGTATTTCTGTGGGTAGCCTGGTGTTTTCTGCACAGTCTCCTTATCAGTCGCTCCATTGCAGACAGAATGAAAAAACTTATGGGGAGAAGATATGGCTACTATCGATTGTTCTATAACATTTTCAGCATCGTATCTCTCATACCGGTCCTTTATTTCCAGCTGCAACTTGAGGAGAAGGTTATTTTTGTCTGGCCATGGCCATGGAATTTTATGAAATATGGTATGTATGCTGCTGCCTTCCTTTTATTTTACGGAGGCTTTCGTGTCTATGATTTACAATACATGCTTGGCATAAAGCAGATTCAGGGTATAAAACAGAGGAGTACTGAAAATAGCGTGGAATTGACCACAAAGGGCATTCTGGAATATGTGAGGCATCCATGGTACAGCGGCGCCATTTTACTTGTCTGGGCTTTTAATGACATAACGGATGTGTCGCTTGCAACTAAATTGGTGCTGACTGCCTATATAATTATCGGTACCCTGCTGGAAGAGAAAAAGTTAATCGACGGAATAGGGGAGCCGTATCTCGCCTACCGTAAAAGGGTGCCAATGCTGATCCCCTGGAAAATAGTCCAATTCAATTCACCATGGAAAAGCAGTTCAAAATAGAATCGTCCTTCACGCCAGCCGGAGACCAGCCAGGAGCAATAAAACTTCTGTCTGAAGGAATTCTGGCTGAATATCCTCAACAGGTTTTGCTGGGAGTTACCGGTTCGGGAAAAACCTTTACCATGGCCAAAGTCGTTGAGCAGGTACAGCGGCCGACCCTTGTCATAGCACCCAATAAAACCCTGGCCGCCCAGCTTTACTCAGAATTCAAGGAGCTTTTTCCGGATAATGCAGTGGAATATTTTGTATCTTACTATGACTATTACCAACCTGAGGCATATATCCCACAATCAGATACCTACATAGAAAAAGATTCCTCTATTAACGAAGCCATTGACAAAATGCGACATTCGGCAACACGCTCGCTTTTGACCCGGCGTGATGTTCTCATTGTAGCCTCTGTATCATGCATTTACGGCCTCGGTTCACCGGATGAGTATAAAAACCTGCACCTGTTTCTGAAAACAGGCGAGGAGTATCCCAGAGAGGAAATGCAGAGACGTCTTGTCTATATGCTTTATGAGCGTAATGATATTTCTTTTCACCGCGGCACCTTTCGAGTACGGGGTGATGTGGTTGAAATTTTTCCTGCTTATGAAGAGGACAGGGCTGTTCGTGTGGACCTCTTTGGGGATACCATTGATTCCATTTCGATGGTAGATCCTTTACGTGGTGTGGTTCTGGAGCAAATAGAGGAGTTGACCGTTTTCCCCTCGAGTCATTTCGTCACATCCACGGAGCGACTCGAAGCGGCCAAGCGGACAATCATGGCAGAGCTGAAAGAACGGTTGGCCTTTTTTGAAAAGGAAAATCAGCTGCTTGAGGCCCAACGTCTGGAGCAGAGAACCATGTTTGATTTGGAGATGATCAGCGAACTCGGATACTGCAATGGAATTGAGAATTACAGTCGCCATCTGACAGGTGCTGCACCTGGTGAGCCACCGCCTACCTTACTCGATTATTACCCGGATGATTTTATCCTCTTTATTGACGAAAGCCATATCGGCGTCCCGCAGCTGCACGGCATGTACCGGGGAGACCGTTCGCGGAAGGAAACATTGGTGGAGTATGGTTTCAGACTGCCATCGGCCCTGGACAACAGGCCACTTCGTTTTGATGAGTTTGAGGAGCGAACCAACCAGGTTGTCTATGTATCGGCAACACCGGGAAATTTTGAGCTTGATCAGGCTGAAGGCCGGATAGTTGAGCAGATCATCCGTCCCACAGGACTTATGGACCCTCTAATTGAGGTCCGACCAGCCAGGAACCAGGTGGATGATCTTTTGGCTGAAATACGTGTTCGGGCCGAAAAAAAAGAAGCCGTTCTTGTCACGACCCTGACCAAGAAAATGTCAGAGGACCTGACTGAATATTATGAAAATTTAGGCGTCAGGGTCAAATACCTACATTCAGACATCAAAACCCTAGAGCGCATGGAACTGATCCGGGAGCTTCGCCAGGGCGAATATGATGTTCTGGTCGGCATCAACCTGCTTCGTGAAGGGCTGGATATTCCCGAAGTATCCCTGGTTGCCATTCTTGACGCAGACAAGGAGGGATTTCTGCGCAGTGAGCGCTCCCTGATCCAGACCTGCGGCAGGGCCTCAAGAAATATAGATGGGCTGGTCATTCTTTATGCTGATGCGATGACCGGATCCATGCAGCGGACAATAGAGGAAACCACCCGAAGAAGAAACCTGCAGCAGCAATATAATCTGGCTAACAACATCACTCCCGCCACGGTACGGTCCAGTATCAAGGATATTCTGGCCTCAGTGTATGAAAAGGATTATATCACCGTTGAGGTCGAAACTTCTGAAGCAGTTGTGGAATATCACAGCTTGCAGGATCTGCGCCGGGATATTAAGAGGTTGGAAATGGAAATGCATAAAGCTGCCAAGGTGCTTGCCTTTGAAGAAGCAGCCAGCCTGCGTGATCAGGTCAAGGAATTGCGGCAGCTTGAAATGGAAATGATGTAAAAAAGAAAGGATTCAAGGTTAAAGGTTAAAGGATACGGATTGTATATTAAGAGAAGTTTTTTTCAAAACTCCAATACTCCATTACTCCAACCTATGCCTGAAAACTGACAGCTCCCAAAAACAAAAATTACTGGTCAATATGGTTTTAAATCACAGGATTAAAAACATGCCAAAAGGAATCGTGGTTGCCGGTTTGAGCGGCGGCTCTGGAAAAAGTGTGGTGGCAGTCGGTCTGATAGCCGCCTATGCAGGGCAGGGTAAAAACGTGGTGCCCTTTAAAAAGGGGCCGGACTATATTGATGCCGGCTGGCTGCAGCTTGCTGCCGGCAAGCCATGTTATAACCTCGATCCCTATTTAATGGAGCCCGAAGTATTCAAAGGATCCTTCATACAGCATGCCAGACAGGCTGAAATAGCAATTATCGAGGGCAACAGAGGGTTGTTTGACGGTGTGAATTTAGAAGGGGCATACAGTACGGCTGAACTTGCAGTTGATCTTAAACTCCCGGTTCTGCTCGTTGTCGACTGCACAAAGTCGACACGTACTGTTGCAGCCCTGGTTCTTGGCTGCCAGAAGCTCGATCCAAGGGTTATGATCCAAGGAGTTGTGTTGAATAGACTTGGTACTGCCAGACATGAAACAATTGTGCGACGATCGGTGGAACATTATACCGGTATTTCTGTTGTGGGGGCAATACCACGTTCAAAGACTGATATTTTTCCCCAGCGCCATTTGGGAGTAACGCCTCATCAGGAACATGAAAGTGCTGAGCAGGCAACCCGGATGCTGGCTGATATGGCAAATGAGTATCTCGATCTGCCGAAAATTGAAAAAATCATGGTGGGAATAAAGCTTCCTGTTGCACATGAAAAATCGATATCCAAACACAAAACTGTACCAATTGTACGTATAGGAATTCTTAAAGATGCTGCTTTCCAGTTCTATTATCCTGAGAATCTGGAAGCCCTGGAAAATGAGGGAGCTGAACTGGTTGAAATCAATGCCATGACAGCAGAAAATTTACCTGAGCTCGATGGCCTGTATATTGGTGGCGGCTTCCCGGAAACCAGTGCTAAACGGTTGTCGGACAATAGTCTATTCAGGCAGTCGATTAAACGTGCGGCTGAAGCAGGACTGCCGATCTATGCTGAATGCGGCGGCTTGATTTATCTTGGGGAAAGTATTTTTCTCGATGGCAAGGAATATCCGCTTGCCGGGGTTTTTCCAGTCAAATTCGGACTGCACAGAAAACCCCAGGCGCATGGCTATACTGAACTTTTCGTAAGTAACGGCAACCCTTTTTACAAAGAAGGGGACAGGATAAAAGGACACGAGTTCCGCTACAGCACGATCCTTTCATGGCAGGGGAGTTCAGCGGAGCTTGCATTCGATATGGAACGAGGTGTCGGATTCATGGACGGGCGGGACGGCCTGGTATGTAACAATGTTCTGGCCCTGTATACCCATATCCATGCCCTGGCTACTCCCCAATGGGCCGTTAATATGGTTGGCAGGGCATTAAAATTCAAGCAGGGAGGAGGTGGAGCGTAAAGTCGCAGGAATCCTTAGTGCGTTCTAATCCCAAGGACCTTTTCTTCGATCATTTTTTTTCTCGATGCCTCTGGTTCCGGGGAACTCCAGTGGATAAACTGCTGGGTCATGCGCATAAAAGAACCGTTGTCCTCCTTGCACTTGGCACAGATTGATTCGGCCCTGTCGCGGAACATAATTACCTTGCTTGCCGGTTCACCATCCTTGTCGACCGCAGCCATCTTGCGGCAACCGCAATTCAAGCGGACCACGGCGACACCGATTGCCTCCGGACTGCCTTCAAGAATGCCCTGGATCATTGCTTCCTCAGATTTCTCCACTGACCATTTCTGTTTTTTTTTCTTCGTAGTCTTTTTCATCTGTTTCGCATACAAATTTATGTGGACAAACATGAATGTTTGAAAGGGAACAGCCAGTTGCCACTTACAAGAACAATGATTAGAATGAAGTTGCAGACCCGACAATCTAATAAGAAACTTAATGCAAGGCAACAGCTATTTCCGGCCATCTCTTTTCTTCACCCTGATGTTGAGTCAATCTCTTACGCCAGGATGGATTTTTTTATTGACAAAAAAATGGTGTTGAATTAGAGGGGAATAGTTTTTTGTAAGAGGAAAATCTTCCCTTTGAAGATTACCATTTTTAGGTACAACTGGTCTTATGACTTGTTCTAATCAATAATTATTTTACATGGAGGTTTTACTATGTGGGAAGTTGTCGTTGATAAAGACAAATGTAGCGGTGATGAAGAATGTGTAGATGCATGTCCTGCGCAGGTTTATGAAATGGTTGATGGAAAATCCGAGCCTGTTAACATGGATGAGTGCCTTGGCTGCGAAACCTGTGTTGAAGTTTGCCCGGAAGGTGCCATCACTGTAACTGAGGTTTAATTCTGTACAAGAATACAGACCGAAGATCGAATCCATAGGCCTGTTTCCTGCAAAGGGGACAGGCCTATGTTTTTTCCCTGCAGTTAAAAACGCTCTTTTGGAGAATATTCCAATAACCCTACGCCATACATTTATTGATGGATTTGAAAAAGAACCTTCATCGTTATAAACCAGGGGTGTCAGTAAGGACCCATCTGTTTCTTGCTGCCCTGATCTGGAGCGTGGTCGGTTTTTTTCTCCTGACAAACGGTATTGTCTTAATTTCATTGAAGGGTCATTTTTGGTATGCAGTGGTGGGATTAATCCTGGGGACCGTAAAGACATTTTTTATTCTTGACCGGGTGGCCCGAAAAAATGTGAAAAGAATAGAAGAATTTGAGGACAAGGTATGCATCGGTTCCGTATACTCCTGGAAAACCTGGCTTCTGGTTGCTGCCATGATTGTTTTGGGCAGATTTTTACGAACTACAGTGCTGCCAGGTGAGGTAGTAGGACTTATATATACTGCTGTTGGATGGGCACTTATGCTGGCAAGCAGGCTGATGTGGCAGACATGGAAAAGAACTCCCTGACCATGGAAACTTTTTCTTTTAACAGGGTTGAGATCAATATAGCTGCGCTACAGCACAACCTTAAAAATATACAGCAGACTGTCGGGCCCCAGGTCAAAATTATGGCTGTTGTAAAATCGGATGCCTATGGCCACGGCATGATAGAATGCGCCAAAGGGCTCTATCAGGCCGGAGCGAGGACTTTTGGAGTGGCTGAAGTATGGGAGGGAGTTGCACTGCGCCGGGCCGGCCTGAGGGGAGAGATTGTTGTTCTTCTGGGGGGATCTTCGGAAACATATGGCGAAATTCTTGATTATAATCTGACGCCGGTTGTTTATGATATTGATTTTATCAGTGGACTTTCGCATGAAGCTGCCAGGAAAAATGCAGAGGCAAAGGTACACTTGAAAGTGGATGTTGGCATGGGCAGGCTGGGAGTACTGCCGTTTGAGGTTGAGTCCTATATTTCGCTGATAAAACGTTTGCCCGCTGTATCGCTGTCAGGATTGTTGAGCCACTTTCCAGTTGCAGACGAAACAGAAGCGCTTGAAAAAACCCGGAAGCAATTATTTTTATTTAAAGATCTTCTCAACCAGCTGAAAACGAGAAAATCGGATTCCGGGGTAGCACACATTGCCAATTCAGCTGCACTGATATATTTTCCGGAGGCACATCTTGATATGATCCGCCCAGGCATCAGTCTCTATGGTTATTTCCCGGATGCTTCCCCGGCACGGGCTATAACTGTTGCTCCCGCCCTGGAACTGCAGCCGGTAATGTCCTTCAAAACCAGAGTCATACAGGTTAAAGAGCTTGAAGCAGGGTGCGGTATCAGTTATGGCCATACCTTCATAACTCGCCGGAAAAGCAGGATTGCAATATTACCTGTAGGATATGCCGACGGTTACTTGAGAAAACTCTCCAACAAGGCCGAAGTATTGATCCGTGGCAGGCGGGCGCCTGTTTGCGGCAGGGTTTGCATGAATGCCACTATGGTAGACATAACAGATCTGCCCCCGGTTGATACCGGTGACGAAGTTGTTCTCCTGGGTCGACAGGGCGATGCGGAAATTTATGCAGATGAGATAGCACAATGGCTGGAGACAATAAGCTATGAAGTCCTCTGTCTGTTCGGTTCATTCAATACCAGGTTCTATCTCAACAATGATAAAAACAATTAGCTGATTTTTTTTGCTGAAAAATATTTCAGGAATGTATCGGGATAATGATAAAGGCACAAATCAAAGAACTTCTGGATAAATGTTTTAGAGAAGGGACTGTTGAAGGCCTGTGGACTGCAGCAGCCGCTGACTCATATACGGTGGAACTTCCCAAGCATGCTGCCCATGGAGACTTTTCAACCAACTTTGCCATGCTTGTGGCTGGGCTTGAAAAGAGAAATCCCCGTGAAGTCGCATCCCTGTTGGCGGGAAAAATGGGTGCTCATAAGGATCTGTTTGATAAGGTTGAGATAGCGGGGCCGGGCTTTGTCAATTTCTTTGTCCGGGACCTGGTGTGGCAGTCAATCATAAAACCGGTCTGTGAACATGGATACACCTATGGATTTTCCCCGGTTGGACATCAGAACAAGGTGCTGGTCGAGTTTGTCAGTGCCAATCCCACAGGGCCTCTTTCAATTGGCCACGGCCGCCAGGCTGTTCTAGGTGATGCAATTGCCAGGCTTCTGGAGGCCACCGGGCATAGTGTTACCCGTGAATACTACTATAATGACGCCGGTCGCCAGATGCGTGTTCTTGGAGAGTCAACTCGCGCAAGGTATATGGAGCTTCTAGGTCTTGAGGCTGAGTTTCCTGAAGACGGCTACCAGGGAGAATATATCTATGACATTGCCAGAAAACTGGTAGTTGATAAAGGTGATTCCCTGAAAGATACTGAGGATGTGGCACCTTTCAAGGAAGAAGCCGAAAAGGAAATATTCGCCAATATCGCTGGAACACTTGAAAAACTCGACATCAGATTTGATAATTATTACAACGAGCACTCATTATACGAAAAAGGACTTGTTGACGATGTTGTTGACAAACTGCGCGCCAAAGGACTTGCCTATGATCATGATGGAGCAGTTTGGTTCAAGACCACTGCCTTTGGCCAGGAACAGGACCGTGTTATCATCAAGAGTACCGGCGAACCCACATACAGACTCCCAGATATTGCCTATCACAGAGAAAAATTAAAACGGGGCTTTGACTGGCTGGTCAATATATTTGGTTCAGATCATATTGCGACCGTTCCGGATGTTCTGGCAGGATTGAGGGCGCTTGGCTATGATGATTCAAAGGTAACAGTCATCATCCACCAGTTTGTCACCCTGACCCGCGAAGGAAAGCAGGTCAAAATGTCAACCAGGAAGGCAAATTTTGTCACGGTGGATGAACTCTTTGATGAGGTCGGCCCTGATGTGGTCAGATTTTTCTTTTTAATGCGCAAGGCAGACAGCCAACTGGAATTTGATCTTGATCTTGCGACAAAGGAAAGCCAGGAAAATCCTGTATTCTATGTGCAGTATGCCAATGCCAGGTTAAGCAGCATCCAGAAAAAAGCAAAAGAAAAAAACATCTCCAGGGAGCCTCTGGCAGAAGTGTCTCTGGAGAAATTATCACTGCCCGAGGAGCTCAGCATGCTCAAGGCACTTGCCTCCTATCCGGAATTAGTCGAAAATGCAGCCCTTGACCTGTCACCACATCGGATTATCTTTTTTCTCATGGATCTGGCCGGCCAGTTTCACAGTTATTATAACAGCCATTTGGTAATTTCAGATGACTTGGAACTCACCCGGGCCAGATTGTGGCTGGCCGAGGCACTACGCATAGTATTCCATAACGGACTGCGGGTAGTCGGCCTTTCCGCGCCGGAATCCATGTAAGCCTGAATCCATGTAAGGTGGAAGGGTGGAGTTTTTTTAAAAGATTTATTTAGATTTGGATAAATTGTTCTGTAATTACTGGTAATAAAATTGTGGCCAGGAGCAGAAAGAAGAAAAAAAAGACTATAAAATTTGAGCTTACCCTGGGTGGTCTGCTTGGAATCGGGGTTATACTATTCTGTGTATTTTTATGGATGTTTCTTATAGGCATCTGGGCCGGTCAGACAATACTTCTCCCGGCAGGTTAGTTTATATGAAAATGATCATTGAACCACAGCGGCTTGCCGGCTATGCACCCCGTGCCCAAACTGCTCCGTGGACATTCATGCATGACAGGGCTTGACCCTGTGTAACTCTGGGAGTAAGATGGCGCGCCATAAACAGGGCACATGGTTTGTTATTCATACCAGGACTGAGAATGTGAGGATGTGGCAGTAATGATACGCAAAGCCCACATGGGTGACATTAAACAAATATATAAGCTGCTGCAGCATTTTGCTGATAAGGATCTCCTGTTGGGCAGGTCTTTAAGTTCCTTGTATGATCAGCTGCGGGACTTCAATGTCTTTGTGGAAAAGGGCGGGGAGGATCCGGAATATGAAAAGCTGGTGGGAGTCTGCGCCCTTCATATTTGCTGGGAAAACCTTGCCGAAATAAGGTCACTGGCAGTAATTGACGAGTATCATGGCAAAGGGGTAGGACGGCAGCTTATCGACAAGGCTCTGAAAGAGGCTGATTCCTATGGCATTACCAGGATTTTTACCCTGACGTACCAACCTGATTTTTTTAGAAAATTGGGCTTTAAAGATATTGATAAGTCAGAGTTGCCGCACAAAGTCTGGAGCGACTGTATCAATTGCTCCAAGTTTCCGGATTGCAACGAGGAAGCCCTGATCTGGGATAAAACACATATTATTTTGTGATTTTAGGTTTACCCTGTATACGGGTTGGCTGCAGCAGACCTGAAAAACTGAAATGTAGTATTTCAGCTGTTTCAAAAACATTTTTTTCCATGCTAAAGAGGCTGAAGAAAATTGCCTCAAAACATTAAAAAGACTGCAAAGAAGTCTTAATATGGAGTTCTGAGTAAATGATAGGTTCGGCTTTAACAAAAATATTTGGCAGCAAAAATGAAAGGGTCCTGAAGCAGATACAGCCGCTGGTTGAAAGGGTAAACAGCTTTGAAGCAGAAATTCAGAAGCTGGATGATGCCGCCCTGGCGGCAAAAACAATTGCCTACAAGGAAAGAGTTGCCAAAGGTGAGCCTCTTGATGATCTGCTGCCGGAAGCTTTTGCCGTAACCAGGGAAGCTGCCAGGAGAGTGATAGGCGAAAGACATTATGATGTTCAGCTCATCGGCGGGGCGGTCCTGCACCAGGGTAAGATCGCAGAAATGAAAACAGGTGAGGGCAAGACCCTGTGTTCAACCCTGGCAGTCTATCTTAATGCCCTGTCAGGAAAAGGGGTGCATGTTGTAACGGTCAACGATTACCTGGCTCGTCGTGATGCTGAATGGATGGGGGCCATCTATCGTTTTCTGGGCTTGAGCACCGGCGCGATCCTGCATGAAAAGAATGATCAGGAGCGTCAGGAGGCTTATAATGCCGATGTCACTTATGGCACCAACAATGAATTTGGCTTTGATTATCTGCGCGATAACATGAAGTTTGACATTAAGGATTACTGCCAGCGGGATTTCAACTTTGCCATAGTCGATGAGGTTGACTCGATTCTCATTGATGAAGCCAGGACGCCTCTTATCATCTCCGGCCCAGCCGATATTTCAACAGAACTGTATAACCTGGTGGACAGGGTTATCCCCAGTTTCAAAAAGGATGTTCATTACAATCTTGATGAAAAATCACGCTCTGTATCTTTAACAGAAGAAGGAGTGGCCCAGGGTGAAAAGCTGCTCAAGGTTGACAACCTGTATGATCCCAAGAATATTGAATACCTGCATCACTTAAACCAGGCCCTCAAGGCCCATCTTCTTTTCCAGCGTGATGTTGACTACCTGGTCAAAGACGGCGAAGTGGTGATCGTTGACGAGTTTACCGGGCGCACCATGCCGGGCCGCCGCTACAGTGACGGTTTGCACCAGGCTCTGGAAGCCAAGGAGGGTGTCAAGGTCGAACGTGAAAATCAGACACTGGCATCCATTACCTTTCAGAATTATTTCCGGCTCTATGACAAGTTGGCAGGCATGACAGGTACGGCAGATACGGAAGCTGCGGAGTTCAAGAAAATTTATGATCTTGATGTGGTAATAATTCCGACCCATAAAAATATGATACGCGTTGACTTTTCTGATGTGATCTACAAAAACGTCCCGGCAAAATACAGGGCGGTTATCCGTGAGATTAAAGCACTTCATGAAAAGGGGCAGCCCGTATTGGTCGGCACGATTTCCATTGATGTTTCAGAAAAGATATCCAGTATGCTCAAAAAAGAGGGCATCAAGCATTCCGTGCTCAATGCGAAACAGCATGAAAAAGAGGCGGAAATCATCGCAGAAGCAGGCCAGAAGGGGAGGGTTACCATTGCCACCAATATGGCCGGCCGGGGTACTGATATCAAGCTGGGCAAAGGGATACCAGACCTTGGCGGTCTGCATATTCTCGGTACGAGCCGTCATGAGTCCAGGCGCATTGACAACCAGCTGCGGGGCCGTTCAGGCAGGCAGGGGGATCCAGGTTCTTCCCGTTTCTACCTCTCGCTTGAGGATGACCTGCTGCGTATTTTCGGCTCGGACAGGATTTCCGGTATCTTGGACAAACTGGGCATGGATGAAGATGAGCCCATAGAGCATAAAATGATCAGCAATGC
>Ga0209742_10000766_pt1 | contig 16186 bp, 12 predicted proteins | sample DeeMarSeWOR38_10_FD_187462 | JGI IMG/M metagenome (GOLD analysis project Ga0209742, IMG submission 187462) | Marine sediment microbial communities from White Oak River estuary, North Carolina - WOR-3-8_10 (SPAdes) (version 2) | ecosystem: Environmental > Aquatic > Marine > Intertidal zone >... | reverse complement strand
CCCATTCTCCTGGACCAAGCAGGTAGTTTCGCATTTTGGCGGCACCAAGCAGGGCATGGCGATCTCCTGGCCCAAGGTGATTAGCGACAAGGGCGGTATCCGTCACCAGTTCCACCATGTTATCGATATTGTGCCAACCATCCTCGAGGCTGCCTCCATCCAGCAACCCGAATACGTGGACGGCATCAAGCAGAGCCCCATCGAGGGGGTGAGCATGGTGTATACCTTTGACAAGAAGAACGCAGACGCCCCGTCAACGCGGAAGACCCAGTACTTCGAAATGATGGGCAACCGGGCCCTGTATCATGACGGCTGGATTGCCTCTACCACGGTCATGCGTGCACCATGGAGTCATTTTCCGCCCAAGGAGAGTGTTCTTGATTATCCCTGGGAGCTGTATAACCTCACCGAGGACTGGACCCAGACGGATAACGTCGTTGCGAAATACCCGGACAAACTGAAGGAAATGCAGGACCTCTTCTGGCAGGAGGCAGATAAGTACCAGGTGCTGCCGCTTGATGACTCAGTGGTCACAAGGCTCATCGCCCCGCGGCCCAGCATTACGGCCGGCCGCAAGGTCTTTACCTGGACCAGGCCGCTTACCGGTACACCCAACGGCGATGCGCCAAGCCTGCTTAATACCTCATACAACTTCAAGGCCGAGATCGAGGTGTCGCAGGGTGGCGCCGAAGGGATGATAATCACCCAGGGCGGCAGGTTTGCAGGTTACGGTTTCTACCTGCTAGGGGGCAAGCCGGTGTTCCTCTGGAACCTGGTGGACCTGAAGCGCATCCGTTGGGAGGGCCCGGAAGTACTCTCGCCTGGCAAACATACCCTTGAGTTTGATTTCAGGTATGATGGGCTCGGTCCCGGCACTATGGCCTTCGGCGATTACAGCGGCATTGGCCGAGGCGGCACAGGTGTCTTAAAAGTGGACGGCAAGGTGGTTTCAACTCAGAAGATGGATAAAACCCTGCCGTTTATCCTACAATGGGACGAGAACCTTGACATCGGTGCCGACACCGGTTCACCGGTGAACGACGCAGACTACGAGCCGCCATTTAATTTTACAGGCACGCTTGACAAAGTAACATTGACCATCGACCGGCCCAAGCTTACGCCGGAGGACATCAAGAAACTCCAGGCTGCCCAGCATGCGAAAAAGGCAAGCGAATAGCATATAAATATGGACAGGCAGCCCTCAACCAGGGCTGCCTGTGAAATGAAGGAGAGTATATTGGACAAGTAATTAATTTAGGCTTAGGAGTCGAGGCGGAGAGACTTTTGGGAGGCAGGCTTTAAATGCTCTGGCGATAAAAAAGAAAAGGAGAAAGGATAAACATAAATGATTACCTCGGCTCAAGAAAAGATGGCTGCGCAAAAGCAGATTGTTAAGTAGATCTCAGTATTGTTTTAAAAGATCAGAGTTATCAATAAAAATCGACTGGAGGTGCTATATGCAATCAACAAAGTTTATCAGGGAAGTATCACTAGCAGCAACCATTCTGCTCCTAGTGATGTTCTTCGGAGCAAACAGCGCTGCTGCAGAAAGCATGACAGAGGGGAGCGACAAGTGGCAGTATGAATTTACCATTTACGGCTGGCTGCCGTCCATTGACGGCACCCTGAAATACAGTGTACCGCCGGGATCGGGCAGCAGCGTTGGAGTTGATGCCTCGGACATTCTCGACTCGCTGAACTTCGTCTTCATGGGCACAGGAGAAGCCCGTTACAACAGGTTGTCCTTCGGCATGGATGTGATCTACATGGATGTCAGCAACAGCAAGAATACGAGTATAATTGTCGGCCCGGCACAGGATACAACCCTGAATGTGTCTGGAAAACTCAGTCTCAGCACATGGCTGGTCACAGGCATTGTCGGCTATGACCTGGTGCAGAGTGACGAGAGCCGCCTGGCGGTTGTCGGAGGTTTGCGCTATCTATCCCTGGATGCGGATACTTCCTTGAGCATAAACGGCCCACTGCCGCCGACCCCGCCGCCTGCTTATCTCTCCCAGTCCGATGATTTCTGGGACGGCATTGTCGGCATCAAGGGGGTCTTCATGCTGGGTAAGAACTGGTACATTCCCTATTATGCCGACATAGGAGCCGGCGACTCTAACCTGACCTGGCAGCTTTACGCCGCCATCGGCTACCAGTTTCACTGGGGCGATATCAGGCTGGGCTACCGGTACCTGGAATATGACCAGGATGACGACAAGTTTGTTCAGGATCTCAAGTTCTACGGTCCACTGGTGGGGATAGGGTTCAGGTTCTAGAAGTGATATCCTTTTGAAAAGGGGGATTGGACTGGCAGTTACTATTGAGAAAAGCCTTATCAGGCTAGGTAATGGGATGCAGCAATAAGAAGCTGGATCTCTTTTCCTCAAATTTGCCAGATATGATTTTTTTACAGAACCAAAAAAATGGGCTGCCAGTCAAACCAATCAACTGGCAGCCCTTATATATTAAAGGAGCCGACCCGGCTCCCAGGATATCAGGCTCAGGAGAAGCCGGATTTCGATGAACAGCCTGATAGGGCTCCTGCCGTTGCACCACTTGAGCTTCCGGACAAGCGGCTGGCAAAGGTTGATATCTGTTTTTCAACATTCTTGCTTTCGCACTTCTTGCACACCACCTTGTCAGCATCAGAGATGGATGAGACAAAGGTCTCAAAAACCGTTTCACAATCCTTGCAGCGATATTCATAGATAGGCATTTTTTCTTCTCCTATAATAGTAATTCCATCAGGTTAGCTTGAATATAAGCACGGCATACCCGGGAGTCAAGCCAACCTTTTTGCAAGGCCCTTTTAAAAGAAATACAGCAATGCTGTTAACAATAAAATTCACGCATTAAGATACCCGGTGAGACGAGGTGCCGACCGTTCTGCTGTTTTGTCACAGGAGAACAAACTTTTTTCGTTATTAATACCTATGCCTGGTGCCCGATGACATTGTCAGAACCGGCAGGATCATCCTGGAATTATTGTGGCAGGTCGTCGAGCCAGCCGGCTCTTTCATCCAGCTTGCGCTTGAAAAACCTGCTTACATCCCCCGGATCCCTTGCCTGCTGGTGCTTGAAAAACATCTCATCACCAAGGATGCCGAGAATCTCAATTTTGCCTTTTTCATGGGACATGGCATAACGGAACCGCTTACTGAGACCGTCCAGCATCCCCCGGGCTTTAGCAACAATCCTGTAGCCTTCGGCAAGCGGCACCTGAAAATGATTCTTCACCCTTTTCACCGGCCTGCACTGAAAAACATAATAGGGATTCACCCCTATGCGCACGAGGTTGCGCTGCAGGTCTGCCAGGACCTCAGGGGTATCATTGACATCCCTGAGCAGAACCGTCTGGTTGTTGACTATCACTCCTGACTTTATAACCCTGTGAACCGCTTCAGTGGACTCTTTAGTAATCTCGCGCGGATGATTGAACTGGGTGTGCAGATAAATTCTTCTCTCTTTTCTTGAATACGCCCTGAATAATTCAAGAAGTTCCGGATCCTTCAGGATACGGTCAGGGAAGGTGACCGCCATCCTGCTGCCAAAGCGGATATAGTCCAGGTGCTCCAACCGGGTCAGCTTAGCAAGAAAATGACCCAGGACATGGGTTGGCAGGATAAGCGAATCTCCCCCGGAAATCAGGACATTGTTTACCTCCGGATGATTTCCAACGTAGTCAAAGGCTTCCTGGAACCTGCCGATGATCTCATCATTGGAAAGACCTACCATTCTTTTCCTGAAACAATGCCGGCAATACATGGAGCAGACATTGGCTGAAAGAAGCAGAACAGTATTTCTGTATTTGTGCTGCAGGCCCGGGAGTTTGGTATTTTTTCTTTCCCCGCTGGTATCATAAGACCCAGCCAGGTCCAATTCACCCGCCGAGGGTACTGCCATCTTACGGATTGGATCTTTCCTGTCGCGTGGATGCATCAGGGAAAGATAGTAGCGGGGAATACTCATCGGATGTTTATCAATGACCTTCTGCAGTTTCTTTTCCTCAACAGCATCCAGATCGATATATTTCTTCAATTCCTCAAGGGTGGTTACATTATTATTGAGTTCATCCTGCCACTTTAATTCTACAGATGCCTCCATAAAATGATCTCCAACAATCTTGCCTCGTAAAGAATGATCTGGGTTTAACCGACTCAGTACTTTAGGGACAAAAGCTGTATGTGAGATAGAATTTTGAAAATCCATCCTGAGTAATTATCCAATATGGTAGTATTTTTTTATTCTTAGCGGTAACGCTTCATTATACCAGAAAATCTCCAAAAGACAAAATCAGGCATTTTGTTAGAAGAATCGGTGTGTTATTCACTTGCAAATACCACAGTTTTAAATCCCGGTTGCCTTTGCAATTAATTGAATGATATGGGATAGTGTAGATTATGATATTTTTCAAAATGCTTCTGTAATTTAAAGCAACTTTTTGCACCTGCAAATCATGACAAAACAATCTGCAACAGACCTGCTTGAGGAGATCAGCAAACTCCTGCAATACCATGATGCTCTTGGTATCAAAGAATATCCGCGCACGCAGCAGATCGAACGTTTTCTGCATAAACAGGAAAAGCCTGCCCCTGTACAAGCAAGAAGCAAGGTATCGGGAGGCGAAAGAACAAATCACTGGGCAGGCGGAAGAAAACATCTGTTTGATCCCGGCCTGGCAAAAAAAACCACGCTTCAGGATGTCCGGGAGGAGTTGGGTGACTGTCAACGCTGTCCACTTTGTGCAACCAGGAGCAATATCGTTTTCGGCCAGGGCCCTGAGACGGCAAAACTCATGATAGTAACCGGGGCACCCAGTGGAGAAGATGATAAGCTAATAGCGCCCGTCCAGGGAAATGCAGGAGATCTGCTTGCGAAAATGCTGGCTGCAATTGGATTGTCCCGGGAGGAAGTATACATTACAACCCTGGTAAAATGTTTTCCGGGTGGAGATGCCAAACCAGCTGAAAATGAGATAAAGACCTGCCTGCCTTTCCTGTTCCGACAGATTGAGATCATCTGTCCCACTGTTATATGCACTATGGGAATGCTGGCTGCCCAGACACTGCTGCACTCCCGCAAGTCCCTTTTTCAGCTGCGCGGCCGTTTCTATAGTTTTAACGACCTCTGCTCCGGTGAATTGAAAGATAAAATAGTGATCATGCCCTCCCTGCATCCATCGCTCCTGCTGGAAAATTCCGAACTGAAAAAGGCCAGCTGGCAGGATCTGCAGATGATCCAGAAGAAGTTGGAGGAATAAAGGTTTCAAGGTTTCGTGGGGCCGAGGGGGCCGAGAGGCCGAGATTTCAAGGGTAAAAAAATTTATACTAGCCAGCAAATATAACTACTGGTGATCAATAGTCAGTGACCACAAAACTTATTAATTATTTTCTAATAATCTATTGCATAAAAACTACCATAGTAAAATCTACCAGAATTCTTTAGGTTCTTTACCTGGACCCCCTGAAACCTCGAATCCTTCGAAATACTTGACAATCATCCTTTTCTTCCATATTTTTTCACGACTTTAAATACAAAATCTTCAATCTTCATTTCTGCAAATCTTTACTACTTTAAGGGGTCTCCATGGCTGTTGATGTAATCCAGTTGCGTGAAAAAATTGAAAAGGAACTTGCTGTCTTAAGCCAGGTCCGTGAAGAGATATCCAAGGTCATTGTTGGTCAGGCAGCCCTCATCGACAGGCTCCTGATCGCTCTGCTCTGCAACAATCACGTGCTGATCGAAGGTGTGCCCGGGCTGGCCAAGACGTTGACAATAACCACCCTGGCAAAGACAATTCAGTCCTCATTCCAACGCATCCAGTTCACACCCGACCTGCTGCCCGGTGACCTTATCGGCACCCTGATCTACAACCCGAAAAGCGGAGATTTTACAACGCGCAAAGGACCGATATTTGCCAACATCATCCTGGCGGATGAGATCAACCGCGCGCCTGCCAAGGTACAAAGTGCTCTGCTCGAAGCCATGCAGGAGCGGCAGATCACGATCGGGGATCAGAGCTTTCCGCTCGGGGAGCCCTTCATGGTTCTGGCGACCCAGAATCCCATTGAGCAGGAGGGTACCTATCCGCTTCCCGAAGCACAGATAGACCGCTTCATGTTCAAGCTGCTTATAACCTATCCCAGCAAAGCTGAGGAGCAGCAGATCCTGCGGCGCATGGCAGGCACAACAGGAGAAATCCCGGTTAAGGGCATCATGACCCCCAATGATATAAGCCGCATCCGTGATTTAGTCGGCTCCATTTACATGGATGAAAAGATTGAAGAATACATCCTCAACCTGGTTGCAGCGACCCGTGATCCCAGGTTATGCAACCTGAACATCGGCGATCTTATCCGTTACGGCGCCTCACCGCGTGCCACAATATTCCTGGCCAATGCAGCCAGGGCAGGCGCGCTCCTGGCCGGCCGCGGCTATGTCACACCCCAGGATGTCAAATCCGTTGCCCCCGATATTCTGCGCCATCGAGTTATTATCACCTATGAGGCGGAAGCGGAAGAAAAGACCAGTGATGACATTGTGAAACAGATCCTCGACAACGTTGAAGTGCCGTGATCCCCAAAGAACTGGTTAAAAAAATCCGCTACATTCAGATATATACCAGCAAGGCGGTAAACGACGTCCTGGCCGGGGAATATCACAGTGTGTTCAAAGGCCAGGGCATGGAGTTTGACGAGGTGCGTGCCTACCAGCCGGGCGATGACATCAGGACCATAGACTGGAATGTCACAGCCCGCACCGGGCACCCATACGTGAAACGCTATGTAGAGGAACGTGAGATAACGGTTTTTTTCCTCGTTGATCTTTCCGCATCGGGATCTTTTGGCAGCACCGGGAAACTGAAGAATGAAATTGCGGCCGAGTTCTGCGCCCTGCTTGCCTTTTCAGCCATCAAAAACAACGACAAGGTAGGCCTCATCGTCTTCACCGATACCATTGAACTCTTCATTCCGCCTGCCAAGGGCACCTCACACGTCCTCCGGTTAATCCGTGAACTCCTTTACTTTGATTCCGGCAGCAAACAACAGAGCCCTGGCACTGATATCGCCCTGGCTCTTGATTATCTGGGGAGAGTATTACATAAACGCGGCGTAGTCTTCCTGGTCTCCGACTTTCTTGATCAGGATTTTGAAAAACCTCTAGGTGTCCTCGCCCGCAGGCACGATCTTATCGCCGTAACCGTTTCGGACCCGCGCGAATATTTACTGCCGAATGTCGGGCTGCTGGAGCTCCAGGATGCTGAAACCGGTGCAACACTCATAGTTGATACGGGAAGCCGTGAAGCCCGGAACAGGTATGAATACCTTGCCCGGGAGAAAGAAGAACAGCTGCGCAGTCTCTTCAGGTCCAGCGGTGTAGACCACTTCCAGCTCTTTACAGACCGAGACTATGTTCTTGACCTGGTAAAGTTTTTCAGAAAGAGAATAAAAAAATAAAAGCAGGGTGCAAGGGTCGAGGGAAAAAATTAAGAATTTAAAATGCTGAACACAGAATTATATATCGATGCCAAACCCATTGACCTTTTTCCTTGAAACCTGGGAACCATGGCTCCTGGAAACCTTTACAAAGTCTCCTACTTTCAATTCTTTCTTGTTAATTTTCATATTTTTTATATATTTATACTAATCATCTATTCATTCCGCACTCATCAAAACCGGAGGGGCTTAATGAAAAATATCATATTTCTTACAGCCGCAATGCTTTTAGTAATCTCAGGCTTCCAGAACAGTCATGCAAGGACATACTACAGGACCTTTGAAGTTGCCGAGATCACCAGTGAGGGTATCATACTCAAGGATTTTGAAGGAGGCAGATTCCTGGTGAATAAGGACCCAGGTGGTTATGAGGTTGGAGACCTTGTCAGGTATGACACTGTGCGGAACAGGTTGAAGAAATCTCCCTGGCAACCGGCCAAGATCATCAGGATGACCGATAGAACAATTACCATACAGGTCCGCAGCGGCGAAAAAGTTGATATTAATATGCGCAGCAAATATCAGAACGAATTCAGCGAAGGAGAACAGGTCCATTATAATGCTGCAAAAGGCCAGATAAAGAAAAGCAATCTGCAGCAACTGGACGAAGAGTAAAAAACTAAGTAATTCAGTTTGTTTCATAATAAACAACAGGCAGGGTCAAACATAGATCCTGCTTTTTTATTTACAGCTCCACCCCGAGCTTAGCGTGACTAATCTTCGCATAAGTCCATTGCCAGAACTTGAAGAACACCTTATGTTTTTAACTTATTAGTATTGAAAAACTAATTCAGGGCGACAAATGGGCAGGGATTCAAAAAAACTTTACTGGGCCGGGGCCGGGGCAGTGTTGCTGCTGGCAATTCTTCTTGCCCTGGCAGCTGTTGTGCCCAGGATTGTTGATTCTGCCTGGCTGAAAAAAACAATCCGGACAGAAGTGGGCAACAAAATTACAGGTGATTTTGACTTTCATAAAGCGGAATTATTCATCCTGCCTGTACCTGCTGTATCCCTGCAGCAGGTCAGCCTTTCCATTCCTGAAACAGTGCAGATACACCTTGATACTCTCAAGGTGTACCCGAAACTGCTCCCCCTGCTGCTGGGGAACATAGAAATAGCAAAAATTGTAGTTGATAGTCCTGATTTTTCCTTGCCGCTTCCACAACAACAAGACAAAAAAAAGAAACAAGGGGAATACTTTTCTCTTTCCGCTGCGTTAGAAGCAGTTTCAGCAAAACTGTCACCGGTACTTTCTGCAATCCCCAACCTGGAAATAGGGGTGCTTAAAGGCACCCTGCATCTTTCTGCAGCTGGTGATGAGATATTCCTGTTTGAGAATATAAACGGCTCTTTTGCTGTTTCCCCAAATAGCCTGACCAGTACTGTTAGCTGCAGATCCAATATCTGGGAGACCATGGAACTGCATGCCACGCTTGAGCCGGACTCCGGGACAGGGAATGGCAGGATCTTCCTGGAACACATCAACAGCAAAGTAATTGCAGACTACTTCCTGGGAGACAAACTGCCCAGCATAGACGGATCATTGTCCAGCCTGCAGGCAGACTTTAGTGTCAGCCCCGAAATCGGCCTTAAAGTTGATATTCAAGGTACAGGAGTCTCTCTGGCCCTGGTCCAGGGAAATGAAAAAGTTACTGCAACAATTGAAACCCTGAAAGGCAGCATCCAACATTCCGATCAAATCAGCTCAATAAATGTTGAGGACCTCACCCTCTCCTATCCCCAGGTCCAGTTGCGCGGTTCGTTTATTTTTGATCAAACTGCCCCACATGCAGGCCTGGATATAAAATTGCAAAATGCTGACATAGCACCAGTTCGCGAAGTACTGCCTGTTTTTATCAACGCATTTTACGGCGACCAGCCCGTGGTCCGGGAAATATTTGACATAGCCAGGGGAGGCAAGATCTCGCAGGCAAGTTTTCAGGTTGAAGGGAAATCACTCGCAGATCTTGCCGTCTTTGAGTCCCTGCTGATCCAGGGGCGCCTTGAAAACGCCGATATTACGCTTTCAGATCTGGGCCTGGACCTGCAAGGGGTAACCGGCGATGTCACCATTGCCCATAGCATTCTTGAAGGGAAAAATCTGCAGGCTAAACTAGGTAAGACGACCGGCTCTGACGGCACTCTCAAAATTGGCCTGGTGCAAAAGGAAACAATCCCGTTTCAGCTTGATCTCGATCTCAATGCTGATCTCGCAGAAGTGCTGCCGCTCCTGAAAAAGATGGTGCCGGAAAAACAGGTCCTTGAGTATCTCTCACTCCTTGAAAGCATTGAAGGCACAAGCCAGGGCAGACTGACCCTTGGTGAGAGCCTTCAATCATTTTCAGTACGTGTTGAGGCAAATAAAATCTTCGGACAGGCCAAATACAAGCCGATCCCATATCCTGTTTCAATTAACGGCGGCAGAATCCTGTATGACGGGCTGAAAACCCACTCATTTAATCTGCAGGGCAAAGTCGGCAGATCGACTTTCTCCAACTATTCATCCCTGATGAACTTTGAAGGCGAGCCGACTATTAAGGTAGAATCCGGCACCTTCAATTTAGTGCTGGATGAAATCTTTCCCTGGCTGGCAAAAGACAAAAGGCTGGAAGATGATCTAAGAAATATAAAAAGCATGGCAGGCATGGCTGAACTCACTGTCAAAGACGTAGAGGGTCCACTGCTGCAGCCGGCCAGCCTGGAATACGCTCTGCAATGCGACTTCAAGGACGTGGAACTGACAGCGACAGGTCTTCCGGGCCCTCTCAAGCTGAAAAGCGGCAGGGCACAAATTTCCCCGGACAGGACACTCTTTGAAAACCTGCAGGCCAACCTGCTGGATAGTTCCCTGACGTTTTCCGGTGTGCTGCAGAATTACATAACCGGTAAAACAAACGCTGAAATTATTATGACGGACGCTGAAATAGGACCCGAAGTGAACGGTTGGTTTTCAGAAGAGATTGAAGTACCCAAAGAATATATTTTCAGGACACCCCTGCTGGTTTCCCGGTCGCAGGTAAAATGGGCCAGGGAGGAATTGCTTGATCTGCAGGGAGATTTCTCCATTAAAGACGGGCCGATATTTTCCATTGATATCATGCTGAATCCGGATGAACTGGTGCTGCGAAGCCTTGCCCTGAAAAATGGTGATGAACAGGCCAAAATAAAACTGGCCCTGAAAAGAAGGGAGATAGGCGCTGAATTCCAGGGATCTTTATCCAAAAACACAATTGATAATATCCTGCTTCACAATGACGCCTTCCCTGAGGCCTGGATAGAGGGGGATATAAAGTTCGATATCTACCTGGATTCTCCTGCCACCTCGGTTGCCACAGGAAATCTTGACGGCGGCGACTTTATCTTTCCCTGGAAACCAGACAAGCCCATCCGGCTTCAAAGCTTCTCGCTCTCAGCTGCTGACAAGACACTCACATTCAACTCGGGTGTGGCTGTTTTAGAAGGCACAAAATATGCAATGAACGGGCAGGCTTCCCTGGCCCGGGAATTTCTGTCCATGGATTTCGATGTCAAAACCGGCATCGTTGAACTGGATAAAATTATAGGGGCCTTAAAGAATGGTGCTGAGGATGAAAAAAGAACGGAAAAAAGAATCGGGAAATCCTGGGATTTTGGTGTTAAAGCACAGGTCAACTTTCTCGCTGATTCCATGTTATACAATGGCTATACCTGGGAACCTTTTGAGTCAAGGGTCACCTATGAAAACAGCGCCCTTGGCATTGAGATAATAAAGGCTGAACTCTGCAATCTTTCCACCCCAGGCAAACTATCCTTCCAGGATGGGCAGATATCTTTGGACTTTACGATGAAGGCGGACGAGCAGGAATTCAAGGAGATCCTGATCTGTCTGGAAGGTGGTGAACAGCAAATGACAGGCATCCTGGATCTGAAAGCCACCATACGGGGAAAGGGCACCAGGGAGACTCTTGTCAGTTCGCTTGAGGGGAACCTGCAATACAGTTCAAAAGAAGGCTATATTTACCAGGATGCCCAAGCAGCAAAGCTGCTTTCCCTCCTGAATGTCACCGACATGTTCAAGGGAAAAATACCTGACTTGCGTTCTAAGGGTTTTCCTTATGATTCCCTTATTGTCAAAGGCACTATGGAGAAGGGAATTCTCACCATAACGCCGGCAAAGCTCGATGCACCGATCATGGAAATATCAGCCTACGGCACCATCGACATCCCCAGCAAAAGGGTGGTGCTCCAGGTCCTGGTTGCACCCCTCCAGACTGTCAACAAACTCCAGAAGATGCTGCCGGTAATCAGTACGATAATTCCCAGCAGCATTGTAGCCTTACCTGTTGAAGTAAGCGGCGATTTTTCTGACATCAAGGTCAGGACCTTGTCCATGTCCGCCATCAGCAAGAGTGCCTTCGACTTCATGATGGATGCCCTGTTAACACCGGTGCGCGTGCTGGAAGGAAATTCCCCAGAATAAAAAAAGGGGCGGCAGATGCCGCCCCTTTTCATGCTGCAAATTTTTACATAAATTTTCTACCGTACAATTTTTGTGTACTTCGTGCCCGTAAGGGACAGATCGGCCATCAGTCCCTTGTTGCCAAAGGCAAAGGCGACAATCGGGTCTTTAATGTTCGTGGTATCAATCGCCCCTGATGCTCCAATATTAACCAGGGTCACGTTGCCGTCAACGCCTGCTTCCCAGCCCTGGCTTGCCCGGAATTTTTCCAGGGCGCCGTCCTGCATGAAGACAATGATGATCCGTACTGACTGGGCCCCGACCAGCCAGCCCCAGGAAGCCGCTGCCGTGTTGTAATAATCAACGGTCTTTCCGTCAATGCGCAGGGCACCCTCGCCGTATGCACCCCCAACAACAAAGCCTGCTTTAACAACATCGGGAAAAACAAGAATCCCCTTGGCACTTTTCAAAAATTCCTCGCCGCCCTTGATGTCCTTCTTAAACTGCTCCAGGGCCACATCAACGCTGACGTCTATCTCCTGGCCGGTTTTCGCCAATGCCATGCTTGAACCGATGACCAATGAAAAACCCAGAAACAGTATCCCTGCTACAAATAGAATATTCCTTTTCATATGCTATCCCTCCTGTTGAGATTAATGAACGAAAGATCCCATAGAAGCAATCGGCTTAACTTATCAATTTTATTGCAGTACAGTATAAAGCAACTATATTTACTCAGTCCCTTTTTTACAAGAGAAAATGTAAAAAACTTAGGATAACTTCAGTGAGAAAACAAACGAACAAGATTTCTCCAATAATGTGTTTTGCTATAATTTTGTTATTGACGCTGATATTTGTGCATACAGCGCATGCAGCATCTTTCTTCGAACAGTTCACTGACCCGTACGACTCCAAATTTGATACCAGCCAGTGGATCCTGGATAAAAAAGGGGCACTGCCTGTTCCCATTATTATTACTGAACCCGCAGTTGGTTATGGAGCAGGAGCTGCCCTGCTTTTTTTTCACGCAAAAAATGGCTTACAATTCCAGGATAAAGCTGAAAGCAATTCTCAAAAAGACCTTGAGAAACTCAAACCCTCCCTGCCTCCAAGCATTTCGGGCTTGGTCGGCCTCGGCACAGAGAACGGCACCTGGGCAGCGGGCGGGTTCCATTTCGGCTCCTGGCAGCAGGACAGGGTACGCTATCTTGGCGGCGTGGTGTATCCTTCAGTCAACCTCACTTTCTATGGTGGGGGCAACAGCCCCATTTTCAGCAAAGGTTTGGACTACAACCTGGAGGGCTGGTTTGTCCTGCAGGAACTGTTGTTCCGCATCAAAAACTCCAATTTTTTCCTTGGTCCCAGGCTGATTTACTACAATTTTGACAGTACGTTTGACTTGAAACTCCCGGTTGAAGGGATAGACCCCTGGCAATACAACCTGCAAAGTTACGGTCTTGGTGTAAAAGCAGCATATGATTCAAGGGATAATATATTTACGCCGAACAGCGGGATCCGTGCCGATATTTCATCCATGTTCAATAATGTTGATAACGACATAACCGGCACAAGGGATTATTGGATGACTGACGCCAGCAGCAACATTTACTGGCAGCTTTTCACTGATGTCGTTTTGGGCTGGCGCCTGCACGGCGGTTTCAGTTCAGGAGACGTCCCCTTCTATGCCCTCCCTTTTATCGATCTGCGCGGTATTCCGGCAATGCGCTACCAGGGCAAGAATGTCCTGGCCACTGAAGTTGAAACACGATGGAATGTTAATGAACGATGGAGCCTGGTATTCTTTGGCGGCGTCGGGCGCACGGCAAATTCATTAAGTGATTTGAGTGACAGCGCAAACAGGTGGGCCGGCGGTACCGGGTTCCGCTACCTGGTCGCGCGGCTGCTCGGCATGTACACCGGCATTGATATTGCCAGGGGCCCCGAAGACTGGGCTTTCTACATCCAGGTGGGATCGGCCTGGAGTATATAAGTAGTTTAAAGTGTCTAAAGTTGCAAGTGACTAAAGTTAAAAATACTGGATTTAACGTGTTAATTTGCAATCCTTCCTTTTAAGTATAAGCAGAATTGAAATCAAAAATAACTATACATGCACCAACTTTAGTTCACTTGTAATTTTAGTCACTTGCAACTTTAGCCCCTTCTACTTTTTCCGTACCCTTTGAGTCTTATCGTGGCGTGCAGGCACCGAAGACAACAAAAGCTACGTTTTCTCCCGAGGCACTCATAACGAGCCGGCCTGTGTCCTGGGAAATTGATATAGACCAGGCAAGGCCGTCGCGGACCCCCTCAATGCCGTCATCCGCTCCCTGCAGAAAGAGTTTGCCATCGATAGACTCCATGGACTTGATCCTGCTTGTCCGCTTGTTTTCCGATTCGGTAATAGCCGAGAGTTCCTTGGCGGAAAAATCGATCTGGAAAAAATTGGGAAGGTTGACGCTTGCAGCCATGGCCTGTTCGCACTTGCCATCAGGACCGCACTCTATTACCAGCTGCGGGGCGCAGAGCAGATTCTGCGAGCCCTCAATCGATGCGGCATGCGCGGAAAAAGGAAGGGAGCATACACCTGCTACAGTAACCGCAATCCAGAAATATATATTTTCTTTTTTCATGGTTTTATCTCCCTATTTCACGGTATAGCCCCGGCCTTCGAGACAGGCGCCGTAGGCACGGTTATAGTTGTTGCGCTGGTTGGCATAGTTGGCTGCCTGCTCTTGTTCCCACTGCTGTTGCGCCTGCGCCTGCTGCTGCTGCTGGTCACGGCGGCGCATGCCGCCGACCAGGGCGCCGGACGCGGCCCCGATTGCTGCGCCCTTGCCTGCATCCCCTGCTATGGCCCCTATGGCCACACCGGCAAGTGCACCACCGGCCGCTCCTCTGACTGCGCTACTTTGGGGTGGTTTCTGCCCTGGCGGGGGAGCTGTTGCCGTCGGCACCTGCATGGGGTCAAAACCGGTCTGGTCCTTGGCCCACGTATAGCAGTCAAACTTGTCCTTTTCCTGCTGTTCGGCACTCTGTCCCTTGTTGGGGTAAATGATCGGGTCCTGCGCAAAAACAGGAGGAATCGTCATCAGGGTCACAACAAGACATATCATTGCCAACTTCAATTTATTCATTTCAACGCCTCCTCTATTTTTTGCTTATTATTATATAATTACTTCATATCGGACAACTGCAAACTGACAGCTGATATCAATTAGAGCCAGTCGGTCAACAGAAACCCTGCCCCGAGGGTGCTGGCAGAAGCATTGTAGTCAAGCAGGCATTGGCCGTAGCCGTTGAAATACTGCACATAACCTTTTATCCTGTCAGTGCCGGGCAGCGGGAATGACCAATCAAGCTGTACTGCACCGCGGTTTTCATCAAGATCAAGATTGTTGCGCCACATGATCCCGAAAGTTTGTTTTCTCCATTTATACACGGCTCTAAGTTCAAAATTACCCAGATAATCCTCTATATCCGGGTTGTTGTCATCCTCTTCATCTTCAGGAATGCGGTACCAGGCTTTTAAGCCGGTGGCAAAATTCCCTTTCTCAAAAATAAAGCTGGCATACACTCTGTTCCAGCTTCGTGACACAGGATCAGATCTCCCGTTTGACTGGTGGGCAAAACCAAACGCATTGATCCTGTTGGTAAAACCGAATATCTTCCAGTCATTATCAAAGGAAAGAAAAAACTCCGGCTCGTAGTTCGTATCCCGGAAGGGGCTGGATATATCCTTGTTGTACACCTGCCACATGGCAAGCTGCGTATAGGCAAAGTAGAGGTCGCCGTTTGTTCTTTTTTTTAAAAGATTCTCCCAGAGCATGAACTTGAAGCTGATCTGGAATTTTGCCTCCATGTTGTTCAGGTCAACATCTGCACCTGTAGCAGACTCCCAGGGTTGCTCGTTCATGGAACTGAAATTATAATTCCCCAGCAATAAATAATTCGGCCGATGCGGTGTAATGGTCCACAGGTTGCTCACGGTTTCCTTTTCCTTATCCAAACGCTGCTCCAGGGCGGTCCCTTCAACTTCTGCAACACCTGCATCCGGTTCAGCGGCCAATGCAGGTGTTACCAGTTCCGCTTCGCAGGCTGCCTTCAATTCACCGATTGTTGTTGCATCATCGGCCTTCTGCATAGATTTTATGAGGCACTCCTGCATAACTGCATCCATATCTCCAGCAAAGGCTGCACCATAAGCCCCACAAAGGATCGGCATAACCAGAAATAGAATAATATATTGCTT
>Ga0209742_10000763_pt1 | contig 16214 bp, 12 predicted proteins | sample DeeMarSeWOR38_10_FD_187462 | JGI IMG/M metagenome (GOLD analysis project Ga0209742, IMG submission 187462) | Marine sediment microbial communities from White Oak River estuary, North Carolina - WOR-3-8_10 (SPAdes) (version 2) | ecosystem: Environmental > Aquatic > Marine > Intertidal zone >... | reverse complement strand
CCTCGACAACCAGCAGGTTGCCTGCGGTTTAAAACTCGGCCCCGCCGCGATCTTGAACCAGAATCCTATTTTTGAGATAGCTTCTAAATAACAGATAACCATTAACCCCGATTGAGTTTCAACTCAATCGCGGCATTAGGTTCGTATAATTTCTCTGGCCAGTTCAAAATAACTCTGGGCGCCGGTGGATGTGGCATCATACAATAATATCGGTTTACCAAAGCTGGGCGCCTCGCTCAAACGAATATTTCTGGGCACCATGGTTTTGAAAACCAGTTCTTTGAAATATTTTTCGGCCTCTTCCGCCACCTGGTAAGCGAGATTGGTGCGTTTATCAAACATGGTTATCAATATTCCGGCGATTCTCAAATCCGGGTTCAGCCTATGCTTGATGCGCCGGACGGTGTTGAGCAGCTGCCCCAGACCCTCCAGGGCGAAATACTCCGCCTGCAGCGGGATCAGTACCGAATGAGCAGCGGTCAGGGCATTGACCGTCAAAAGGCTCAGTGAAGGCGGGCAATCCAAAAAAATATAGTCAAATGAATGGTTTAGAACGGAAATCAGACGCTTTAATGCCATTTCACGATCGGGGTTTGACATCATTTCGACTTCAAACCCGATCAATTCAACATCGGATGGGATCACCTTGAGGGTGGGAATTTCACTATCCACGATCAGGCTTGATGCGCCGGCCCGACCGAGCAGACCGTGATAAAGGGTCTTTTCCAGCCGGGAGCGGTCGATGCCGAGCCCCGACGTCGCATTTGCCTGGGGATCGCAGTCGACCAGCAGCGTTTTTTTTTCGGAAGCTGCCAGGGCGGCCGATAGGTTAATCGCGGTGGTCGTCTTGCCGACGCCGCCTTTCTGGTTGGCTATGCAGATGATGTGGGCCATAACCCGGATGCTCTAACATAAAATTTAGAGTTTGGAAAGAACTTTGAAATATGGCATTTTTATTTGATTAATCGATTAAAAATGATATATCATTGTCATCCGCTAATGGATTAAGTCAGAGAGCCATGGAGAGCAATTTAAAATAATTTCATGTTGTTGGGGTTTTTCGTTTTCTAGCCCGTTTGATTGCAAATGATTCGAAAATTCAAATATATATGGATAGCAGCGTTATTGCTGTTGAGTCAAATCAACCCTCCGGCTGCCCTTGGTCTGACCGTCGCTGAGGAGGAGAAACTGTCCCGGGAGATGTTGAACCACATTTACCGGCAGTATGAAGTTATCGATGATCCGGTCATTGTGGAATACGTTAACAAGGTCGGAAACCGTATCGTTGCGGTTCTAAAAGAACCGCTGTTTGACTATCGATTTTTTGTTATCAATGTCGATGCGTATAACGCCTTTGCCATTCCGGCCGGCTATATTTTTATTAATAGCGGGCTGCTGGCAGCCATGGACAATGAAGAGGAACTGGCCGGCATCCTGGCCCATGAAATTGCGCATGTGAATGCGCGCCACATCTCACAGAAAATCGAAAAATCCAAAAAAATCGGCTGGGCGTCCATGGCGGGCATGGCCGCCGGCATCTTAATCGGAGCAGCTGGTGGGGGAGAAGCGGCCTCGGCCCTTACAATGGGCAGTCAGGCAGCCGGTCAGGCCGCCCAATTGTCCTACAGCCGCGATAACGAAATGCAGGCCGACCAGCTGGGCCTGATTTATCTGGCCGATGCCGGTTATGGCGGCGAGGGGTTGCTGGAGATCTTAACAAAGATGCGCAGCCAACAGTGGTACGATACCAAACAGGTCCCGACCTATTTGCGGACCCATCCGGCGGTTGATGAGCGCATCACCTATCTTGACGCCCAGCTTAGCGGTGGGCAAATAACCGCCAAAGCCAAACCCCAGCAACCTTCCGATGATTTTATGCGAGCGCAGACCTATCTGCTTACCCAGTACGGTGATGAAAACCTGGTGCTCAGGTCCCTTGAGGGCGAGGTTGCCAAACATCCCCAGGACCCGATCGCCCATTACCGTTACGGACTCATACTCGCACGGGTAGGCCGGAGAGGCGAAGCCATTGAACATCTGAGAACCGCACTGGAACAGCGGGCATTTGATCCGTATATCCTCAGAGATGTCGGTCGGGTTTATTATCTGGATGGGCAGTATGAGCAATCTATAAAAATGCTGAAAACAGCCCGCAATATGATTCCGGATGATGCCGATTGCGCCCTGTACCTGGGGCAGGCCTATCTGGAGATGGGACTGGTTGATGAGGCTTCACCTGTTTTGCAGGAGGTTGTTGACAAACATCCCCGTTACACCAAGGCTTATTACAGCCTGAGCCAAAGTCTGGGCAAACAGGGGAATCTGGCAGATGCGCACTATTATCTCGGCATCTATCACACCCATAAGAGGGACTATAAGACGGCCGTCGCTCAATTCCAGCGCGCGTTGACCTATGTGAAGGATGAGAACCGCAGGAACCAGATCGAAGAGCGCCTGAAAAAGCTCCAAGATGCACTGTCCAAAAAGGATTAATTGCGGTCAAAATGGGAAAACTGCATCGAAAAGGTTCCCCGGCCCTGGGTAGCCGAACGAAGGGATGTTGAATAGCCGAACATCTGTGACAGCGGTACAGTTGCATGGATCACCTGGGCCCCGCCTTTATGTTCAATGGATCCAATTTTTCCACCTCTGGCATTTAAATCGCCGATGACATCACCCATAAAGGCTTCAGGCACAAAGATCTCTACAGTCATGATCGGTTCGAGCAAAAATGGATTGCCGGCCGCCATGGCCTCCTTGCATGCCATTGAAGCACAGACGGTATGGGCCAGTTCGGTGCCAAGCGATTCTTTGTAATTGGCATGCACCAGTTTGACCGCGACGTCCACCACCGGATATCCCATCAGCGACCCGCTTTCCAGAGATTCCATAACCCCTTTTTCAACAGCGGCGATCAAAATCTGCGGCAGGACATCGGCCGGAATTTGGGCGCTGAATTTATTTCCGGTCCCCCGGGGCAAGGGTGCCACTTTCACCGAAATTTCTGCGAAATGTCGCTGCCCGGCAATTTCTTTATCAAAAACGACCGTAGCCGCTGCTTTTTTTTCGATGGTTTCCCGGTAAACGACCTGAGGTTTGCCCACATTGACATTGGTATTAAACTCGCGCTGCATGCGGCTGACAATGATTTCCAGATGCAATTCGCCCATTCCGGACAGGATCGTCTGGGCCGTGTCTTCATCTTTTCGAACGACCAGGGTCGGATCTTCGGCCATAAATTTGGCGAGGACCTCGTCGAATTTTTCCTGATCCGCATGGGTTTTGGGTTCCACCGCAACGGAGATGACCGGTTCATAGAATTCGATTTTCTCGAGCAAGACCGGGTGTTCGCGGTCGCATAGGGTTTCACCGGTAGAAGACGCCTTTAACCCCATCACACCAACAATGCTTCCCGCGCCGGCGGACTCCACCCTTTCGCGGCGGTTGGCATGCATATAAAATATTCTTGCAACTTTTTCGTTTTCATTGCGAGCTGGATTGAATACGCTATCACCGACTTTGAGCCGGCCGCTGTAAATCCGGATAAAGGATAATTTGCGACCCTCCATCATTGCGACTTTGAAAATCAGGGCGGCCAGGGGTTCGGAATCTTTGGGCCGGCAGGCAATGACCTCACCGGATTCGGGGTGGGTTCCTTTAATGGGAGGGATATCCAGCGGACTTGGCAAAAACTGGACAATGGCATCAAGCAGCGGCTGGATGCCTTTATTTTTCAATGCCGCACCGCACAGTACGGGTACCAGTTTCAGATCGATTGTCGCCTTGCGTATGGCGGCCAGTAATTTATCCGGGTCGATGGGGGCCTCAGCCAGATAAGCCTCCATTATATCATCGTCAAATTCCGCTGCGGTTTCGATCAGTTTCTCGCGGTATTCTTCAGCAATTTTCCTGAATTCCTTGGAAATCTCCTGTTCTGTGAAATCGGCCCCCAGCGTTTCGTCATCCCACTCAATTTGCTTCATGCGGATTAAATCGATAATGGTTTTGAAGTCATCCTCCAGGCCTCCCGGCATCTGCACGATGAGCGGATGGGCCTTGAGGCGCTCTCTCACCATCTGAACCGTACCGAAAAAATCAGCCCCGATCCGATCTAATTTGTTGATGAAAGCCATTTTGGGCACATGATATTTATCGGCCTGGCGCCATACGGTTTCAGACTGGGGCTCAACACCCTCAACGGCACTGAATACACCGATGGCACCATCCAGCACTCTTAGGGAACGCTCGACCTCAATCGTAAAATCGACATGCCCGGGTGTGTCAATGATGTGAATTTCTGTATTGCCCCAATGGCAGGTGGTGACGGCAGAGGTAATCGTAATGCCTCTTTCCTGCTCATCGGGCATCCAATCCATCACGGCCTCACCGTTATGGACTTCACCGATTTTATGGGAGCGACCGGTGTAATAAAGAATACGCTCGGTGACAGTGGTTTTGCCGGCATCAATATGGGCGATAATGCCGATGTTGCGTATATTTCCGATTTTTGAATTTGTTTTCATCGTATCAACAGCATGTTTGCCTTAATCGGAATTTGAAGATCAATATGACCCGCAAGTGTCATCGATTCATCCCCGTTGATCAGAATTTTTACCGCTTCGATTTCAGTCACATTCAGCACCAACGAATTGACGATGGAATAGATGCTCAGCAATTCGGATTTTATGCCTCCCGGGTGGTTTTCAGCAACACCCGGTGTCAGGTCGACATAGCAAATACCCTCCGGGAGCATATAGACAGCGCGGACAGCGGTCTCCCGGGGCAGGGTGCGCATCAATCCCTGCTGAGGACCCCTTATCAGCGCTTCAACAACACTTCTTGCTAAGAATTCAGGACTTTGCTGACTTTTCAGAATCCGCTCCTCGGCCATTAGAAAATGCTGATTTCTGTCGGAGAAATACAGATGGACCGGGGTTGTTTGGGATGACGCCCATTCTGCCGGCCGCGCGGCTTCTTCAACCGGGTTGGATATCTTGGAATTATCAGATAAAATGACCACCACCAGCAGTGAAACCACGCCTACCAGGATTGCGAAAACCAGATACCAGATGTAACGTTTTATAACTTTCATAAAAAATTCAGATATTTTATGGCTTTACTAAAAACAGACCCCGATATTTATGCCAATCACCGGTGGATGTCAAGCACAAGCACCCTTTACATTAGCTTTGACTTGCCTTATCCTGAAATGGTAACAGAAACATTTTCATAAAATTAAAAAAGGTTAGTCCCCGGACTAACCTTTGAAGTAATGATTGATGGTGGAGCTGATCGGGATCGAACCGACGACCTCATGACTGCCAGTCATGCGCTCTCCCAGCTGAGCTACAGCCCCACTTTGAGTATCAGGTTTTACAGGCGCACCTAACAAAATCCGGCGAGGGTGTCAATATTTAATTGGATTTTTCAAACCGGATGCGAAGCATCCGGTTTCATCGCGTTGTTTTCAACGCTCGGGCATTTCGCGTCTCTGTCATTTACCGCCTTTGGCGCTAAAAGACAAGCCACCCGCTGTGCGGATGGTCGGTAATCAATTGTTCCCAGCTGAAGCCTCTTGGAAAATCTTCGGAATTCAAAGTGCAGCGGGTGGTTGCGGGCTATTGACAAAATTTTAAATAGCAAATATTATTAGCATCTTACATTGATGATCCGATTGCGTTTTGCATCGGGGTTTGAATTGGAGGGCAATGAATGAAACCGGGTGGGATTCCAGCACACCTTTTTGCGGGCCAGTCAAACGGCTCGGATGTTTATAAAGATTTTGATGCCACCGAGCTTTATTGCCCGAAATGCAAGCAGGCTGTGCCGGTCCGAAAACGGCTTCTGCTGGTATTGCCCGAAGGTGATAAGTACGAGTATTTATGCGTCTATTGCTCTGAAACAGTTGGGACTAAAATTGACAAGCAGGACAAACCGCTCACCATAATTACCTGATTTGGGGCGTTTCTTTTTTTGCGTTTCCGTAGTATTTTATGTGATCATGAAAGGTTTAGAGGTTCGCCGTTCAGCGTTCAGAGGTTCGGGATTGCAACGACCCTGAACGTTGAACGTTGCATTTTGAACCCTGAACGGACAAGGAGATAAATTAAATGTTGAGTTTAATGCGCAAACATGCCGGTAGCTGGATTATCAAATTTTTGTTGGCAGCCATCATCGTCGTATTCATCCCCTGGGGGGTGCAAAGATATACATCGCAACGCTCCAGCCGGGTTGCCGAAGTGAACGGGACCATCATCACCTTAAATGATTACCGCAACGCATACACCAATCTGCTTGAACAGGTGCGGCAGTCATTTGGCACTAATTTGAACGATGAACTGATCCAGGCCTTGCAGCTGCGAACGCGCGCTTTGGATCAGCTGGTTGATAGAGTCCTTATGCTTCAGGCGGCCGAAAAGTTGAAAATCCAGGTATCGGATGAAGAGCTCGCTCAAACAATAAGAAACATTGGGGCCTTTCAAACCGCCGGGGTGTTCGACAACCAACGCTATCTGAATATGTTAAGCAGCACAAGGCTGTCACCGGAAACCTTTGAGGAACAGCAGCGCGAATCAATGATTATTGATAAACTGCAGACCTTTATTGGCGCCAACATTAAAGTATCGGATTTTGAGGCCCAGCAGTGGTATCAGTGGAATAATACCGAAGTGGACGTAGACTATGTTCTATTCGAACCCGGGCAATTCAAGAAAATTGAACCCACAACGGATGAGATTCAGGATTTTTTTGAGAAGCATAAGGAAACCTTTAAGACCGATCCTGAAATCAAGGCGCGCTACCTTTACCTCAGACCCGGGGACTTTGCAGCCCGGGCAACGGTGGAAGAAGAAGATATCCGGGATTATTATGATAGCAATCCGGAAAAATTCGAGAATCCGAAAACCGTTCAGGCACGGCATATTCTAATAAAAGTCGACCAGGACGCCAAACCTGAGGAGGTGGAAAACGCACGTCAACGAGCCGAAGATGTTTTTAAAATGGCAAAGGAAGGACAGGATTTTGCAGCGCTTGCCCGTCAATACTCTGAGGGCCCAACGAAAACCAAGGGGGGGGATCTGGGGACTTTCCGCAGGGAAGCGATGGTAAAACCTTTTGCCGACAAGGCTTTTTCCATGAAAGCCGCTGAGATCAGCGAGCCGGTTCGCACCCGTTTCGGATGGCATATTATCAAAGTTGAAAAAGTAAACCCAGCCAAAACCCTTTCATTGGATGAGGCACGCGAAGACATTCGAAAAACCCTGAAAGCAGAGCGTTCCAAAAACCTGGCCTATGATGAAGCCGAAATCGTATACGATGCAACGTTTGAAGGCCAAAATCTCGCCGATATCGCTCAAAAGCGTAATTTAAAGGTCCTGACGACCGGACTTTTTACCCAAAAAAGCCCCCCCAAGGAAATACAAAACGCCGCTCAGTTTGCATCGGTCGCCTTTAATCTGCCGATTAACGAAGTCAGCAATGTCCAGGAATTCGCTGACGGGTATTATTTGATAGAAGTTGTCGAAAAGGTGCCAGCCAAAATCCCGGAACTCGAGGCGGTAGCCAACAAAGTTAAAGAAGATGTCATTAAAGAGAAGCAGGATACCAAAGCGTCCAGTGAGGCCAGCGAATTTTTGGCGGAACTTAAAAACGGACAGACCGTTGCCAGCGTCAGTCAGAAATTCAAATTGGCACCCAAAACGACGGGCTTTTTCAAGCGTGACGATTCCATACCAACGATGGGTTCCGAAACTGAAATCGCACGGGTGGCTTTTAAGCTTTCTGATCAAAATCCATTGCCCGACGAACCCATAAAAGGTCAAAAAGGCTATTATGTGATTCACTTTCGAGAGCGGCAAGAACCTGCATTAGACGGTTTTGAAAAAGAAAAGGCAGCCATCAAGGAGCGATTGCTGCAACAAAAGATGTTTAAAACAACAGAAGCCTGGCTGAACCGCACAAAGAGTGAAAGTCAGATTTCCGTTGAAGAAGGTTTCTGGCAAAGTTAGCCAATCAACATATCACTGATGGTCCGCCGCCTGTTAGACAGTTAATGAAAGGAGATGGAACATGTCCGCTGATGATGACCGCCGCGGCTCCGGAAGTTACGGTTTTGTGACCAAAAAATGCCCGGAGTGTTATACCTATTTGCCGCTACAAACCCGCAAATGTCCAGCGTGTAAGACCAAAATCGGCGACGTGGACAAGCTTGGGTTTGCCACCCGCCCGTTTGACTGGTCGGGCTATGTCATCGCCATTATCGCCATCGTCGGTTTTTGCTGGTTTATATGGTGGGGATTCATTAAAGAGTAACACCGGGAGCATCTATCGCCCGAAACCATTTAATCGGCCGGATTAATCAAAATTGCATCGTATCACTTCTTCCGTTTTTCCTCGATTTTTACTTCAGCGATATTCAAAATGTTTTTCAAGGATCTCATCGGGTATGTTGTCAAGATAGCGCGAAGGCCGGTTCAATATCAATCCCGTGCTGCGATCATATACGTTGCTCGGATAGGTGAAATACAGGTTTTCTTTGGCCCGGGTGGCGGCGACATACATCAGCCGGAGTTCCTCTTCAAGCTCTTCTTCTTTATGCAAGGTATGCACCGAGGGAAATCGGCCGTCCAGGGCCCAGATGACAAATACACTGTGCCACTCCAGCCCCTTGGCCGAATGAATCGTTGACAGAATCAATCGATTCGAATTTGAGGTGCTGGCATACAAAGAGTTTTCAAAACTGGTATTCGGCGGTTCAAGGGCCATGTCGGTCAGAAATTGGTCAAGGTTTTGGTAGCGTAACATTATTTCTACCAGGTGTTCCAGATCCTTGGCCCGGCGAGGGTGGTCGTCATAGCTGTTTTTTAAGATCGGCAGGTAGTAATCAATAATGGTTTCCCCCATTTCAGAAATGCTCATCGGTCGGGTGTCTAAAGCTGAGATTAGCTGCTTGAGACGCTCAAGTCCTTTGATCCGGCCAATTTTTGCCGATAGCAGACCCGTATAACCTGCCTTTTCATTTAGGATCGCTTCAAAAATTTTTTGAGCGGTCTTGGGTCCCACCTTTTCGATGAGAAGTAAAATTCGGTACCAGCTAATGCGGTCGTAGGTATTGGCAACTACCCGCATGTGAGCCAGGACATCTTTAATATGAGCCGATTCGATAAATTTAAATCCTCCCATCTTTACAAATTCAATTCCTTCGCGGCTAAGCTCGATCTCAAGATCAAATGAATGAAAGCTGGCGCGAAAAAGCACTGCGATTTCATTTAAGACAACACCCTGCTGCTGAAGCTGTTTAATACGATCAATCACAAATCTGGACTGACTATATTCATCTTCGGCATTAACGATTAGCGGTTTTGATCCGCCTGTTCGTTGAGTATAAAGATTTTTAGCAAATTTTTCTCTCGCGCGTTCGATAATGACGTTGGTCAAGGTCAATATCGGCTGAATGCTGCGGTAATTTTCTTCCAGATAAACAATTCGGGCCTCCGGAAACATTCTGGGAAACTCGATAATGTTACGAAAATTAGCCCCCCGGAAAGCGTAGATACTCTGAGCGTCATCACCCACAACCATGATATTTTTATTCACATCGGTTAATAGATACAGTATTTCGGCCTGGATCGTGTTGGTGTCCTGGTATTCGTCTACCATGATATATTGATAACTTGCCGATATGCGTTCACGCGCTGCGGGATAATCGGCTAAAAGCCGGTGCAAGTAAATCAGCAGATCGTCGTAATCTAGAAAATGGTGCTCCTGTTTGCGGATTTCGAAAGTTTGTTGCAGGCTCCTGATGACATCGAGATGGGATTCAAAATGGGGATAATCGTCGATAATGATCTCTTCCAGTGAGCGGCCCTTGTTAACCGCCCGGCTGAAGATATCTGCCAGCGTTTTCTTTCTTGGAAACGATCGTTGCTGGCTTGCCGGCTGCATTTCCTTTTTTAAAATGCCGATCAAATTTTCAGAATCCGTGCGATCCAGGATTGCAAAGGCGGGGTCCAAACCGATATGGGTAGCGTATCTGCGCAGCATCCCATTGGCAAAAGAGTGAAACGTTCCGCCCGCGATTTTTTCGCAACGATCATCTAGTAACTGGGCGGCCCTGCGAAGCATCTCCTGAGAAGCCTTACGGGTAAAAGTCAAAAGAAGAATAGCGGCAGGTGATATGCCTTTTTCTACAAGGTAAGCCGCCCGGTAGGTCAGAGCCCTTGTTTTTCCGCTTCCAGCTCCGGCAATAACCAGCAGAGGTCCTTCTGTGTGAGTGACCGCCTCGAGTTGAGAAGGGTTCAAAGCGGTCTCATAGCGAATCTGAAAGTCTTTATGTCTTGTCCTCATTATCTTCTCCAATATTGACTTTTAATCGATGCTGTCTTACTCTTCAGCTATCTGGTCGACAAGGATAAATACCTGCAACAGGGAGGGTAAATAGAATGAAGAACATCCAAGCCCAACTGAAAACCATATCCAAATCGCTTGTTGGTCTTTCAAAACAAGTTGAGAGAATTACCAAACAGGTAAGCAAACTTCAACCCGCAAAAAAGGCAGCACCCGCCAAGCGCAAGAAAACACTTCCTAAAGCGGCGGTTCGCAAAAAAACAACGCCGGCTAGAGGTCAAACGGTACTCGATAAGGTTTATGGTGTGATCAGACGCAGCCCCAAAGGGGCCACGATCGCCGCTTTGAAAACCAAAACGGGTCTTGACTCCCGACAGCTCAGCAATGCACTGTATAAGCTTTCTAAAAAAAGACGAGTGCGTGCCAAATCCCGCGGCCTCTATGTAAAAACTTAATTCATCACTGGGATTGAGATTGGTATCATTCATTGGAACCGAGAGTCTTTGTCTGTAATGCAGTGGTTGTAAAATCCCGGTTAAGAACGCCGTTATATTTTGCAGCTACAGTGTCAGGCATGCGCTCCAGCCATACGGTCGGATCACTTTAACAAAATCGTCTCCCGCTTACAGGCCACCCCATCCAATTGAGGAAGGCGATTTTGTTTTTTATTTTTACAACTGCCTCTTGAGTCATCTCGCTTAAATATAGCAAAAAGCGCTCTCAAAAGTCCATCCAATGACTGACGGACAGGTTGCCTGCTGAGGAAGCAGTTTGCAATCAATCCCCTAATGCTCTGAAATTATATAAAATATTTTGTGCCTTGCCTCGCCTGGCATCTTTTGATATGAACATACGTTCCTTATATTATTAGAAAGGATTCATCATGAGCTCTAAAGAGATCACCTCGGATCTCTCAGTGATAGATCGATTATGGAAATCGTTTGCTTCCGTCAAACTAACCATCGTTCTTTTGCTGACCCTGGCAGCGACATCGATCATCGGGACGCTTATTCCTCAAAATGAAGCCCCGATGGACTACCTTGAGACCTTTGGTGCATTTTTGTATCGCATCTTTTCGCTGCTGGGGCTGTTCGATATGTACCATTCCTGGTGGTTTCGAGCTTTAATTCTGTTGCTGGTGGTCAACATTGTGGTTTGTTCAATTGACCGGCTGCAGGCCACCTGGAAAATTATATTTGTACGCCATCCGCGATTCAATCTTGCGCGCTACCGGCAGTTTAAAAACAGAACCGAATACAATCATGATGGTGCTGCGGATCAGCTAATCGCGCTCTATGAGCCCGTTGTTGCCCGCAGGTATCGCTACCATCGCACAATCGAAACCGCCGAGGGCTTTGCCATATACGGCGAACGCGGGCGCTGGACGCGATTGGGTGTCTATGTTGTGCACTTCAGCGTCGTGCTTCTTTTGATCGGGGGGCTGATCGGATCCATTTTTGGGTTTGATGGCTTTGTCAACATTGCCGAAGGCGAAAGTGCCCGAGCCATTCAGCTCAGAAACAGCAGTGAAAAGTTTCAGCTGGGTTTTGAAATCCGTTGCGACGATTTTAATGTCGTTTTCTATGATACCGGTGCCCCCAAGGAATTTCGCTCCAGTTTAACCATTCTCAAACAGGGAAAAGCAGTGATGCAAAAAGACATCATTGTCAATGACCCGTTACAATATGAAGGCATCAGCTTTTTTCAGTCCAGTTACGGGAGCTTACCCCCCAATGAAGTTATCCTAAACTTTACGAGCGCAACCACCGGAATGGTCTACAGCAAAAAGGCCGCCATCAATGCTCCCATCGTCATTCCTGAGGATCTGGGGACTTTTATGTTACAACGCTATACGCGTCAGGCCGATTTCCGAGGACACAATATCGGCGAAGCATTTATCGGAGTCTTGACGCCCCTTAACGGCAGTGCGGTGGAGATAACCCTGCCGCTGAAGTTCCCGAGTTTTGACAAGATGCGCAAAGGCAAGATGTTTGTCGCCATAGCCGATTTTGTACCGCGCTACTACACCGGACTTCAGGTGAGCAGGGACCCCGGCGTCTGGGTGGTGTACAGTGGATTCATTCTGATGATTATCGGTATTTATCTTACTTTCTTTATGTCCCATCAACAAATCTGTATCGATATCGTTAGACACGGCAAAAAGAGCCGAATTGGGGTTTCCGGGACTTCTAATAAACATAAACTGGGGATGCACAAAAAGGTCACCAAGCTATCCGAGCGCCTGGCCGGCCTGATCAACAAAGAATAGCTCGCCCCGTGTATTTCCCCGTCCCCAAAAGTTATCGGCATAATTTTAATGGAATAGAGGTAAATTATGAACAGTTCTTTTGTCTTATCCATCATTACGTTTGTATACGGCCTGGCCGGTTTTTTGTATATCTTTGGCTGGGTGTTTAAAAAACCGACCGCCGGTCAGCTGGCAACCTGGGTCGCCGTGGTGGGTTGGATCGGCAACACCGCCGGCATTATAATGAGATGGGTGGAATCGTATCGTATGGGGATCGGGCATGCGCCATTTTCCAATCTATACGAATCGCTGGTATTTTTTGCCTGGACCATCTCCCTGATATACCTGGTGATCGAGCGCAAGGCCAGTAACCGTACTATCGGTGCCTTTACGATGCCGATTGCCTTTCTGGCCATGGCCTATGCTTCATTGAAATCAGGCATCACTCCCGAAATCCAGCCCCTTATTCCGGCCTTAAAAAGCAACTGGTTAATCGCACATGTCATTACCTGCTTTATCGGGTATGCCGCTTTCGCCACCGCTTTTGGCATCAGCGCGATGTATCTGATCAAACAGGGGCGGGACGAGGAAAAGACCGCCTGGCTGAATTTTGCCAAGCCACTGACATTGTTTGTTTTCGTGTTACTTTTTAGCCGGGTGCTTTTGGTGGGCAACTGGGCGATGTCGGTCATTATCGCGTTGCCCATCTGCCTCGTTTTCTACATCATCGTTTTTTTTGCCAGCCGTATGCCCGCAGAAATCAAACGTCGACTGCTGGTGATGTTTCCGGAACCGGCTATTTTGGATGAGCTCGGTTATCAGATGACGCTGTTTGGCTTCCTGTTCTTATCGGTTGGCATCATCAGCGGGGCGGTCTGGGCCAATTCCGCCTGGGGACGATATTGGGGATGGGATCCCAAAGAAACCTGGTCCTTAATCACCTGGTTTGTTTATGCCACATTGCTGCATGCACGCCTGATGCGCGGCTGGCGCGGCAGGCGCATTGCCTATCTTTCCCTTGTGGGATTTGCTGCGGTTTTATTTACCTATTTCGGAGTCAACCTGCTGCCCGGCCTGCATAGTTATGGAAATTTGGGACAATGATTTTTTCTTGACAAAAACTAAATCGATAGGGTACAGAACCGCAGGCCAATTCTCAGCACTTGTGATTGCACAACAATTGCAATATGTTGAAAATATTTTGATTTTTGGTTTTTCAGTTCTTAAGATTATCCGTTAAGACCGTCAACGTAATGGTATCGGGGCGAGCAATTAATATCAACTTGAATCTAACGGAGTCTCCATGAGTACCGATGAGAAAGCCAATGAGGTTTCAGCTGCGGCCGCGGATCAGGAACCAATTCCCCCTTCCTCTGAAACAGAAGGATCCGGCCAGGACTCTGAAAAGGGCGCCGGCGGAGCGATCATTCTGTTTTTCATTCTCGGGTTGATTGCCAGTCTTGTTGTTGGATGGGTAATTTTCCCCCAGGTCCTTTACTCCCAGAAAAGGCAACCCGTTGACTTCAACCATGTCCTGCACAATGACCTGGTTGATGACGGCTGTGAAAGCTGTCATTTTTTTAGAGAAGACGGCACATTTTCCGGGGTCCCCAAACTGGCCCAGTGCATTGATTGCCATGAAGAGGTCAACGGCGAAGATCCTGAAGAAGAGAAATTCGTAAACGAATATGTTGCTAGGGAACGGGAGGTTCCCTGGCTGATTTATTCCCGCCAGCCGCAAAATGTATTTTTTTCACATGTCGCCCATGTGCAAATGGCGCAAATGGAATGCGACACCTGCCACGGGCCGATCGGCGAATCGGAAAACTTAAAGGTTTATGAAGAAAACCGAATTTCCGGTTACAGTCGGGATATCTGGGGCAGGAACATCGCCGGGTTCAAGCGCAATTCATGGGATCGCATGAAAATGGATGATTGCGCGGATTGCCACCGAAAAGAAGACGTCAACCAAAACAGCGTACAGACCCTGCGGGGAGGCTGTTTTGTATGCCATAAATAATCGATGGGGTTTTTTAACCGACACCGTAACCGGATTTGTTGAAGCGGTCTTTCTCGATTTTAAATATGCTTAGCTTTACGGGGAAAATTAAATGAAAGTAGACAGAAGAAGTTTTTTAGCATTCGTTCTTGGCGGTGCTGCCGGCACGGCGCTTTCACCCTTACCCTGGAAAATCACCGATGACATATCCATCTGGAGTCAGAATTGGCCCTGGACGCCGGTTCCGCAAAAAGGAGAAATCAGCACGGTCAACTCCACCTGCACGCTGTGTCCGGGCGGTTGCGGCATTACGGTTAAGAAGGTAGATGAACGCGTAATTAAAATAGAGGGACTCAACGGACACCCCGTAAATGATGGTGGACTGTGTACCCTGGGACTATCCGGGGCACAGCTGCTGTATGGCGCGACGCGCATCCGCAATCCCCAGAAAAAAGTCAATGGCCGTTGGCAAAAAATTTCCTGGGAAGAAGCCGTTATTGAGATCGCAGCCAAGTTAAAAGAGCTGCGGGCCGAGGGATCGGCTCACAAAGTGGCTTGGGTGGCCGGAACGGATCGGGGCACGGTCCCGGAACTTTTCAGTCGGTTTTTAACCGTCTTTGGGTCGCCTAATTTTTTCCGGACCCCATCGATCTGGGATTCCTATGAACTGACGCTTTACCTGACCCAGGGCACCCGCTCCATGGCCGGATTCGATATCGAAAATGCAGACTTTATCCTGAGTTTCGGCAGCGGCCTGGTCGAAGGCTGGGGATCTCCCGGCTATATGTTCCGTGCCAAGGCCATGATGCGCAAAAACGGTGGCCGTATGGACCAAATCGAGCCGCGCCTGTCCAAGACCGCGGCCAAATCCGATCATTGGATTGCGATTAACCCCGGCACCGAAGGTGCGCTGGCACTGGGTCTGGCGCATGTGATCATCAAAGAAAAGCTGTACGATCGAAATTTTGTGAACGCGCACACCACCGGGCTGTCCGCACGTTTCCAGCAGGTTATTGACGGTTTCCCACCGGAAATTGTTTCCAAAACCACCGGCATCAGCACCGGCACGATTCTGGCGCTGGCCAAAGACTTTGCCGCGGCCCGCAAGCCTCTGGCGATTTGCGGACAGGGACAGGGACATCAGGCGGGGAGCCTGCAGGAGTTTTTAGCAGTCCATACCCTAAACGCTCTGGCGGGCAATATCAACCAGCCCGGGGGTGTCTGGACGCTGCCCGAACCGGATTATATCGATTGGCCCGATCCGGAAATTGATGCGGTTGCTTCCGAAGGTCTGCAGCAAACCCGCATTGATGGCGCCGGCAGCTATCGTTATCCGAATGCCAGATATTTACTGCATCGCCTGCCGAAAGTCGTCAACGCCAGCGACGAATCAGCCGTCGAGGTGCTCTTTGTTTATGATGCCAATCCGGTGTATTCACTGTCAGATGCTGAATCAGTGAAAAAAGCGTTTGACAAGATTCCGTTGGTCGTCAGTTTTTCTTCCTATATGGATGAAACCACAGCAATGGCCGATCTGGTATTGCCGAACCATGTGTTTCTGGAACGTTACCAGGATGTACCGGCGGCCCTTGGCTTTCCAAAGCCCATCATCGGCTTTTCCCA